>Ga0256845_1003084_pt1 | contig 11527 bp, 14 predicted proteins | sample RiftiametaG_FD_189101 | JGI IMG/M metagenome (GOLD analysis project Ga0256845, IMG submission 189101) | Tube worm associated microbial communities from hydrothermal vent at the East Pacific Rise, Pacific Ocean - Riftia | ecosystem: Host-associated > Annelida > Integument > Unclassified ... | reverse complement strand
ATTTTTGGAGCACCTAACTCGAAATTTTTATCTGCCATAGGTCCAAGTTCCATAGTGGTCATAAATGTTCCTTCATCAGGACTATCAGGATATGGGGTAACTAAAGCCATTTTAACACCTGCATAAACTTCTGTTTTTCCAAGTTTTAAAGATACTGAGGACTCCGCATTTTTACTAATTCCCCTTTCTACTTTAAAATCTCTAAATTCATCAAGTGCTCTACCATCGAACCTTTTCCCTTCTTTTAAGTATTCTATTATTCTTTTCTTTTGTAAACTTGATATTATTTCTTCACTCATTTGATTATTTCTCCTGGATTTTTTAATGCTTTAGTTTGTATCTCTAAGATCTTCTCGCAAGCTTGTTTACCTAATTCTATTGCTTCTTTTAACTCTTTTGGTGCAATTTTACCATCTAACTGTAATAGTGTAATTTTTTTAGTTAATGAAGTAAACGCCATTGGGATATCTGTAGAACCTTCTCCCTCATGGTATGCTTCTTCATCGTAATCAACATCAACAACAATTGTTTTATCAACTTTTCCAGTTGCTATTGCTGAAACCATTTCTTTCATAGGCAATCCTGAATGTGCTAAAGCCATTGCAGCAGCATTTAATCCTGCAACTCTTGTACCTGCATCAGCTTGAGGAATTTGAATAAAAACATCAACAACAGAATTTGGAAATGCTTCTAAGTCAACAACCTCAGATAAAGCCCATTCAGCAACTTTTGAAATTTCCTGACCTCTTCTACTCAATCCTGGTCTAATCCTATCCCATACTGAGAAGGACATCATTTGATAAGTAACTCTTAAAATTCCTTTTTTTGGATTTTCCATATGTTTAGGATGTAATTTTCTTGGTCCTCTAACTATTGCAATAGCTCTTGTTTTTCCTGTTTCAAACATTGCACTACCATCTGCAGAAGGAACAATTCCAACTTGTGCTCTAATTGGTCTACATTCATCAAGTGCTCTACCATCAAATCGTTTTTCATAACTTCCAGTCATTTTATTCTTCACTCTCCTTTTCATTTTTTGAAATATCAGTATTTTCTTCAACTATTTCAACTGAACCCTTATTAGAAATTCCCAATTCTTTAACAAATTCTTCAACCTTAACTGTTAATCCTTGTATGTATGAATTTTCACAAATAAATTCAATAATCTTTTTAGCATTTAATTCATTTTCAATTTTTTCTGATTTAATCCAAACAAAACCATTTTGTCCAACTGTGATATTAGCATCAGTAGCATTTTTAATTAAGTTTACCATTGAACCTTCTTTTCCTATTATTCTTGGAACTTTATGAGGGTTAACTTTCATTAATTGTCCACCGATTAATTTTCCAAAACCCCTCATTTTAACAGATAAATCAATATTTCCTCCATTTGCGCCCCAAACTTTACAAAAAATAACATCTCCAAAAGTAAAATGTTCTTCTAATTCACCTTTCCCAATATATCTTGGAACCTCAGAAACAGATAAGAATCCATTATTAGAATTTCCATAGTCAATTAACCATCCTCTAAAAGTAATATCAATTACAGTTCCAATTATAGCATTGCCTCTTCGAGGTTCATATGGACCAGATAATGGGATAATCTTTATTAATTTATCTGAAATCTCAGCAAGACCATATTTACCTGCAACAACTTTGTCTCCTTCTCTTCGTGTACCTTCTCCTGGTAAGAATTCACTACCTTGTACAATAGTTTCGCCAGGAACTACAATTTTTCTTTCGCTCATAGTATCTTATTATTTTTTGCAAAAATGGGTTTATAAATCTTTGCGATTAAAAATCTGTTTAAGTTTTTAATTTAGATTTAAAATTTGAAAGCTATATTAAGAAATGCACTCGTTCCTCTTGGCTCAGAGTTATAAAAGTTGGTTCTTTCAACTTCCTTTTCTTTTTCTTCTTGATTTGAAGTAAAACTTAAGGAAATATAACCATTTTTAGAAATATTTTTTAATAAGGTGAATTTAACCCCTTTTTCAAACATATAATTTAATTTAGCTTTATCTATAACCCAAAGATTTTTAGCTTCAATATATGGGCTGATAAAATTCTCATGATCATAATTTACTCCAAATCTAAATGTTGTTTTTTTTATTTTAATTCTTTTAGAAGTAATTTTTTGAATTTTTGCTCTTTGTTTTCTTACCCACTTGAAATTTCTTAAATATTCTTTAACTGCATCAAAACAAGCATCAGCAAGAATATCTTTCTTTTGATTTTCGTAAAGTTGATTTTGAGCAAGATTGGTCATAAAAAAGTTTTCTTGAGGTGTTTGAAATAATTGGTAATTTGTAGATTTTGTTTTAAGAATGTTTTCTAGTTGACTTAAAAAACCTTCAAGAGGATTTTTTCCATCAGAAATTAAAACTTTTTTTCGATTACCATAAAGAAATTCTTCTTCAAGATGATATTTTAAATTTTCTTGAGTAGCTAATTCAGGACTTTTATAAATTTTTAAGTCTTCTAAAGAATGAATTTTTCTAGGACTATCTTCGAAAAGATTTAACTCTTGAGTATTATTTGTTTTAATTAACTCAGAACCATATGTTTTATTTTGATTTAATAGAAGACTACTTCCAAGGAGAACGCCGAAAGCAAATTTGGCCAATGATTTACCCATTATGTAAATTTAAATAGAAACTACTTTAAATAATTATGTCTTTGTTAAAATATGGAAAATATAAAAAAAGAATTAAAAAGAATTTCAAAGGTTGAAAGAAAAAGACAAAATCTTTATTTTTTCAAGACAAACAAAGGACAATATTCTGAGAAAGATATTTTTATTGGTGTTTCTGTAGGAGATATAAGAAAAATTGCAAGGAATAATCTTTTTGTTAAATTAGAAGAAATTAAAATATTATTAGATTCTGAAATCCACGAAGAGAGGATGTGTGGTTTGTTAATTTTGGTAGAGAAATATTCTATTTCAAAAGATAAAACACAAATTTATGATTTTTATCTTAAACATTTGGATTCAGTAAATAATTGGGATTTAGTTGATTCCACCGCTCCAAAAATTATTGGAAGTTTTCTTTTTAAAAAGAAAAAAGATTTTCTTTATGAACTGGCAGCTTCAGAAAATTTATGGAAGAGAAGGATTGCAATAGTTTCAACATTTTATTTTATTAAAAGAGGGAAGTTTAAAGATTCCTTGAAAATTTCAGAGAAATTATTGCAAGATAAAGAAGATTTAATAAATAAATCTGTTGGATGGATGTTAAGAGAAATTTGGAAAAGAAATTCTCTTCTTGTTGAAAAGTTTTTAAGAAAAAATTATAAAAAATTATCGAGGACAACATTAAGATATGCAATTGAAAAGATGGAAGATAAAAAGCGAAAAATTTATTTAAAAGGAACTTTTTAATTTTAAATATCTAAACATCCAATATGCTTGTAAAAAATCAATACCATAATATTCACTTACAGTGCTATCTGAATTTCTGCCTATATCTAAAAGATTCCTTTTCCAGAGATAGTGATCGCTAGTAATTTCAAATAAAGGAAGAGGAATTTCAGATTCAATTTTCGAAGTACTTTTTATGAATCTACGAGGTCTTAATTTAATTTCTTTTCTATGGGAGTTTATAATTCTTTCACCATCACAAGGGCAAGGAAATTCAGACAATCGTTTTTTAATTAAAGGATTAGTTATTTTTCCATTAGATAAAGATAAAAGTATCTGAAAAAAAGGATTTTTTTGATTTTCATAATTTTTTATAAGTTTTTTAAGTCTAACATTATTTTCGAGATTAAGTTCTTCAAGAAGTTTCAAGTCCAACATATTTAACCAGCTAGAAGAAGAAGTCGGAATCTCTAAAAATCCCAGATTTAGATAAAGTTTTCCACTTGTTTTTCCTTTCCAACCGTATTTCAAAACTTTTTGTTTAGTTTCATTATTTCCAAGTTTGTAAGCAATTCCATCAAGAAGCTTTCTTTCTAATGACCTTGAAGGATTTAGACTAAATGTTTTTTTAATTTTTAAATTAGAGTATTTACTTTTTTCTCCATTTGGTTTTTTAAGTTCAAAATCATCCATTAACCACTTGTTATAAATTAGTGAAATATGTTTTTCTATTAATTTATTTTTACCCAGAAATTTATCCATATAATAATATGCAAAAAAGATTTGATCATATACATTTGCATGGGTTTCTCTTTTAGATACTTCTTTTGTGTTTCCATTAATTTCATAAGGGATATATCCATCAAACCCGTCGAGTTTATCCATTGCAATAAGTCCTTTTAAAATTGATTCTGCTCTTAGTTTGGTTTTTTTATTTTTAGTAACAGCATATTCAAAACTCAAAGCACAGAGATATGCAGAGTTAACCTCTGCTTGAAGTGGTTTTTTATTAGTTTTATATCTTGCAGTTGGAATTAGAACACCCTCAGATATTTTGACAAGATCTTTATCAATTAATCTATTAAAATAGTTTACTTTTTCTTCTAATGACTTAGATCTGCTTTTTTTCATCCTTATTTGTCGTACATCATCTGATTTTTTTAATTCTTCATAAGACTTAGTTAAATATGCCGGTGGAATAATTTTACAGCCATTGAATAGGAGAGAACTAAGGAGAAGAGATTTGTAAAAAATCTGTTTCATAAAGAAGGCATGTTCAACTACTTTTTAATTCTTTCTTTTTGACTGAGTTAGAACAAAAGGATTTAAACTCTTCTTTCTAAATAAATTTATGGCACTTAAACCTATAAAAGATTTGTTAGAATTCGGGATAATTAACATTGATAAACCAACTGGTCCAACAAGTTTTACAGTTTCTGATCAAGTAAAAAGAAAATTAAAACTTAAAAAGACATCACATTTCGGAACGTTAGATCCTGCAGTTACAGGAGTTTTACCTGTTGCACTCGGAAGGGCTTGTAAGTTGACAGGATATTTTCTTGGCCATGATAAAGAGTATATTGGGATTATGCATACACATAAAGAACAAAGTATTAAAGAGTTGCAAAAAATTATCGATAAAAAATTTATTGGGAAAATAAAACAAACACCACCAATAAAATCTGCAGTGAAAAGGCAAGAGAGAATAAGAGAGGTTTTTAGATGGGAGTTATTAGAGGAATCAGAAGATAAAAAAGATTTTTTATTTATTGCAGAAGTAGAAGGGGGAACATATATTAGAAAACTTTGTTCAGATCTTGGAGAAATAGTTGAGGGTGCACACATGTCAGAGTTAAGAAGAATCCGTGCTGGAATTATTAAAGAGGAGACCTCAGTCACTTTATTTGAATTGGATAAAGCAATAAAAGAATATGAATCAGGAAATGATAAACCTTTGAGAAAAATGATTTTTCCAGCAGAAGAAGCTCTAAAAAAGATTATGCCATTTATAGAAATCAATAAAGCTTCTGTAAAACATTTACATTGTGGGAAACCAATTTTTAAGAGAGATGTTCTAACAGAAATTCCAAAGGAAAATGTTTTTGCAGTTTTTTGTAAAAAACAATTTGTAGAAATAGCACAAAAAACAACTGAAAAAGGTGAAGATATTTTAGCCAAACCATTATTTGTTTTCAATTGATTAGTTAGTTTCTTAAAATTTTTCAGAATATTTATCATTTTATCGTGACTTCGATAGATTAGGTTTATAAATTACAAAACTGGTAAAGTTTTATGGGAAGTAAATATCTAGCAGTTGGTGGGTTGGCTTTGTTAGTAGGAATAGGAATATTAAGTAAAAAAGTTTATGATTTTGGAGAGAGTTATATCATCTCAAAAAATATAGAAAAAGAAAGTTATTTTGAAATTTCCTTAAATCCCACCTTACAGACTACAAATAAAGTAGATAAGATTTATTCAAAAGATTGTAATCAAATTTCTGAAGAATTTTATGAGAGATAATTATGTTAGAGATATACGAGATTTTTAATTTTCAAGATAACTCTTAATCATCTAAATCTTTATAAAATCCTTTTAAGAAGAGAATACATGGAAAAGAAATTAGAATTTGGAAAAGATTATACTGTTAGATATTTAGATCCAGTAGGAAAGATTTTAAGACTAACAGAAGCAAAATATTTTGGTGTTGATCAAAAATATGGAAAGCTCGTCTTTTTTAAAAAGGAAGGTGAAAAGATTCATAGGTTTCTCAGTAAAGAATCTGGAAAAAATAAAAATTTGCAAGTTAGTGAAGCAGGATACCAAGAAGCAGTATTTCACTATTTTTCAGTTTTTGAAAGTGTTGGAATAAATGTCAAAGATTTAGAAAGGGAGTTAATTCTTCAGACATTAGAGAAGTATAGTCTTTTAACAAAATAATTCATTAATTATAATTAAATAAAATTAATCTCTATTTTCTAATATCTACCTTAAAGTACCTATATTTTTATAAACAACTTTTATTATTTAACTTCATGGAAGATCAAGATTCAAAGATGCCCAGTGGTGGAATGAAAAAAGGTGGTCATGAAGAATTACTAATTGAAGCAAAAAATTTCTTAAGTACTCAAAAAAAAGTTTTAGGTCAAACAGCGAAAAAAGGTGAAAAAGTTGTTCGTTTAGAATTTTCAGATTTATCTGAATTTTCACCAGAGTTAGCAGAAAATTTAATTATGAAACCGGAGGAAACTCTTCAATTAATTGAATTGGCTTTGGAAGATTTGGGCCTGATTTCAGATGCAAGAGTAAGATTTAATTCTATTTCACAAACTCAAGAGATTAGGATTAGGAATATTCGTGCAAAACATCTTAGTCAAATGATTAGTATTGAGGGAATTGTAAGACAAGCTTCAGAAGTTAGACCACAAGTTACAAATGCTAAATTTGAATGTCCTTCATGTGGTACAATTATTTCAGTTTTACAAATGGATAAAAAATTTAAAGAACCTTCTAGATGTTCTTGTGGACGAAGAGGTGGGTTTAGGGAAATTTCAAAAGATATGGTCGATGCACAAAGATTAGTAATTGAAGAGTCTCCAGACTCTTTGTCAGGTGGAGAACAACCAAAAAGATTAAATGTTTTTTTGAAAGGAGATTTAGTTGAACCAAAAATGGAAGAGCGAACAACACCTGGTAGTAAGGTTAAAGTTGTAGGTGTTCTAAATGAAGTTTCAGTTTCTTTAGCAACCGGCGCATTATCTACCCGATATGACATTGCAGTAGAAGCTAATAATTTAATACCTCTTGAAGAAACATTTAATGATTTAGAGATTAGTGAAGAAGAAGAACAAGAAATTAGGGAGTTAGCAGCAGATCCAAAAATCCTTGAACGATTAAGGGACTCAATTGCACCATCAGTTTGGGGCTACTCAGAGATTAAACAATCATTAATTTTGCAATTATTTGGTGGTGTAAAAAAGGTAAGATCTGATGGAACCGAAACTAGGGGAGATATACATATTTTATTGGTTGGTGATCCTGGTGTGGCAAAATCGGTTATGTTAAAATTTATTTCAGGTATTGCTCCAAAAGGAAGATATGTTTCAGGAAAATCTACATCAGGTGCGGGCCTTACTGCTGCAGTTGTAAAAGATGAATTTTTAAAAGGTTGGGGTTTAGAAGCTGGTGCAATGGTTTTATCAAATAAAGGGTTAATATGTATTGATGAGCTAGAAAAGATGGATGAAAATGATAGGTCTACAATGCATGAGGCAATGGAACAACAGACTGTAACAATTTCAAAAGCAACAGTTCAAGCAACACTCCGTTCAGAGACTTCAGTTTTAGCAGCTGCAAATCCAAAATATGGGAGATTTAATCCTGATGAAATGATTGCCAAACAAGTTAATTTAGCACCCTCCTTGTTGAATCGTTTTGATGTTTTATTTATTTTAAGAGATTTACCGAATAAAATACGTGATGAAAGTATTGCATCACATGTTTTGGCAGAACATCAAAAAACTTCAAAGAAAGAAACAATAGAAAAAGATTTACTTAGGAAATATATTGCTTATGCTAAACAAAAATGTGCTCCTGTTTTAACAGATGCTGCAATAAAAAAATTAAAAGACTTTTATGTTGGTCTTAGGAATCAACCAATAACTGGAAAAGGAGTAAAGCCAATCCCAATTTCAGCAAGACAGTTAGAAGCTTTAGTTAGAATTTCAGAAGCAACTTCAAAAGCAAGATTGGGGAAAGAAGTTACTGCAGAAGATGCAGAAAAGGCAATAGAATTAATGAAATTCTATATGATGCAAGTTGGTTATGATGAAGAAACAAAGAGTTTTGATATAGATAAAATTTCTGGAAATCCAGCTTCAAAAAGAAACAAGATTCATATTGTAAAAGAGGCTTTAGAAGTTTTAGAGGAAAAGTTTGGAAAATTAATTCCATTAGAAGAAGTTGAAAAAGAAGTTGGAGAGAAATTAACAGAAGAGGAATTTAAAGAAGTGATGGATAAGTTAATCAGGGCTGGAGATTTATTCAGACCAAGAAGAGGGTATGTTCAAAGAATGTAAATAAATTAAGAAGTTTTAAAAAGAATTTTTTGTTTTAGTTTTTATGGAAAATTTAGTTAGTAATTTTTATTATTTTGGTAGATTAGATAGCTTGAAGAAATTAATGCCAAATCCAAGGAGTGCAGGTACAAGTTCTCCACAAGAATTCAATGATTATATGAATGGTTATAATTCAGTAATTAATAAAACTAGTGGAATAGATATAAGAAAATTTTTAAAAAGACTCTTGATAAGAAATTAAAAGAAGAATAATAAAAGTTATAGAAATACAAATACTTAAATATTTCTTTTACATTTAAGAAGTATGTGTTTAGAGAAAATTACTGTGGAGGATATAAGAAATATTAGGGAGATTGTTTCTTTAAAAGAATTAAAAGACATAGATTTTTCCAAACTTGACCCAATGTCAAAAGAGGGATTTTTAAAAATTACAGAGTTGACTAAAACTTCTGGAGTTATTAGTGCCTATCTGAATTTAAAAATGCCTGAAGAATATCGAAATAGATTTAGTATAGCTTATCTATTAGTTACACAAAAAATGGCGGAAGTTTATCCAGAAATTGCAAGCAATTGGGCTAAGGAATATAATACCTCTCAAGAAAATTTAATGGAAAACTTAAGAATTTATCCGATTAAAGATACTTTTGCATTAGGTTTGAAAGATGGGAAATTAGAATAAACACTTCAGACCAACAATCCTAAATTCGCAGCTGAGCAAAGCGATGACCGAATTTCACGCGTGGCATGTCCACAAGACAAATTAGAATAAACACTTCAGACCAACAATCCTTAAAAAGGGTGTTTTATTATTCAAGTTATGGAAAATAATGATGGTCCTAAAAAAAGAAATACTGCTTATAAATTACGTATTGGTGATATTTTTAAAGCTAAACCAATTATTGCAGATGGAAAATTTCTTTTTTTAGAGTTGGCAGATAAGAAAATATCGCGTGTAAATCTTTTAGCAAATGTTGTAGATAAGTATGTTTCAGAAGGTGAAAAAAATTATGCAACAATTACTGTTGATGATGCTTCAGGTCAAATAAAATTAAAATCTTTTGGAGAAGATATTCAAATTTTAAAAGATTGTTTACAAGGAGATACTGTTCAGATAATTGGAACTGTTAGGGAGTATAATAATGAAATATATCTTTTGCCTGAGATTGTAAAAAAAGTAGATACACAGTGGCTTTTAGTTAGAAAATTAGAAATTCAAAATTCAAGGAAAAATTTACCTTTGAATGAAAATGCCCCAGTTAGAGATATTATTTTAGAAAAAATTAAAGTTGCAGAAGTTGAAGATGGAATTGATGTGGATAAGTTAATTTTAGACACTGAAGCATCACCAGATTTAATAAACAGTGAAATAAAGAGATTATTAGAAGATGGATTAATTTATGAACCAAGACCAGGAAGATTGAGATACCTTGGTTGATTAAAATTATAAATATGGATGTAAAATCAAATATTTCAAGAATAATTTCAAGAATTCCTTCTAATGTTAATCTAGTTGTTGTGGTAAAATCTGCAACTTTAGACTCAATTAAAAAAACTTTAGATTCTCAAGTAAGAGATTTAGCTTTTAATTCTTATCAACAATTAGCAGCAATAAATAAGTTAATCTTAAAAGATTTTAGAAGACATTTTATAGGCCACATACAATCAAATAAAGTAAAGAAAATAATTCTTGAAAGACCTTTTTTGATTCAAAGTGTAGATTCTTTTAAATTGGCTAAGAAATTAAATGAGGTTTGTAAAGAATTAAATTTTAATCAAGACATTCTTCTTCAAATTAAAACAGATGAAGATAAAGAATATGGTTTTGATTCTGATGAGTTAAGAGAAGTTTTATTTAGAATTGAAATGGAATTAAAGAATTTAAATATAAGGGGTTTAATGACAATTCCTCCAAAAAAAGAAGTTGGAAATTTAAAAGAAGTTTTTTCAGATATGAAAATTCTTTTTAATAAATGTGAAAGTTATTTGGGAAGAAAATTAGATTATTTATCCATGGGGATGTCAGACGATTTTAAAGAAGCAATAGAAAATGGTTCAAATATGATTAGAATTGGAAGAGAGATATTTTCAGATTAAAGATTCATCCATTTCTTCTTCAATTTCAATTTCATCACTACCCATTAGTTCATTTTTTTCTTTTTCTTTTTTCATTTCTGCTAAATCATTCAAAGTTACATTCTCAATATTTTCTCTTTTTGAAAAATCAAATTTACCACTTGCGATTTTTTTAAAAATATTTTCCTTTTTAGGTTGATTAATTTTTTCTATTTTTTCTGAAACATTATTTAAAATTCGATTTTCTATTTCTTCTGGAGATTTATCAGAAACTGTAAATTTTATTCTTGTTTCATGATTTTTTAATAGGTGGGTATCTAAAACTCCTTCTAAGAGAACTATATTAGCTTCTAATCCTGAAATTAGTTGCCCTTTCTCAAGAGAAGTTATATCTTCAATGTTTACACCACTTAATTGAGCTAATTGAGATATAGATAGCTTTTTCCTTCTCCTAACAGTTTTTAGTTTCCAATCATAGTTTTCAATCAAATTTTCATGATTTTGTCTTTTTTTAGGAAATTTAATGTTGGCAATATTGCTATTTAAAATTGTTTGTTCTTTAGTTTTTCTTTGATTAGTTCCTGAAATTTTTTCTAATCTTTCTCTAACGGAATAATTAACTTCTGATGCTGCAGATAGTTGCTCAGTAGTTGGTTTTTTTATCAAAGGAATAGCTTCTTTATTAGCACAAGAAATACAAATCTTTGAAATCTCATTGTTATAAATTCCTTCAGCAAGAATACATTCATCTTCTGTTTTGTTACAAATTACGCATCGCATACAATTAGATGTTCTTGTTGCTTTTAAGGATTATTGTGCTGTAATGCAACAATTGAATTTCATTTTAATCTGAAGGATAATGGTAAAGACTTGTAAACGTATTTTGACCAGCACAATCAAATACTTTTTCAAGATTTTCTTCTAAATAGTTATATTTTTTGATAGAAAGATCTCCACCATCAAAAAGCCGATTACTAAATAAGAAATAAATATCTTTTTTCTTTTCTTTACTCAGTTT
>Ga0256845_1003083_pt1 | contig 11527 bp, 14 predicted proteins | sample RiftiametaG_FD_189101 | JGI IMG/M metagenome (GOLD analysis project Ga0256845, IMG submission 189101) | Tube worm associated microbial communities from hydrothermal vent at the East Pacific Rise, Pacific Ocean - Riftia | ecosystem: Host-associated > Annelida > Integument > Unclassified ... | reverse complement strand
AAAGATTTCTATGGCTCCTGCAAACTCCTCTATGCTCTCTCCTCGTACTCTCCACCCTAAGATAAAAGCTGAGGCTTGTTCTGGAAGTATCTCTTGATTTAACATAGCACGTATGACTATTTTTATTTCATCACGTGTAAGTTCACGGTTACGTTTTGGTCCAGTGCCTACAGTCTTTAGGTAAGGTAAAAATTCTGCTGAAGTCATCATCTAGAAATCATTTAAATCAATGCTTGATTTTGCGTAGGTAGCAACATTAGATTCAAAGAAGTTACTTTTAACATCATTTATGTCTAGATGTTTAGTCACAAGTTTTTGTAAGTACGTAGTACTGCTCTCTTCAAAGATAGGATTGAGACCTATTTTCCTGAGTCTATCGTTGGCATAGTTATGCACTGTTTGTTCCATAAGTTCAGGGGTGATACCCATAATAGGGTACTGCTCAAGTAGATACTTACCATACTCTAGTTCTATCTTGACGGCATCTTCTATCATGGTGTAGGCAATGTCCATCGTACTGGTTTGTATTTTGTTTTCTTTTTGAATGGTTTTAAAAATATTGGCAAAAAGAGGTAAGTGAGTATTGAGTTCATCACGTGCTATAAACTTTATCATATCTCTAGCACCTGGTACTTTGTCTCCAAGTAGATAGATGTAAGAGAAACCTAGAAGAAAATAGATACCTTCTAAATTTACAGATGCCATTGCAGAGAGTAACATCTTATCTACAGAACCACCATCAATATAGCGTGCAAACTGTTCTGCTACTTTTTGGTTTTTTTGGTTGAGCATATGATCATGTTTATAAAGGTTAAAGACTTCATCAGAGTTACCACAGGCATCAAGTAGTACGGAATAACTTTTAGAGTGATTGACCTCTTGCATGATTTGTAAAGAGATGACAGATTTGACTAAACGGTTGTTTGCCAGTCTTCTAAAGTCACTGAGGTACTCTTCTTGGGCAGAGTCATTGAAGCTTAGTTGTGCGAAAGTCATTTTGTAGATGGACTGTTCATTGTCTGTGAGTTGGTCAAAATTCTTTTTTTCAGAAGAGGTATTGACTTCAGAAGGGAACCATGTATTGGCATTCATAAGATCATAGATGTTAGAGTCCCATCGGTATCTGGAGCGGTTAAAGTCTACAAATCCTGTAGGACTTCCTCCGAAGATACCTTCATCAAGTATCTCTTCACCGTTGGGATTATAATAGTGATTTACATTCATGAATTACTCCTTGTATTTTAAATTATTTAGAGGCTGAAAAGGAATTATATTTATTGTATCGGTATCTATACTTTCTTTACTTGATAAGTGTCAAGCTTTGATACTTATCAATAGAATGGTTTACAATTTTAATTATAATCTATAGTATGAAAGTAAATCAAAAAGTAGTACTTATAACTGGGGCGAGTAGTGGAATGGGTAGAACCACAGCACTCTATTTGTCTAAACAAGGTTTTATGGTTTATGCAGGCTCAAGAACACCTGAAAAACTTTTTGACATACAATCAAAGAATTTACATCCCATTAAACTAGATATTACAAGTTTTAAAAATATCAAAGAGGCTCTTGTCCCATTAGGTAAAATTGACATTCTCATAAATAATGCAGGGTATGGCTTAGTCTCTACCGTAGAAGAAGTAACGGAAGAGGAGATGTTTACACAGTTTAATATAAATGTTTTTGCTGTGATGCGAATGTGTAAAGTAGTGATTCCTAAGATGCGAGAACAAGAAGATGGATTGATTATTAATATTAGTTCTTTCTTGGGCAAAATAGGACTTCCCCTTCTTACTTTTTATAATGCAAGTAAGTATGCAGTAGAGGGTATAACTGACTCTCTTCGTTATGAATTACGGGACTTTAACATACGTGTACACTCTATCATGCCAGGGTTTTTCGATACTAACTTTGCCAGAGACAACTTAGTGCTTAACTCCAAAACATTTCAAGAACACTCTCCGTATGCTTCTTTGGTTTCTAAACTAGCCCCTGTAATAGTTAAGCAGATAAACACAGGTAACGATACGATGGAAGTTGCTCAAATGATTTTAGAGATTATTCAAAATGATAATGCTTTAGCACGACAAACTGCAGGAGATAAAGCTAAAAAATTTATTCCCATGAAAAAAGAGTTGAGTGATGAAGATTTTGAGCGTAGGGTAAGAGCCTATTATGATCTCTAAAAAAATACGGGTATTTATTAACGGATTTGGGCGAATAGGCAGGAGTGCAGCTAGAATTATGCTCCAAGATGAGAAGTATGAACTTGTAGGAATCAATGATCTTTATAGTTATGAACAGATGGCATATCTTTTAAAGTATGATTCTATCTATGGAACATTACCGTATGATATAAAAATAGAGAAAGATAACCTTGTGATTGATAAGCATAAGATAAAACTTTTTTCTGAGTCTGAGCCTGAAAAGTTAGATATCGTATTACTGGATGTAGATGTATTGCTGCAATGTAGTGGAGTTTTTTTAACGGTAGAGTCTAATATGCCATTCGTGAATAATGGAGCAAAAAAGGTCATTGTCTCTGCACCTCCTTCAGATGCAATGCCTACATATATTTATGGAGTGAATCATCAAGAATATAGGGGAGAACCGATTATCTCAAATTCAAGTTGTTCAGCCAATGCTATTGTACCGATTTTTAAGATAATAGAAAAATATTTTGGTATAGATGCAGCTATGATGAGTATGTATCATAGTTATACACTCTATCAGAATCTTCTTGATGGAAAACATTATTCAACAGATATACGGAGAACACGTTCTGCTACACAAAATATTATTCCTCTTATGAGTGGTGCAGCTAAAGCAACAGCCTACTTTTTCCCCTATCTTAAAGAAAAGTTATATGCTAAAAGTATTAGAGTACCCATTCCCAGTACAACACTGTATGATTTGAGTATTAGATTAAAAAAAGAAACAACAAAAGAAGAAGTAAATAAAGCATTTAAAAATGAGATAGAAGACTACCATCAAACTTTTTTGGCATATATGGAAACACAACAAGCATCGGATGAGTATATAAAAAATTCACATAGTGCAGTGTTAAACTTACCTCTTACTTCTATAGTAGGTGGAAATCTCCTTAGAGTATCAGCTTGGCAAGATAATGAATATGGGTATGCTAAAAGATTGGTTGATATGATAATGGTAGTTGAAAAGGGTATAAATGGATAGTTTTTTCTTTAATATTACAGATAGAAAATATAAAATTAGTGAACTTTTTAAAAATAAAAAAGAGTATATCAATAGGGTAGATATCTCTAATGGTATTGTTTTCTTAGAGAGTAAATTATTAAAACGGAAAAAAACCATTACGCTTAATAACTTAGATAGAATGGTGATGTTAGTTATGGTAAATGGTGCAGAAATTTCTATTAGGAATCATATTCAAGATCAGGAAACTGTAGTAAAAGAAGGGAATATTGGTATATTTTGTTCATCGAGACAATATATGACTATCTCTTTACCTAAGTCTGAAAAATTAGATATTTTTATACTGTTTATTGCAGATTTCTTTCTTAAACGTTATTTGAGTGCTAACAAAAATGAACCTATTGATTTTCTATATCATAAAATACAAAAAGATATCTCTTTTGAGAAAATAGATCTTTTACCCATTGATGCGTTAAGTCTCTATAGTGTTAAAAAATTATTAAATGTCTCATCTACAGATAGAATGCAAAGTATTCGGGCAGAAAATCGTGTAATAGAGTTTATGATACACTGCTTTAGCCTACTTGATATTCTTGTAGAGGGAGTGAGTAAAGATGAGTTGGCATTGGCATCTAAAGCAAAAGCTATTCTGTTACAGGATTTTATCTCTCCCCCAACGATTAAAGAGATTGCCCATCTTTGTGCTACCAATGAATCGAAACTTAAAAAAGTATTTAAAAAAGTGTATCAGATTACACTTTATGGTTATGTACAAAAACTTCGTTTAGAAGAAGCAAATCTTTTGCTGAAAGAAAAACATTTGACCATAGGAGAAATAGCGATAAAAGTTGGGTATAAACACCAAGGACACTTCTCCAAACTCTTTTTTGCTACCTATGGTGTTTATCCTAAAGCCTTATTAAAGGGTTAGTGGAAGTGTTAACTTTTTTTCTTAATCATCCATTTTTTAAAAGGTTGTAGTGAGCTTATGTAGTCTGCAACATCTATAAACTCTTCATCTTCCAATGGTAGTGTAGGCATAGCATTGGCACTGTAACCAAACTTCTCATAGAGTGAGTAGGGGTCTTTAGCATAAGCAGCTATTGACTCTTTGGTTTTTGTATAAGAGACAAGGTTAAAGTCTGGTCCCATGGCTCTTCCACCATTGACAGTATGACAGATGGCACAGTTTGCAGCATAGACTGCTTTCCCTTTTTCTACATCTGCGAGTAGCCCAGTTGAGACTAAAAATGTAAGTAATAGAGTTATTTGTTTCAAGACAAATCCTTTATGTTAAATTTTAATTAGGATATAAACAGTCCTAATTAGTCATGAACGAAATATAACGGAATAATCTTAGGCATTTCTTGATGTAAATCAATAATCGGATAAATTAACTCTTATTTAGAATTCTTTAGCTAAAAATCCTTTTTGTGCTAAAATAAAAATCCTCTTGTGCTAAAAAACTATTGATTCTTTCTTTTGATTCAACTATACTGAAGTTATAAAAAACATAAGGATAACCAATGAAAAAGTTGTTCCATCCCGTAACCATAACATTTTTAGTAGTCACCCTGATTATAGTCTTACCATTTATATTACCTGAAAGAACGATGACAACATTCACTGATGTAGAGTTGAGAAAAGTAGCACTCTCTCGAGATATGTCTGCTGTACCCGATAACTATGATGATTTGTTAAAAGTAATTGATAATCCACAAAATCCTATGAGTCGGGAGAAGATTGCTTTAGGAAAAGAGCTTTTTTTTGATACACGTCTCTCTCGAGATAAAACACTCTCTTGTGCCTCTTGTCACAAGCTTGAAGAAGGTGGAGATGATAATTTGCCAACAGCTATTGGTTTTCATGGTAGAGCCAATCCTTCTCATTTAAATTCTCCCACAGTACTGAATGCAGCACTGGCACAAACACAGTTTTGGAATGGTAGAGCTAAAGATGTAGAAGAGCAGGCTGGTGGTCCTGTACAAGCACCCTTTGAGATGAATATGACACCTAAAGAGGTAGAACAGAGGCTAAATAACGATACAAAACTTGTGAGTACATTTAAAAATGTTTTTCCTGAAGAGCATATAACTTTTGAGAATGTGAGTAAAGCCATTGGTGCTTATGAGAGAACACTTTTAACAGGAGGGGCTTACGATAGATTTTTAGAGGGAGATAACAATGCTATTTCTGCCTCTGCAAAACGGGGTATGACACTTTTTATTGTTAAGGGGTGTAAAGGGTGCCATACGGGTATGAGTGTTGGTGGACAGAGTATACAAAAGTTCCCTTTGCGTAATTATCTTGCAGATTTCGTTGGGATGATATTTGAACCAGATTTACGCATTAAAGTGAGTCCATTCCCTTTTATCAATAAGGGCGGTTTCTTGGGGCAATATGATAAACTTAAGTTTAGAGTACCCATATTGCGTAACGTAACGAAAACGGCTCCTTACTTTCATAATGGTGCAGTAGATAAGTTAGAAGAGGCAGTACGTATTATGAGTAAGTATCAGATAGGGCAAGAGTTTAATAAAGAGCAGATAGACGATGTCGTAGCATTTTTGAAGACGTTAGAAGGGGAGTTGGTAGAGTATTGACTTCGACAGGCTCAGTCACCGAACTTTGACAAGCTCAGCTAGCGTTCCCTGAGCTTGTCGAAGGGAAATTAAATCGTTACTCTTTCTTTCGTTAATATAATGAACTCAGTTACACTTTTATCTGTAATCTCAAGTGCCTTAGCTGCCTTAGGGTTTACCATATAGTATCCAAACTCTATGATGACTGCATCACCTTTTTGAAGAGGTGTATCATAGGCTACTTTACGTGTTTCGTGTGCCTTAATAGACGTATCACTAATCACTGCATCTGCTAGCCACGGCATAGCAGGTTTTCCATTGGTTCCTATGACTTTAGCAAAAGATTCTGTTTTGAGTGCTATGGTTTTACCCTCTCTCTCTATACTAACTCTTAGTTGATTAAGACGTAGAGGTTGAGGGAAGAGAGTATGTGTTACTTCATTTTTAATAGCTACATCAAATCCAGCTTCTTTTTGTTCTACGGAGAGTTTAATATACTTCGATAGCTCTTTAGGTGTAGCATCATGAATAGAGACACCGTGGAATGCATGGGTAGCTGTTTGAGCTTGGTTTGCCATACTCCCTTGTACTTTTGGCATATGACAGCTTACGCAAGTCTCTTTAGACTCTCCCTGTTTTACTCCAAGATCACAGATGACAAAACCTTTACCATTCTGTTTGTGTGAGTGACATCCCATACACATATCACCATTATAGTAGTTCTCATTACCGTAGTCTATATCATGATATGGGGATCCAACTTTTGTTTTGAACATGCCTAAAAAATGACTCTCTTCTTTAAAGACAAGTTTTGTACCTTTTTTCACTTTGTCTGCTGAAAAGAAGTACTTTTTCTTGTCTGTAAATTTGTTTTTATTTGCTTTGGTATGTTTTTCTATACTCTCTATGGTATGACAAGCTTGACATGAAATAGGTTCAGTTTGTTGAATCTCATTGTCTGCTAGTTTACTTTTACCAGAGATGAGGTCATGATCTGATGGTGTATGACACTTGGCACACTTATAGTTGTTTTTAGGTTTTGCTGGGTGTTTATCCCATACTGCTTTATGTACAGTATCTTTAAAGATAGAAGATTTACTGTGTATAGAGCTTTGATACTCAGAAAAAATAGTGGGATGACATTTTTTACAAGTAGTGTTTTCTAGTGTCGCATAAGATTGGATGGTTGCTGTAAGCATAAGCAATAGTATAAACCATAGTTTCATAGTATAAGTCCTTGTTTTAATTATTATAAGTTGGAATTGTAGTTAAATAGGAGTAAATTTATCTTGATTTAAATCAACAGAAAGAGAGAGTAAATAGTAGGAATGACTATTTATTAATCAATAAGCAGGAAAAGAAACTATAATATACACTAGATTGATTAGTTTTTAATCAATCTAGTGTATATATAATTGATTTAAATCAATTATATAGTATAAGTACTGACTATAATAAACATACAATTTAGTAATTAAGGAGAGAGAATGACTTTTGAAACTTCTGTTGAACTGTTAAAGTTTCACAATGTAGCTTATACTGTCTATGCGATGATGATTATATCCGTTATTGCATGGTTTGCTTATAATCTAACACTTGAAGAAAAAGCAAAGCCAATGGTTCGTATACCGTTTTATCTGTATATCGGATTTTTGGTAGCAATGGGGGTAGGGCACCATATATTTACTTACAACACCATCCCTTGGGTATCGGAAGATATTATGAGACACAATATCACACCAGATAAAACGTTTCAAATTAAAATAGCAAATCACACATTTGATATGCAAGAGAAGATGGCAGTTGTCAAAGGTGAAAAAGTGTTATTTGATGCACATAGTTCAGATTTAGTCTATGGATTTGGTCTATTTCGTCAAGACGGTACGATGATTTCACAAATGCAAGTTAATCCAGGTTCCAGAAATGATCTGCTTTGGACATTTAACGAGTGTGGAGAATTTGATGTGAGATCTACAGAGTATGCAGGTCCTGCAGGTAATGATATGTTTGTTAAAAAAGTTGTGATTGTCACGGGTTGTGACAAGGAAGGGGTATAAAATGAGTTTATTAAAAGGAACAAACTTTGATGCATCAACATTGACTGCATTACAGAAAGTGACACTCAGAGCAGTGGTTATGTCATTTCTGTTTTATGGTTTAGCAGCGTTAGAGGGAACACTTATGAGGGTGGCATTGGTTAATCCATCTATACCACCTATTGAAGGGATGCCTGAACATTTCTTTTCTATTATGACAGTGCATCCAATCATTGGTATATTTGGTTCAACCTATCAGCTTGTGTTTGCAGCATTTATGTTTCTCATTCCTTATTTGACCAAAAAACCACTCTATAGTGTAGGCTTGGCAAACTTTGTATGGCTTATGATTACTATAGGTTCTGCATTAGCTTGGATTGCTGCATTTATCTGGAGTTATGCGCCACTCTATACACTCTACTGGCCACTTCCTGCAGATACTGAGCAGTTTAATGTGATTGGTGGGATTGTATTTATTATAGGTGTTGCACTTATTATGATAGGAACACTTGGGTTTATCTATAACATCTATGCAACCATTTTTGCTAAAGTGGGAGTGCACGCAAACAAGACAAGTAAAGAGCTTTTCATCTCTGGTTTTGGTATCGATGGACTACTCAATCTTAAAAATAAATTGACTGGAAAACCACCTTATTCAAAAGAGCCAGCACTCTCACTACCTGTTGTGGCTATATTTCGTGGAACAGTAGATACTTTTTTAGATGCCTTGGTCATTTTAGGTGCGGGGATACTTGTATTGGTATACCTCATAGCAGATGCTAGTGGTGCTTCATGGGATGTACATGCTGTAGATGCACTTTTATATAAAAACTTCTTCTGGTGGGGGCTTGACCTTGTTGCTGATGGACTGGTACTTATTTATGTGGCAGGTTCTTGGTATTTATTGGCGACACTCATCACTGGGCAAAAGCTCTTTATGGAAAATGTGGCACGTGCTGCACTTTTACTAGAGCTATTTGTTTCATGGATGGTGTGGTCTCACCACCTTTTGGCAGATCAAGGTCAGCCTGAGATGATGAAACTTATCTCTGGTGAAATGGTAACCATGTTTGAGCTTCTTACACAAGGATTGGCTCTGTTTATTACACTTATGACACTATGGAAAGCACGACCACTTAAGATGACTATGGAGTTAAAATACCTCCTTGCAGGTCTTTTAGGATTTGGTTTGGCTGTACCTGCGGCTATCATCCAAGCAGATATGGGTATGAATAGGGTACTTCACAATACCCAATGGATTATTGGGGCACATGTACATATTGCACTGCTTACAGGTTTATATATGACACTGTATAGTGTGGTGTATGTACTTTGGCCACTGCTTACAAATAATACAAAACTATTTTCCATGAAGATGGCAAATACGCATTTCTGGCTACACCTCATAGGTAGTTTAGGTATGGGTGCATTTATGGGTATGGCAGGACTTGAAGGTATGCTAAGACGACATTTCTACATGGATGGAGAGTATCGGACATTTATGATCTTGGCTGCTATTTCTGCTGTGATGATGTTGGTAGGTTGGGTGATATTCTTACTTAACATCATTATGTCTGTTGGGCTTAAAGGATTGATTGAAATTTTCCTTCCAGCTAAAAATGATACGGCTACATTTGGTATTGATCCACAACCTTCTGTTGTTGCACAGAAAAAATAAAATTCTAAATACGGGGGATTCCCCGTATGGATTTTTTTAGTAAATAAGGTTTATTAAAAAAATCTATATTTTGTACATAGGGAGAAAACTTTGTTAAACAAAGAGAGAATGGTCAATGAGATTTTACATATAGGTCTGTATGATTTAGTACTACAAGATGTACAAAAAATTGTAGGTAAAGAGAAAATTACTATAAATGAATTAGAAGAGGCTTTAGAAAAAGAGCCTCAAATCCTTCGAAATTATATGCAGACAAATGTGGAGTACAATCTTAGTAATATTCATCTGGAAAATATAGATGTTGAGAATATTGATAACTCTGCTAAAGATAAAGCAGAGAAAATCAACGAAAATTTAAACATTATGCGTGAAATCGAAAAATATACACTTGATTTTGAACAAAGCGCTACGCTGGTTCTGATCTTTTCGTTGGAATTTTTTATCCTGTTTTCTGTGCAATACTTTATCGTTTTACTTGATTTAGGTGCGTGGCAATGGTGGATTTATGCTTTCTTTTCACTCTCTATTTTGGGGGCTTGGTGGTATGCAAAAAAACAGCAAAAAAAGTATCAAATCAATAGTGCTAGATATACAGAACTCTATGAAGAGACTTTAAAACTTATAGAAACGTTAGAAAAAGAAGGGCATATAAAGAAAAAAGAGCTTTATATTAGTGAATCTGATGAACACATTTAATCCTATGAATATCTCATATACTTGGGATAAAGAAAATTTTGAAAAAGCATTCACCAAGTCTTATACCCATCAATTTAAAAATTCTACACGACGTTATGTAGGGTGGTTCTTTGTGGCAATGGCTCAGTTTGGTGTGGTAGCAGCATTTAAAGGTGGGTCTATTGGTCTCTTGCTGTTGTCCACTGTTTTGATACTCTATTGGTATGTGATTAAAAAGTGGTTAGTGCATCAAAGAGCTATAAAAGCTTATGAAAACTCAGCATTTAAAAACAGTCAAATCAAGCTTCAAATAACACAAGAGGGTGTTACGCAAGAGGATACATTTATCCCATGGGAAGAGATTCAGGGTTTGGTACCTATAGAAGATGATATACTGTTTTATTATAAGAAAAATGCTTTTTATATCCCTTCTAATGCCTTTAAGTCTATAGAAGAGAAAAGTGCACTAAAAAGCTTAGTAAAAGAGAAAGGTAGATTGTTTCATGTTTAAACTCAGATTCGTACCACTGGCTATTTTGGTTATGCTTATGTTGATATTGATATTTTTCCAAAGTTGGACATTTTATCTTGGTACTACCGATGTGACTTTTGAAAGATTGCTTGGGACTAAACCCTATAAAGAGATAAAAGATATCTCTCTAAGACGATACAAAGAAGGTACTATCTCTCCACATCTTTTTACGATAACAACAGATGATGAGTCAAAAGTGATAGAAAAGTTTAGAAAAGATTGTGGTATCGAAAAAACAACATTTGAAAAAGTACCAAAAGTTGCAAACAAGGCAGATAAAGAGATGGTAGATGTGATAGAAAAATCACCTTATATTTACCTTAGTCCATCCTATGATTTACAAAATCCAAAAGAGGGACGTATGTGTTTGGTCTTTAGAGACAAAGAGCATCTTTACCTTTTTATAAACGGGAACTTATAAGATGTTAGATTATATTTATGCAGGGACTATTATCTTCTTTTTAATTATTATACTGGTCATAGCAAAAGTAGAAGATGGTGAAGATATGGACTATAAAGAAAAAGAGGAGGAAGAGCAATGAAAGGTTTTTTAATTTTTTTTGGTATTACGATGCTTTTGATGGGTGGATATATATATTATAATATTCAACATCCTACAAATAGTATGATAGTGAGAAATGGTGCGTATTGGACGATATTTGAGCATAATATAACTACTGATAAGTAGATAACTTGAGCTAAATCAACTTCCCAAAAACAAAATATTGTTATCATCATTCAATTAAATTAAGGATGAGACAAATGAAACAAATATTAATCACTTTTTTTATCATCTTAACCATGGTTTCTTCTATACATGCCCAAAGTGGAAAAAAGGTTTTTGAAACGT
>Ga0256845_1003082_pt1 | contig 11529 bp, 12 predicted proteins | sample RiftiametaG_FD_189101 | JGI IMG/M metagenome (GOLD analysis project Ga0256845, IMG submission 189101) | Tube worm associated microbial communities from hydrothermal vent at the East Pacific Rise, Pacific Ocean - Riftia | ecosystem: Host-associated > Annelida > Integument > Unclassified ... | reverse complement strand
GATGATAATAATACAAACAAAGTGTTATATACAGAAAATGAGTTAGAAGTTTTTGCAACAGGTAAACTGTTTGCATTTTAAATCTATAAAGATATTGATTTTTTTTCAATATCTTTGCTATAATAGGTTAATTACCTATAATTTAAGCATTATCTTAGTACCAATATGGTACAATATAAGTAAGAAAAGAGGAAATATCTTTTAACTCTTTTCTTGAAAGTGGAGAATCAAACCACTTAAAAAAAGCGATAAATTTAATCAAAAGGTTACATAATGGAAAATGTAGAGTTTGTTAAAGTTGAAGTAGTAGGGGGAGATTGGCTAGAATCTCAATTTAAAAAGTACATTCAACAAAACAACATGTTAAAAAGCCAAATAAAAATTATCTATTCAAGATTGAGCGAAGCACCAAAGTTATATGAGACAGATGGAGCTAAAATTAGAGATGTGGCAGTAAAGTTATTTCACTCTCTATTTACTCTATATGTTGTTGAGTATGACCCAAAAGATAAATTGGCATTTGGATATATGAAAAATGAAGAAGATGAGTACTTAAGCGAATGGGGCTATTCATCTATAGAAGAGCTTTTAGAGCTTGGTTTTGAGATGGATTTGTATTTTGAAGATAGAACTATCGCTTTTGATGGAACTATATCTAAAAAGGAATCTCATGCAGTATAGAGTATATACAAAGAGGGAGATTTTAAATCAAGGTATCAACCGAAAAGGTAAAGAGAGAGTTTTTACTCTCTTTTTTGCAATTGGTTATTTTAACTTTGGAGTTCATTACTATCCACGCTATTTTGGTGGTTCATTGAGTATATCACACTTTAGTTTTTATGCTCTCTCTAGGGGATTTGAGAAATTTACTGAAACAGGGTTTCGCTCTTGTTTTGTACAAAATAGTAAAAAAGTAGCCTCTTATTCTGAAATCAAAGAGTATTTTATAGAGCTACTAAAAGAGAAAGTTGAATTTTTATCTGAAAATTCACAACCAATCCAATTACAACTATTTTAGAGGTGTAGAGATGTATTTAGAACCAAAAAAACCGTTAGAAAAGATTATTGAGGGGTATGAACCCTTTGATTTACTTAGACTCTCAAAGGATGCTTTTTATGATGTGGTAAATCAATGGTTTCCAACCATTGAGATTATTGAAATGAGACTCTCTTTTATCGTTATAGATGAAGAGATAGCTATTAGAGCCAAAATTATTAAATATAAAGAGGTAAATTAATTATGGGTGCATATATATATTATAGAACAGCAGATAAAAAAGATGCTGATAGAGCTTGGGAAGTGTTGCAGGAGATAGAGGAGAACAAGAGACTTATTGATATAGAATATCCTATTCATGTAAATAGTAGTGAAGATTTAAAATGGGCTAAAGAAAATTCTCCAAAAGAGGGGAGTCAATATATGATTGAGTATTATTCGGATAATATGGGTCATGGTGATTTTAAGGTAAGTGGAGGAACAGAAGATGAGCTAGGGGTAACACTTGAAGAGCTGTTAGAGATATTGACTATTATATTTGAAAAACTAAACAAAGAGGTTAAAATGAAATATCTATATGGAAGTTGTGCTTTTGGTGGTAGCTACTTTTCTAAATCTCAAATAGATAGAATTACCAATGAGGGGGAGTTATTTAGTAATAGATAACTTCTAATCTCTCTTTGAGAACCTCAAATATAAAGGTTCTCAAAGGAAATATACCCTTTTTCTGCTATAATAGGGTAATTACCTATAATTTTTATAAGGAGTAGAATATGTCTCAGCAAAAAAAGATTAAAATGCTTTATGAAGAGGTTCATCTTTTTAATGCAAAGATTTTAGAAGATATTATTTCTCTTGGGGATAATATCTATAAATCTAATCAATGTGATTTAATTATTAACCAAAATAGAGAGTTTAGAGAGAAGTTTAAAACCATAATGAATAAAGCCCCTACAAGAGGGTTTGAAAATTTGCTTTTTGTAGTACTCAATAGCCATCAAATATATAATATTAAACTCTATAGAAATTATGCTATTGAGTCCTTGATTTGGTCAAAAAAGCAGATGATAGATTTTTTTGCTAATCTATTTGATGAAGATATAGCAGATGAAGAGAGCAAGATTGAGTATAATAATCTATTGAGTACAATTGACCAATTAGAGCAAGATAGTTATAGAGTGCATCGCCAAACAGGAAAAACCATTAGAGCCAATATCAAAGATAATAACTATCATGATATTGTTGAGCGAATGACTATAAAAGCCAAAAGTGGTTTAATTTTGCCTATGGACTCTATAGTAAATATAGAAGAGAATAGACCACGCAAAAAGAGAAGTGATAAGCTAGAGGTTTTAAAAATATTGAGTTTTCAAGATAAGATAATCTATTTGATGAAAAATAGGTAAATATCCTATTATAGTATTTTGTTAGATTGGTAAAAAATAATTAATTGCATATCCGATAATAAAACCTATAAGAGTGTAAGCTACTATTAGCCTATCTTTTAAAAATTTATACTCATAAGTTAACTCTTCTATCTCTCTTGTTTGGTTTGAGTTTTTTGATATTTCTTTTTTTATATCTTTGAATATATCTCTAATCTCTATTAGAATATTTCCCAAATTGGTAACTTTTCTATTTTCCGTTTTTAGTTCTGATAGGATAGAGGAGATTTTTTTACTCTCTTCTTTTAGCTCTGGTAGGTCATCTTTGATAAGTGTCAAATAGAGTTCTAAGGTATCAATTAACTCTTTTATATCCTGTGTATCTATCTTTTCACTCATGATATTTTTGGGAACTGCTCTACTGTATCGACTATTTTTTTAGCAAATCTAAGCCCTCTCTTTTTGGCGTAATAGGCTTCTATATCCTCATCCTCTTTATACTCTAGGGCGTACTGTTTTTTTAGTGTAGGAGCGTTTTTATCTACCTCTAGGGCATTGATATACCCATCAAGCAGGGTTTTGTTTCTATACTCCATGACTTGAAAAAGATTATCTCTTTTGATTTTGATTACTTTGTAACAACTCTGCTCTATCTCATCTGTAATTGGAGCTATTCCATAAATCTCATCTCCAAAGATATTTATAAACTCACTTTTGTAGTTTTCTATGTCATTTACCTCATTTAGGATTAAAATGATTTTTGGTTTATTGTAGCTATCTTGGATAAGAGCTATAGTATCTTTTAGATTTTTCTGTTGAGATAGATTTGTATTGATTGGGATAAAAAATGTTATCTCATTTGGCTCTATTTCGCTACTCTTTTTGAGATAGTTTAATACGCTCTTGGTATCATTCCCACCACCTATATCAATAATATTAACCACTTTGCTATCAAGCTCTATATCCAACTCAACGCTATCAATAACATTTTCTGTATATTTGAGAGTGTAGTTTTTAATCGAGATGGATTTTGAGTCTATATCTATTTTGTTATTATCATCAAGCTGATAGTAGTTTATATCCTGATACCCATTTAGATAAGCAATAGTAGGCAGTATATGAAGAGCTGTAGTAGTTTTGCCTGTGCCTCCTTTGGTATTTGTTACAATATAGATTTTTGCCATAGTTATTATCCTTTTTTCTTTTTAGTCATCAAAAACAGAGCTTCTTAGTTTTGGTTTCTTCTCTTCACTATCAGTAGGGGATTTTTTCTCTTTTGGGGTGAAAGGTTTTTTGTTGATATGTTTTTTTATAAAATCTGATAGTGTTGGTCTTGTAACTGATAGATTTTCTTGTTCATCTAAATATCTGATTATTGCTACTTGACTAGCATTATTATCTAGCAGATATTTAATGTTCTCTTTGTATGGTAGAAGTTTAGAACATCTTTTGGTATTGGTGTACTCTTTTAGCCTGTTTTTATCAATCATAATAGAGATTATATCATAATATGCAATAATATTTAATAAAATAAAATGTAAAGTAGAGTTAGGGTAATAATAAGTAAAAGTAGGGAGAGTTAGGCGTAATGTAAATATGAATTAGTATAGATTAGGTTAATGTAAAGGTTATGTGAAGTAGATGTAAAGCTAAATTAGGGAGAATTAGGTTAAATTTTGCTTGTGTATAGTATTTGTAAATGAGATGTAAAGGTAGTTGAAAGTTATTGTAGGGGTCACACCTGACGCAGTTTTACTAAACTGCAAATTGATTACAATAATCTTTTAACATCCCCAAAACCCAAATGAGTCATATCCACATCTTTTATATCCAAAATTTTTCCTAACTTTTTTCGTAGCTTAAATATCTCTTCAAAATCATCTGATTTTTCTATCTTAGATACTAAATCTTCATAATCCAAAGAGTTATTTATAGGGTTAACATTTCGTCTATGAAGTATTTCTAAAAAATATTTAGATTTAGCTTTTTCCAAAGTTTCAAATGCAATTTTGTATTTTTGAAGTTCAAAAGATATAGAGATAAAAAATATAAAAATATCTGATTTGTCTCCAAAATAGACCATTTTTCTATCACTCATTGTTTTTGCTATCTCTTCATAAAGTTTTATGGCTTCAAAAGCACTATTTAATGCTTTATGGAGAGAACCTTTCATAAAATATACTTTTGATTGAGTAACATAAAATTCTACTCTCTCTTTTTTCATACGATTGTCTATTAACATATCTGCTTTATGTAGATAATCAAAAGCCTCCTCATATTGGTCTATAGAAGCATATAATAGAGCTAATTCACTATAAATATAGGATTTATAGTTATTACTTTTTGTAAGAATTAAAGAGCTATTGAAATAATTTATAGATTTCTCAAAATATCCTTGCTCTTTACAAATAACACCCAATTCATATAATATTTCACTATATAGTTTATTATCTTCACTTTTTTTTAAAAGCTTAATAGCTCTATTAAATGATACAATTGATTTTCTAAGATTTTTGGTTTTACTATTTTTTTTCCATATATTTAACTCTATAACACCTAAGACATAGTAGCAGTATGCTAATTCTAACTCTCTATCTATCTGATTGTTTATATCAGAAGCTTTAATAATATATATCCTTGCCTCTTCAAAATCTCCGATTATCATAAATATATTTGCCAAATTATAGAGTGACTCATACATCATTTTGTGATAATTAAATTTTTTTGAGATAACATAAATATAATAGAAATAGTTTGAAGCTTCTGAATAGAATCCCTCTTGAATTTTTAAAGTAGCATAATCTAACAATAACTCTAATTTTACCTCAAGAAAGAGTTCATTATCACTTTTTTCTGATAAATCCATTGCTAAATTTAGATATTTTGATGCTCTATAGAAATTACCTTTTTGTTGATATAGCATTCCCAAAATTTTATAATTTTGAACTAAGCTATCACAATGAATCCTTTTATCTCTTCTAAGTTTATGAAATAATCTATTTGCATTTTTAATAAGCTCAATATCTTCTAAAATCTCTCCTTTGGTAGATAGAGCTTCGGCTATCTCATAAGAGTTTTCTTTAAAGTACTTTATAGCTATATTAATATATTTTAACGCTTCACTATATCTAGCATAGTCATTTAATATATTAACTCTACTCATACAGATAAATCCTAAATATGGTTTTGTTTTATCAACTCTTTTTACTAAATATTCAACCCTATCCAAAAGATAAAATGCTGTCTCTATTTTGCCATAATCTATAGCTATATGCTCTATCTCTGCTAAAATAGAGTGTATATATGTTTCTGAAAAATACTCTCTATTATCTTCTATAAAATCATCAATATCATCCATATTATAAAGAGTTTCTAAACTCTCTTCTATAAAGTCATCTAATTCATTGGTATTTAAAATTGAAAAAAGTCTCTCACCCAAATCTATTAAAAAATCAGCTGATTCATCCTTATTTTCATATTGAGCATCTTCAATAGCTTCTTCTAAAATATTAAAAAAGCCCTGTCCTATCCTTTGAATATTTTTATCAATAATTTTTTCTATAAATAGTTGATTGTGACTGTTTTGCAATAGAGTGTTTATCAGGTTTATTGACTCTTGTTTGGATAATAACTCTTTCATTCGTAGCTCCTCATATCTTTTACAAAAACTCTTTAATCACATCAACTTTTAGTTCTATCTCTTCTACATCAAGATACTCTATTCCAAGCTCCCACGCATCTACACCATAGTTTCTATAGCCTTGTGAATATACATCGGTGGCTATATAGTTATAAAGTGTGAGTCTTTCGCCTATGGGTACATTTTTTTCTACTACTTTTTTTAGGTTTTGTTTGAATGTCTCTTGGGTTGAGGTGGTTATTAGTTGTTCTATGTCTATTTTTTGGGTCATAATATAATCTTAATCATCCATAAAATCCCTCTTCATCTCTCTTTTAATCTCCTTATCAACAAAACCTATACGCTCTTTGATATAGACCTTATGTTCTAAAAATTCCATACCATTCATAAGTTTAAGTATGCTTTTGTAAAAATCTAGCTCTTTTTGTAATATAGGAACTCTGCTACCACTCCAACCTTGAGATATTGGATGAAAACGCAATCTTTTAAATGTTTCAATAGAACTGTTTTCATTCAAAAAATGCTCTACCATGTCAATTATTGTCTCATCGGAGAATTCAGCTATTAACTCAAATACAAAAACTATTTTCTCTTCATTATTTGAATTTGAAGTTATATATTTTTTTATTAGTTCAATAGGTTTAGCATCAAGATTAACCTTATCTCTAGCCTCTTCTGCAAAAAAAGCTTTTATTACTTCTCCTCCATTATATAACTTTTTACTCTCTTTAATCTCAAACATCATATCTAGTAAATTTAAAAAGAGTTCTTCATAATTTTCTCTTTTCCACAATATAGAATAATTACCACTTATATCATAAAGACTAATATATCTCTCCTTTTCAAAATAGCTCTCTAAATAATCTTTTAAAAAACTTTTATCCATATTCAAAATCTTATTTAATCCCACTTTAGTGTAATCAAAATGTTTTTGTTGTTTATTGGTCACTAAATAGACCTCTTTTAGAAGTTCAAGGTTATCTTTAAAATATATCTCTGTTTTTTTAGAAATATTTGTATAGTCAAATAAGCCACTTAATAGATGTGTAATATATTTATCATCATTTTTTGATTTATCTAATACAATATAAACTATATCAACAAATAAACTATTTTGAACTACTAAATATTTTTCTATATAATCTAAATTATGTATCATATCTTTAATCTCTGACTTATCATATAAACTGACTAATTTTTCAACTTCATCCATTCCTATCTCATCATCTTTTAAAGCCATAAAAAATCTAAATAAGTATTGATTTTTCCCATTGTACTCATATTTATTCAATAGAGTATAAGCTTCATATTTTCCCAAAATATCAATTAATGGTCGAATATTTAAAGATAAAAACAATGGATTTCCTAATTCTAAATAGTATTCAAATACTTCAACATATAATAAACTGTCTTTATTTACTAAAATATCAAATAGTACTTCTAAGTTATTTCTTAATTTATAATCTTCTCTATCTACTGTATTAAGTTTAATTGATATACTCTCATCAAATAGTTTTTTCAAATCATCTATAGAGTATCCATCTATAAAATTTGATAATCTCTCTTTTTTTATTTTTTCTTTTTCATCAAAATTCAGAGTTTTATCACTATTTAGTGAAATATCAAATCTATCCAAAAGTAAAATATTTTTAATCTCGCAAGAGTGATGTTTAAATCTATTTTTTATCTCAATATCATACTCCAAGTGACATCTATCATAATTCTTTAGAATATTTTCAACAATAAGACAATGTTCATAAAGAGTATTATCTAAATTATTCTCCATAAAATTTAAAATATTATCTTTATCCCACTCCTCTATTATTTTAGAAATACGACTATAACCCAATATTTCAGAGTATTTATTGAGTAGTTTTAAAATATCTTTTTGATATAATTTATTTGGAAAAAGAAAAAAAATATTATCAAAAATAGTATCTCTTTGATTTTGTATAACCTCTATCTCCAATAATCCATAGCGTTGCATAATTATTGTTTTATTATTTTTATACTGATTTTCCTCAAACTCAAATTTTAAAAAATAACTTGAACATCGTATAAATAGTTTTGATATAAGCTCATCTTCTCCATTTTTTGAAGAGTTCCATAAAATATCAATAAGAATCTCTTCTCGTTTATAATTATTTTTATGACTATCATAACTATAAGCAAATCTTTTTGTAAAGAGTGCAAGTACTTTTTTAAAAATAGAAGGTCTTTTTTGTAAATAGCTAATAGCAAGTTTTATAGCCATAGAAATATATTCACTATATTTAAAGAGAGACAAAATCTCTAGCAATTTATCACTCTGACTGCTATTTATCTCATCCCAAAGAGTGATAGAATCAATATCTATAGTTTCCTCATCTAATTGGTTGATTTGCTTTGAACAATAAAGTAAAATCTCCTCCTCTTTTAAAAACCAAAAAGACTTCATAATCAAAATTAAATTATCTTCATTGTTCTCATGCTCTCTCCATAGGCTATCGACAGGTTCTTTTAAACTATCTCGTATTGTTTCATAATGAAATGTATCTATTAACGGATTTAACATATCAATAAATTTGTTTTGATATAAAAGAAAAAAATGTTCCAGAAAGATATTTATATCTACCTTTTTATCAACAAAAACTGCTCTATAAAAAAGATATATTGACAATATTTGGTCGGATATTTTGACAACACTATTTTCATACAAATCCACAATTTCTAAATTATGCAAAGTCTCTACATTTTTCCAAAAATCTTTGGTATTTATAGCAAAAGCATTTTCAATCATTTTCATCTGTTCTTCATTACTCTTATCTATAACTCGAAAAAATGATATTATGGATATGGTCAAAAGAAGCTCACTATCTTTGAACTTATCAATATCTTTTTGAATGGTTGAATAATACTCATCATATAATTTGCTCACATCATAAAGAGACACTAAACTATTGGTCTCTATAGCTACACTAGAAGCCATGATTGCCAATCTTGGATTTCCTTTTGAGATATTAGCAATGCGTTCAAGAGCAATAAAATTTAAAGTTTTATAGTTGTGTTTAACAATATCTGTAATCTCTTTATCCTCTAACTGATTGATAGCTATCTCTTGGCTTATAATTTGAGAGGGTATATTTTCACTAACTTTATCTTTGGCATAATCTCTTACTGTAAGAACAATTTTTATAGTTCCATCTTGAACCTTTTCACCATAATAGCTCAAAATATACTCTAAAGCCATACCAACTCTATTGGCATCATCAATCAATACAAGAAATCTCTCATCTTGCCCAAAAACAGTTTTTATATCATTGAATAAATCAGCACCTTTACCCAATATAGCTTTAAAAATATATCCATTAGCAGTCGCAAACTTATTACATTCCTCCAATGCAAACTTTGTCTTCCCTACACCTGCACTACCTGTTATCAAAACTATTTGAGAGCTATTTATCGTCTCCTCAAACTCTTTTTGCTCTTTTTCTCTAAATTGAAAATCTATATCTAATCGAGTTGAAAACTTGCTCTTGTTATAGGTCTCTATAAAAGAGTTGTAGTCCAAGATTTGTTCTGTGTTGGGTGGGGTTAAATTTAAAGTGTTATTGTCTCCTGTGACAATAGGAGCATGATTATCCCCTTCTACTTTTACACTTCTATTCATGTTATTCTCCTCCTGTTAGATTATTATTGTTTTTTTTATTGAGTCTAATCCCTCTTTCGCTTCCAATAAATCAGGATGATTCTCAGGTAAAACTATCGACCACACATCAACAGCCTTTTTCATATATCTATAAGCACTCTCAAAATCTTTTTCTCCATTATAAAATATAGCCAAGTTGTTATATGAGGTGGCTGTATCAGGATGTTCTCTTCCCAATACCTCTTCTCTTATTTTTAATGCTTTTAGATAAAATGGCTTTGCTTTTTCGTTCTCTCCCATTGACCTATAAAATGAGGCTAAGTTACTGCAAAAGAAAGCTGTGTTTGGGTGTTTTTCTCCTAGACTTTTTTCATTTATCCTTAATGCCTTTTGATAAAGTGTTTCTGCATCTTGAACTTTTCCCATAGATTCGTAGAGTCCTGCTAGACTATTATAAGAGATGGCTGTACTTGGATGCTCTCTCCCCAATACCTCTTCTCTTATTTTTAATGCTTTTTGATAGAGTGGTTCTGCTTTTGGATAATCTCCTTGTAATTTATATAGTGATGCCAAGTTATTATACAATGGAGCAATATCCGAATGTTCTTCTCCTAATAAGCTCTTTTTTATATCTAATGCTTTAATAAAGAGTGGTTCAGTTTGGGTATATTCTCCTATTGCATAGTAAAGTAGTGCCAAATTGTTATAGGAGGTTGCTGTATAAGGATGTTTTTCGCCTAGTATATTTTGATATATTGTTAGTGTCTTTTCATAGAACTCTTTTGCTCTATGATACTCTCCGATTAGACGATAAATCTCTGCTAAACCATTATAAGACAAGGCTGTATCTAGGTGCTTCTCTCCTAATATCTTCTCTCTTATATTCAATGCTTTAAATAACAATGGTTCGGCTTTATCATACTCTCCTTTTAGGCTATATAGTTCTCCCAAGTTGTTATATGAGGTGGCTGTATAGATATGCTCTTTGCCTAATATTTTCTCTTTTACTTCCAATGCTCTACAATATAAAACCTCTGCCCTTTTATATCTTCCTCTTGACTCATAAAGTGTTGCTAGGTTCGTATAAGATGTTACCGTATAGGGATGATTTCTTCCCAATAGTTTTAATCTTATAGTTAATGCTTTAGATAAAAAGTATTCGGCTCTTTTATAAATGCCTAAAAAGTAAATTGTATTCCCAAAATTACTCAAAAAAGTTCCCACTTTTTCATTGTCTATCCAAAATTTAGAGGATATTCTTGCTAAACTTTCCAAATAAACAATATTATCTCTATTCTCTACAGCAAGTAAAATATCTCCACTATCCTCAACCAACCCACTAAAATAATCCACCTGAATCTCTACCTCCTCAAACAAAGGCAAATAGTTATCAAAAACAAACTCTTTCAAAATTTGATGAAATTTATAACTCTTATTAGATTTTATCAACCACCCATTATCCACAAGCTCAATCACAAAATCTTGCAATCTCTCCTTGTCTTCACAAACCAAAAACCTATACAAATCTTGAAAAGAAATTTCAATAGAGGGGAGAACCGATAACCTTTTTAGGAAAAGTAGTTTTTTTTTTGCTCAATATATCACTATCATGAGAGAAATTTTTCAAGAATTTATTGAAACTCTCACTTTTATTTCTTTTGACAGATGTAAACTCTCCTTTATCAAATTTATCTATAAGAAAGTCCAAAGACCATGTTTCATCTCGTTTGGTCAAAGTCTTTGCAGTAATCTCAATAAATAGTGTATGATAATCCAAATATTCCAATATCTTATCCACTTTATCCATCTCATCAGTAGGATAATGTTTCAAAAACAGCTCTCTAGCATCCTCTAAACTCATGACATTCAAAAAATATTG
>Ga0256845_1003081_pt1 | contig 11534 bp, 10 predicted proteins | sample RiftiametaG_FD_189101 | JGI IMG/M metagenome (GOLD analysis project Ga0256845, IMG submission 189101) | Tube worm associated microbial communities from hydrothermal vent at the East Pacific Rise, Pacific Ocean - Riftia | ecosystem: Host-associated > Annelida > Integument > Unclassified ... | reverse complement strand
TTTATTATTTTTACCGATAGCGAAATTAGCTGACTTTGACACTTTTGAAGTATTGGACAGTTTTCCATCAATCTTAGAAGCAGTCCAACCGGTGGAAGCGCTCATGCTTATAGCTACAACCAGTCCAAGTGCACTCACTAAAAGTTTCTTTTTCATAATTTTATCCTCATCTATATTTTTTTATCTTCTTCCTGTTAATCAACAATTTTCCCGTTCAGTTAATCTGTCTTTATACATATGTCCCAGGATTTGAGCAAAAGGTTCATATTTTTTTAGAACAAATTTAAAAAAATTATTTCACATAAAATTTGACTATCAACCAACTTTTTAATCACCACCATTCTATTTTTTCCCACGTTGTAATAATCAGCAGGTACCATTTGCCATCTGTTAAACCTTAAGGTAGAATACAACCGAATTTATGAGAATTCTTCTCTACTGCACAATACGATTTTTCGGTGCAGACAATGTATTCAACCATGTTTATAAGGAGCTCCCTATGAAAAAACTGCTGACACTTGTTACTATCTTTACGATTGCTCTATCTGCCAACGTCCAGGCAAAAGAAACGCTGAAAATTCTGACATGGAAAGGCTACGCTCCTCAGGTACTTGTTGACAAATTTGAGAAAGAAACTGGTATCAAAGTCGAGCTGACTTTTTCCAATAACGAAGAGATGATCGCCAAACTCCGTGCCACCCGTGGCGCCGGTTTTGACCTTGCGCAACCGAGCCAGGATCGAATTTCCTCTGTACAGGAAAAGTTCAAAATTTACCAACCCATGGACTATACAAAGATCAACAGCGATCAACTGATCGGTTCCATGCTTGATGCGGTAAAAAAGAATACCAAGGTCGGCAGTGATTCCTATGGTGTTCCTTTTTGTTATGGCACATCCGGTCTGATCGTCAACAAGAAACTTGCGGCTGACGCCAAGGATTACAGTGCCCTGCTTAATGAAAAATACAAAGGACGGATCAGCTATCGACTCAAGCGTCCAACCCTAATTGCTCTTGCCTTTGCGGCTGGTGATGACCCATTTGCAAAATATGCTGATGCTAAAGCCTACAAGGCTTTGATGGATTCCGTAGCCGATACGATGGTCAGCGCCAAACCTCTCGTTAAAAATTACTACTCGAACGGAGATGCCCTGCTTGAGATGGTTCGCAGTGGCGAAGTTACTGTGGCCATGGCCTGGGATAACGGCGGCTGGAAACTTCACGCAGAAAACCCGGATATCGACTTTGTTGCTCCCAAAAGTGGTGCATTGGGCTGGATTGACACTTTTACCATCCCCGCCAAGGCAAAAAATGTTGATGGTGCCTACAAATGGATCAACTTCATCCTGCAACCTGAAAATGCAGCTGTATTTACCAACAAAGAAAAATACGGTACAGCTTCAAAAGGCGCGGATAAGTTTCTTGACAAGGCAATTGCTGCTAACTTCAGCCGTTCCTTTACCAGTGCTGATATAGATAATATTAAATGGTACCCGCCTGTTCCCGCCAAAATTGAACAGATTGAGGGCAAGATTCTTGATAAGGTAAAAGCTGCAAAATAATTCCTTATTTTTTTTCGTCTCATCCTTTTAAAAACAACAGCACTTTTTACTATAAAGTGCTGTTGCCCATTTTTTTTGCGAGTACCCCATGTCAGTTGTTCTGGAAATTAATCATATCAACAAAACTTTTGGCGATTTTACTGCTGTTAACGATGTCAGCTTTGACGTTGAAGAAGGAAAGTTCTTCTCTATCCTTGGCCCATCTGGATGTGGAAAAACAACACTGTTAAGAATGATTGCTGGTTTTCTCGAGCCGAGTTCAGGCGATTTACGTATCAGGGGAAAAGATATGTTGGGCATCGCTCCCAACCGACGCCCTGTAAATCTGGTTTTTCAGAACCTGGCTCTTTTTCCCATGATGGATGTTGCTGGAAATATTGCTTTTGGCCTGAAGCGACAACGATGTCCGACAAAAGAGGTTGTAAACCGTACTGATGCCATGCTAGAAAGGGTCGGCCTTAGCGGTTATGGTTCAAAACAGATTGCCCAACTATCAGGTGGCCAGAAACAGCGGGTGGCCATAGCCCGGGCCCTGGTTCTTAACCCCTCGATATTGCTATTGGATGAACCACTGGGCGCTCTCGATTTAAAATTGCGGGAGCAGATGAAAATTGAGCTGAAAAAACTCCAACGGGAAGTGGGTACAACATTTATCTACATAACTCACGATCAATCAGAAGCTCTCGTTATGTCTGATACCGTTGCCGTTATGAATGCAGGCCAGTTTGAACAGATAGATACCCCCCGCAATCTCTACGAAAACCCGGCATCCCGTTTCGTCGCCAGTTTTGTCGGCGAGACCAATATACTGACAGCGACGATAAAAACGACTGAACCCGATCTCGTTATAGAAACATCAACAGGACTGACCATGCGGGCAACTGCAATGGAGGAAATAAACGACCAGGGCTGTAAACTGTTTATCCGCCCGGAATCAATTATTTTAATGCCGGACAACGATCTTGCCGACATCAACTGCTTTGACCTCACGGTTCGCACCATTCTCTTTGATGGCTCAAATACTAAAATTCTTGCCACACAGGGCGACTGCGAAATAACTGTGGCTCTGCCCCAGAATAAACAATTTGCCCACATCAGCCCCGGAGACCAGATCGAGGCTGGAGTTCATATCGAAAGTTGTAAATGTTACATGGGGGAGGATGCATGAAAATCAGGATGCGATCCGGTCTGTTCTTTTTCCTGACTCCAGTCCTCCTCTGGTTATTTTTACTCATCGTCATCCCTCACCTGGAACTGCTCTTTATGTCTTTGCGTGGAGAAAATGAGCTTGGCGAGCCGATATGGACCCTCATCAACTATACAAATTTTTTCACCGAAGAAATATACTGGTATACTTTTGTTCGTACAGCCACATACGCACTGCTGGTGACAGCCCTCACTTTTATCGTCACTTTCCCGGTAGCCTTCTTTATCACGAAAGTGGTTCCAACCAGGATGAGCGGCTTCCTCACCATTCTTCTGCTTGTTCCTTTCTGGGTCAGCGAACTCGTTCGGGTTTATGGCTGGATGATCCTGTTACGCGAAAGCGGTGTCATAAATCATTTCCTTATCCGCATTGGTTTGATAACCCATCCGGTAGAGATGCTCTATAACGATATTTCCATGATTATGGGGCTGGTGTATACGTCCATGCTGTTTATGGTTGTGCCATTGATCTCTTCACTTGAAGGGATGGACGACAGCCTGATAGAGGCAGCTCACGATCTTGGCGCTTCAAAGTTTACTATTTTTTTCAGGATTGTTATCCCCTACGCAGCTCCCGGCATCACTTCTGGCTCCATTGTCGTCTTTATGCTCGCCCTGGGAAATTATCTGACACCAAACCTCATGGGCGGCAAAAACTCTCTCTGGTTCACCGAACAGATCTACAACGAATTTATCGCCAGTTTCAACTGGAATCAGGGCGCTGCCTTTGGTTTTCTCCTGTTGGCGCTCTCTTCCTGCATTATATGGACAGGGCTTAAACTCAGCAAACAACAACTTGGAAAGGCCCTCTCATGATCCGTACCCTGCCACAGAGTAAAGGCTATTCCATCGGCTTTAAACTCTATATAACCTTATTTTATTTCTTTTTATTTGCCCCCCTGCTTGTTACCTGCGTGCTCGCTTTCAACGACTCCAGCTTCCCATCCCTTCCTTGGAAAGGATTCAGTCTGGACTGGTTTTTTGCCAATAGCGCCGACAGAGTCGGTATTTTTCACGACAGCAGCAACCTGACCTCAATATGGGTCAGCGGGCAGACTGCCTTTTTTGTCTCCCTTCTCTCTTTAGTCGTTGGCACCTTAGGCGCCTTTCTCTTTGAGCAGGAAGAATTTCCTGGCAAACAGGGCCTCTACTTTCTGGCTCTCACCCCACTAGTCATCCCCGGTGTAATCCTTGGTATCTCCATACTTCTTGCGGCCAACGCTTTTGGCCTTTTCATAGAAGAAAGTATAGGTCTGGATATTCCACTCCTCCGGCCCAGTTTCTGGCTGGTTGTACTGGGGCAGTTCTCGTTTATCTCCACCTTTGTTCTACTAGTTGTCTCCGCACGATTGAAAAAATTTGATCACTCGCTTGAAGAGGCCGCATTAAATCTTGGTTCGACCCGGTTTGAAGTTATCCGCTATATCACCATCCCCTTTCTCAAGCCGGCACTTATCGGTGCGGGAGCTGTGGCTTTTCTGATGAGTTTTGAAAATTTCAACACAACACTCTTTCTGGTGGGATCAGACACCACCCTGCCCATAAACCTCTACCTGCAGGTACGTGATGGATCTTCCCCGGTTATCAACGCGATTTCCTTCCTGCTCATCGTCTCAACATCGCTGCTGGCACTGATCAATCTATTGGCCAGCAAACGTCAGGAAGAATAAAAGACAGATCAAATGATTTCAAAATAGCGCTCCATCTCCCAGTCAGTGATATGTTTGCGGAATTCACGTTCCTCCCACTCTCTGGATGCTGCGAAATGGTCGACAAAAGCGTCCCCGAATAAATCACGGCCAGCAGCAGAGCCTTTGAATGCCTGGGCGGCATCCCACAAAGTTCTCGGCAAGGCAAGTTTTCCTGGGTGTTTCTGGTCATAGGAATTACCAGTGATCTCCTTTTCCGGCTGCCACTGTTGCTCTATCCCATACAGACCGGCGCCCAAAGCTGCTGCCATTGCAAGATAAGGATTGGCGTCAGCTGACCCCAGACGATGCTCAACCCGTTGTGACTTTTCACTGCCCGGTACCACACGCAGCGCAGTAGTCCTGTTTTCAACCCCCCAGGTCGCATCGGTGGGTGCCCAGTATCCGGGAATCATACGCGTATAACTGTTAATTGTTGGCGCCATCATACACAGCAAATCCGGCATCAATCTTTGCTGACCCGCGACAAAATGACGCTGAACATCACTCATGGTATGAAGCTTGTTTGCATTATAAAAAGCTGAACCATCTTTATCACGCAACGATAGGTGTATATGGCCACTTTGCCCCGGATAGTCAGAAGACCATTTGGCCATAAATGTCGCAACCAGCCCAAGACGTTGAGCAAGAACCTTTATAAACGTTTTGAATAGAGCTCCTTTGTCAGCAGCATGCATCACACTGTCTACGCTGATTGCCGCTTCAATAACACCGGGCCCTGTTTCGGTATGCATACCCTCCAATGGAAAATCCATTTTCTCGCTCAGTTCCATAAACTCATGGTACAGCTCTGCATGGGTTGAATTGCGCAGCATGGAATACCCGAACCAGCCAGGCGTCATAGGTTTTAAATCTTTGAAATTCTTTTCACGAATAGTGTCGGGCGTTTCATCAAACAGGAAAAACTCATACTCCAGAGCCCCAAAAGGCTCAAATCCCATTCCCACAGCTCTATCGACCACACGACGCAATGTCGCACGGGGACAAACAGACTCAGCCTGACCAGAAAACTCGGCGATAAAGAGCAACATCCCGTCTTCAAAAGGAATTTCACGACAAGTGTCGGGAAGAATTCTGACTGGAGCATCAGGAAAACCGGTGTGCCAGCCGGTAAAAGTGACATTGTCATAAAGCTGATCATTCACATCCCAGCCCAAAACTACATCACAAAAAGCAAAACCATGATCGAGTGCTGAGAAAAACTTTTCCCGACTCATATATTTGCCGCGCATAACGCCATCGTTATCAAATAAACCAACTTTAACATGGGTCAGGCCATATTCTTTGACGATCTGTCTGGCATCTTCGGGTGTTGTGACTTCTCTAGGTTCCATAAAACAAATCCCGCTTTGGTTTTTGGGTTAGTCAATTGCTCTTGCTCAGGCTATAGTAAATGAGTACACTTTTACAGGAAACGTTTCAATGTATATTGAAAATGAAGATTTATGGCCTATGACCGTTTTCGTCTTCCCTTAGAAACATTTTTTCAAAGCATTGTTATCCGGTCAGGCAACAAATAATAATACTCCGTTATCTTCACCAGGGTGTCTACATGGATGCAGTAGTCATTTCACTTATCTTTGGTCTGGGGTATGCCGCATACCGGTTTGGCCTGCCTCCTCTTGTCGGTTTTCTCCTGGCAGGTTTTGGACTTCATTCACTCGGTTATACCAACACACCACTTCTTTCCTCCGTCGCCGACACCGGTGTCACCCTGCTTCTCTTTACTATCGGCCTGAAACTAAAAATCAAGAACCTGTTTAAACCAGAAGTCTGGGCAGGCGCATCCATTCACCTTGCTCTCACTTTTGCCTCATTTGGATTTATTCTTTTCATCCTCACCCACACCGGCTTACAAATTTTTCTTGATTTACCTTTTAAAACTGCTCTTCTTCTTGGTTTTGCCCTCAGTTTTTCCAGTACAGTCTTTGCCGTAAAAATCCTTGAAGAAAGCGGTAGGATGAACGCACTCAACGGCCGCACAGCTATTGGCGTCCTTATTATTCAAGACATTATTGCTGTTGTTTATCTCACCTTTTCCACAGGAAAGGTACCCTCACTATGGGCAATTGCACTCATCATATTACTTCCTGTGACAAGGTGGTTATCTTTTAAAATAATGGACAGGGTTGGTCATGGCGAGCTCCAGGTTATATTTGGTCTGTTCCTGGCTCTGGTGGCAGGAGCTGCAGCCTTTGACACAGTAAGCCTTAAAGCTGATCTCGGCGCACTCATTCTTGGTATACTTATAGGCCCACACCCAAGAGCAAAGGAAATGGCCAACTCCCTTCTCAACATTAAAGATCTCCTTCTTGTCGGTTTTTTCCTTCAGGTTGGCTTATCAGGGCTGCCGGATATTTCCGGGATGATAGCAGCTGGTATGCTTGTTCTTATTCTGCCGCTGAAAATGATTTTTTATTTTCTTATCTTTACACGATTCAAACTCAAAGCACGGACATCATTCAACACCACGATGAACCTTGCAAACTATAGTGAGTTTGGTCTCATTGTCTGCTCTCTGGCAGTAGCTGGTGGTAAAATTGATCAACAATGGCTGGTAGTACTTGCAATCGCTCTTTCCATTTCACTGATCATTGCTTCCCCAATGAACAAATATAGTGACGCTATTTTTGAAAAGATACAGATGTTTCTCAACAAATTTGAAACAAAAGACAGACTTCTGGAAGAAAAACCCTTTAATTTTGGTACCTGGCGTATTGGCATTGTAGGTATGGGCCGTGTTGGTACAGGTGCATATGATATGTTTCTGGATAAATTTGGTGAGGTCGTTATTGGCCTGGACTTTGATCCTGAAACAGTGGCCCGGCAACGTGAAGCAGGACGAAATGTAAAGCAGGGCGATGTCGTTGACCCTGATTTCTGGCAACGATTACCCCAAACAGACAGCACCTTTCAACTGATCGTTCTTGCCATAGACGATTTTGAGAATAAGCTTCATGCGGTAAAAGTTTTAAAAAAAAGAGGCTACCCCGGCAATATTGCCGCAGTAGCCAAGTTTGACGACGAAGTACAACCTCTCCTTGATGCAGGACTGGACACAGTATTCAATATGTACAGTGAAGCTGGAGCAGGCCTGGCAGCACATATCTGCGACACACTGCAAACATCCTGTTCTCCTGCTGAAAAATAAAGCCGGGCAAATGAAAATCTCCCATAACTTTCGTTTTAAGCACATTACCGAGAACCAGCCAGAACAGCAATCCGCTGAGAAAGTGCTTTCACCTCACGACTGATGGTCTTGCGGTCAAGAGTGAGAAAACCACCATTTTGCATAAGAATCTTTCCATCAACAATAACAGTGGCCACGTCGGCTGATTGAGTGGAGTAGACCAGATGGGAAATAATGTTATACATTGGCATCTCATGGGCATCATCACCGATACGTACCTGAATAAGGTCGGCACGTCGACCCTTGGTCACCGCTCCAATTTCCTCTGCCAAACCGATGGCCTCAGCCCCTCCCAGCGTTGCCATTTTCAGGGCCGTTGTTGCAGGAATTACTGTTGGATCATGAAGGTTGCCCTTATGAATAAGGGCCGCCAGACGAATCTCTTCCCACATGTCGAGATCATTATTGGAGGCAGCACCATCAGTACCAAGGCCTATTTTCACTCCCTCTTGCAACATGGTAGGAACGGGAGCAAATCCTGACGCCAACTTAAGGTTGGAACCTGGATTATGAACCACACCAACTTTATTTTTAACGAGCAATTTGATTTCACTATCAGTGGGCCAGACCATATGGGCGGCAATCATTCTCGAATCCAAAACACCAAGTTCGTTAAGATATTCCACCGAAGTTTTACCATACCGTTTCACCATATCATCGTTTTCATGTTTTGTTTCAGAAACATGGATAACAAGTGGAGCATTAAGTTCCTTGGCGGCTTCATGCGCCTGCACCAGGTGTTCCGGAGAAACTGTATACGGCGCGTGTGGCCCTATGGCAGGAATTATCCGCGGGTGATTTTGCCAACTTTTAACAAATGATTTCGCAGCAGCAAAGGAATCATCCCATCCTGTAAAGCCAGGACTGGGATAGTCAATAGTTGCCGAGGCAATGATTGCCCGCAGACCACATTTTTCAGTTACCCTGGCAATGGTATCAGGATAAAAATACATATCCACAAAGGTTGTTGTGCCTCCACGGATCATTTCCCAACAGGCGAGTTGCGTTCCAATACGAACAAATTCTGCGTCAACAAATTGTTTTTCCGCAGGAAAAATATAATTCTGCAACCAGTCCATCAATGCCTTATCATCGGCAAGACCGCGAAAAAGAACCATTGCCGCATGAGTATGTCCATTGACAAGACCGGGCATTACGATCATACCCTCGCCTGGCAGTACCTGTGGCGCATCATATGTCGCCGCAATTTCGTTTTGCAAACCAACAGCAACAATTCTACCATCGGTTACAGCCACAGCCCCGTTTAAAATAACAGGCTGCTGATCATCGATGGTCACCACATAGTCACCATTGACGATGAGATCGACGACTATTTTTTCTTGTACGCCAAAAGCCGGTCCACTATGCAAAAGTAATACTAAAAAAATGATGGCTGATTTCAAAAATGATCTATACATTTATATCCTCTGGCTCAAATTCTAAGTGAAGGCTTTATGGGCACTTTGTTAACAGACTCTGCAATTCTATCTTCTTTTACCTAATTTTTCCAAAAAACCTTCCATTACGAGCTTACTTGCTTTCTGAAAACGACTGTTAAATGTGACGATAAAGAACAACCTCTTCTTGATGGCGGGGTAAATACAGTGTTTAATGCGTACTGTGAATAGTACCTGTAGTATATCTTGAAACAGCCACATAAAAAAACAAGACTTCCCATGAACCAAAGCAATAAAAGTACAACATCACAATATACCTGTGGTGACTATCGCGAAGAAATGATCCTTCTTGCCCTCAGGCAAAAGCTTAAAAAGGCGACGCTCACACAAGAGGAAAAAAAAGAGCTGGAAAAAGAAATTGTTCGGCTTGAAAAAGAAATTGGCTTCTGACTCCCCAGAAAAAGGATCGTTACTACCGTGCTACAACGTCTAAAGAAAAACTGGTTTTTGTTTGCCCTCATAGCTGTAGCCCTGATTACAGTTGCAGATGTCCGTAGCGTACTCGTCACACCTGGAACCTGGCTAAAAGAGCATAACGGTCCTGACTCTGTCATCGTTTTGATTTTTTTTCTTTCAGGTATTGCTCTTGATACAAAACAGATCAAAAAAGGTCTGGCGGATTTCCAGGGAACACTACTCGCCCTTGTACTTATCTTCTGCATTGCTCCCTGCATCGCCATTCTTTTCGCTTTGATGCCTCTCTCAACAGGGATCATCCTGGGCCTTTTCCTTGTTGCAGCCATGCCCACGACCCTCAGCAGCGGCGTTGTGATGACGGGTAATGCGGGAGGAAACAGCGCCCACGCCCTGCTTATTACAATTATTGCCAACTCACTGGCCGTAATAACAATCCCCGTAATTCTCGGCATACTTCTTTCTTTTACAGGGGACAGCAGAATTATCGAAATAGATCAGCTACCAATAATGATAAAAATTGCCACCCTTGTTCTCCTCCCCCTGATGGCAGGTATAGCAATTCGCAACACCTTTGATTCCGCCACAACCCCTTTTCTCGCCTACACCACCATAGGCAACCAAATTGGTATTCTTCTTATGGTATGGATGGCGCTTTGCGCTGGGAGAGAGGCGATTGTTGCCGAGTTTAGATCCATCCTGCCAATTATTACAGTGGTATTTCTTTTTCATCTTGCTCTTGTCATTACAGCTCTTTTTATCACTCGTATTGGTGGAGTCGGAAAAGGACGTCGAGAAAGCATAATCTTCATGGGTGGGCAAAAAACCTTGCCACTTTCCATTATTCTTCAGGTAACTCTTTTTCCTGAGTTTGGTATCGCACTGGTGGTCTGCGTTGTACACCATATTATCCACTTAATTATGGACGCTTTTCTTATTCAGTACCTTAAAAATTTGGAGTAGAATCTGTCAGATGAAGGCCCTTATCTTTGCAAACGGAATATCAGAAAAAATACCTGAACTGCGACAGCTTTCTGTCGATACTGATCTTATTGTAGCAGTTGATGGCGGGGCCAATCACTGCCACAGACTTAATATCACGCCGGACATTCTATTGGGAGATCTCGATTCGATCACGCCTGAAGTCCTTGCACACTGCAAGGCCAAAAACGTTGAGACATACCAATATCCCAGCCGCAAAGACGCAACAGACCTTGAACTGGCGCTCGATCTGATTCTGGCAAAAAAGGCAAAATCTGTCCTGCTGTTAGCTGCACTTGGCGGAAGATGGGATATGAGCCTTGCCAACATAACCCTAGCCGCCAGTAAAAAATATAAAGCTCTGCAGATATCTTTTCTGACACATGACTGCTGTATCCATATTCTTCATGGGGGAAAACCATTCACAGTCAAAGGCGCACCAGGTCAGACCATCTCTTTTTCTCCGATTAATGGGAACATTCACGAACTGACCTTAACAGGTTTTGAATATCCTCTTGGAAAAAAGACTATCTCTTTTGGCTCCACCCTTGGAATAAGTAATACTCTGCTGACCAACAAAGGCTCCGTCTTGTTTTCTAAAGGAACTTTGCTCTGCACTCTCCTATTAAAGTAACCGGATGAAAATCATTAAAAGCGAAAACAATTGACAGATTGACGGTTAACCGGTTATTCCTATACAGTTGTTTTGTCAATGAGCCAGCGGCAGGTTTCTGCCGCTTTTTTTTATAGCTTTTCACCTTCCAACGAGTATCCATCATGAGTGAAGAAAACCAGACACTTGCGCAGCGCAAAGAAAAAGCTGAATCCCTTGCACAACTTGGCGTCAACCTCTACAGCAACACCTTTAAACCGGCCAACGCCATCGAAGAATTGTTGCCAAAAGCCGAAAACCTGGAACCCCAGGAAACAGAAGCAAGTGGTGCCAGTTACTCCATCGCCGGACGAATCATGGCCATGCGTAAATTTGGTAAAGCCGCATTTTGCTCCATTGCCGA
>Ga0256845_1003080_pt1 | contig 11538 bp, 9 predicted proteins | sample RiftiametaG_FD_189101 | JGI IMG/M metagenome (GOLD analysis project Ga0256845, IMG submission 189101) | Tube worm associated microbial communities from hydrothermal vent at the East Pacific Rise, Pacific Ocean - Riftia | ecosystem: Host-associated > Annelida > Integument > Unclassified ... | reverse complement strand
CTGACGGGGAAAGCTAAAGCTCTGCCTAAACACCCCGGGATCATCAATCACGATTATGCGGGTTCTCTCGCTATTCGCAGTGGTGAATGGAAACTCATCGCTCATAAAAAACCACAACTCTACAACTTAGAGAAAGATCCCAAGGAGCGGAAGAATCTGGCAAAAGAATACCCAGAAAAAACGCAGGAGATGATGGCGGAATTAAAGAAGGCTGTGCAAGAGGGGCGCACGATGCCCGGTAGCAAACAATCCAATTACAAAGATCAAACCAGTTGGCCTGGCTTGCCATGGCATTGATGCGGTTATTTCGACTGCAAGCATCATTGACGTCACGGACGTCATTTACGTATTCGGAACCATTGAAAAACAAGGGTTTGTTGCATTGCCTAGGCGGGTGGCTCGAATCGCGGGTTCTATTTTCCCGGCCGGACTTCTTGGAGCGGGGACAGAAAGTCAGTGGCGCGGCAATGGCAGGTTTTCTGAGAGTGCGTGGATTGTGTGAAGCGGTTGGAAACACGCTTCTACGGGTGAGGTGTTTTAGAATGAGGAATGAACCATTCGTCATCAAAGAATAAACTTGCTATTTCAAGCGGTTGCTTGAATCATTTGCTTGAATGGTTGCAGGGGATACAGCGAAGCGGAATTTAACGAAGGTGAGAATCCTTGATGCCACTGAGCAATTGGTGGCGGAGCAGGGGTTTGATAGTGTGTCGTTGCGGGATATAACCAATGGTGCCGGGGTGAATGTGGCGGCTGTGAATTATCATTTTGGTAGCAAGGAGAAGCTCTATGAGGCGGTGCAGTGTCGGTATATCAATCCGGTGAATGAGGAGCGCTTGGAGTTATTGGAAAAGGTGCTGGCTGAGGGCGGCGGTGTGCGCGAGATTCTTGAGGCGTTCATGCGGCCGTTTCTGACGATGGTGACGCGTAGCAAGATGAGTGAGCAGTTGTTCTTTAAGCTGATGGGGCGCTGTATTATGGATCATAATGCGAGTTTGTCGGAGGAGATGATTCCTCTGTTTCGTCAGATGTCGGGTGCTTATACGAAGGCGCTTGCGTCGGCATTTCCTGAGATGCCTGTCGATCTTTTGTTGTGGCGGCTTCACTTTTCATTTGGGGTGATGGCGAATACGTTGTTGCATGGTGATGTGCTCATCAAATTTACCGATGGTGCCTGTGGTGAGCCTGATTTTGAAACCAATGTGCAACGCATGGTGGATTTTTGTTATGCAGGGTTTGTTGCCGAGGGAGGAGATCCGAGATGATGGGGGGCAAAATGGCGATCGTTGGCGGTGTGGTTCTTTTTTTATGGGGCTGTGTGCCATCGCCTCCCGATTCATCGATGGGGGCTGTGTCCGGCTCTGCGCCCGGGAGTTGGTCGGCTACCAAACAGGCGAGGGCTGGAGTCGATGATAAATGGGTGCGGCGTTTTGGTGATCGGCAGCTCAATACGCTGGTGAAAGAGGCGCTGGCGAATAATCAGGATATGCGTGTCGCTTCTGAGCGGGTTTACCGTGCTGGAGAGGCGGCTAACATTGCAGGTGCTGCCGCTCGACCACTTGTGAAGGTGGTGGGGACGGGTAATAATCAGAAGATGAATTTTATCGGCTTTCCCTTCGGAGGTTCGCAGGTGGTGGATACGTATGGTGTGAATTTGAATGTGGAGTGGGAGTTGGATATCTGGGGGCGAGTGCGCACTGGGCAATCGGCATCGCTAGCGGAGTGGCAGGCAGGTGGTGAGGAATATAGGGCGGCGCAGGCATCGTTAGCGGCTCAGGTGTGTAAGGCGTGGTTCTCTCTGGCGGAGGCGCATGAGCAGGTGACTTTGGCAAAAGAAGCCTTGGGGATTCGGCAGAAAACGGAACTAGCCGTGCGTGAACGCTTTGAGATGAGTATGCGGGCGGAGGGTGGATCTGCATCCCAGCTTCGGTTGGCGCAGACGGATGTGGCGACGGCGAAGGCTGATTTATCAGCGCGCTCTGGGACTTTGGAGTCATCGCGGCGACAGGTTGAGTTGTTAGTTGGTCGTTATCCATCGGCTAAGCTAGGGGGTCGCATGAAGTTGCCCAAGGCTCCATCATCCCCTCCGGCGGGTTTGCCTTCGGAGTTGCTCCTGCGGAGGCCTGATATTTTGGCGGCGGAGCGTCGCTATGCGGCATCGATCAAGCGGGTGAAGGAGGCGAAGTTAGCGGCCTTTCCCAGCATCAAACTCACGGGTTCTACTGGCAGCAGCACGGATGCATTAAGTAATATTATCAATAGCAACTACGGTGTGTGGTCGGTGGGGGCGAGCGCGACTCAGTGGCTGCTCACAGGCGGGCAGGTGCGGTCGGAAATTAAAATTCGAAAATCGAATCAACGAGAAGCGTTGGCGAGGTTGCATCAAACGGTGCTGCACGCTTTTGGCGAAGTGGAGCAGGCGCTGGCTTCCGATGCTTGGTTGCGGCGCAGGGAGAGGGAGATTGCTGAGGCTCTCAAGCTTGCCCGTGCTGCAGCTACTGCGGCTGAGGATGATTACCGGGATGGCAATGGGGACGTGTTGACTTTGTTTGTGGCGCAGTCTCGTCGGATTCAGCTGGATGCTACGTATGCTACGCTGCGCCGGATGAGGCTGACGAATCGAGTGGATTTACACCTTGCGCTCGGTGGAGGGTTTTGAAGTAAGAAATATGCTGATATGTTAGGACAAATAAATCAATCTTCGCCTGCTGGTGGAGCTGTCATCAAAGTGATTGCGGCTCTGGCTGTGCTTTTGGTGGGGGGCGCTGGGATGGTGTGGCTGAAGGGGCATGGGCCGAAAGCCTCTAAGGAAGATCCTACCGTGGTGGTGCCTGTGGTGCGAGTGGTGAGAGCTGAGTTTTTTGATAAACAACTTTATGTTAATACTCAGGGGCGGGTGGATCCTCGGATTCGGACGCAAGCGGCGGCGGAGGTGATGGGAAGGGTTCTGAGGGTTTCTTCAAAATTTAAGTCAGGTGGACAATTTGCGAAAGGTGAGGTGATGCTTGAAATGGATGGTGCTGATTATGTGGCGGCCTTGGCGCAGGCGGAATCGGTGCTGGCAGATGCGAGGCTTAGTTTGGAACGCGAAGAAGCGCGGGCTGCTCAGGCGCGCCGCGATTGGAAGAAGTTAGGTCGAGGTGACCCCTCAGAGCTGGTTTTAGGAATTCCGCAGATTGTCAGTGCGAAGGCACGGGTGGTGGCTAGTCAGGCAGCTGTGGATAAGGCGTCGCGCGATCTAAAGCGCACTAAGCTACGCGCTCCTTATGATTGTTTGGTGGAGACGATCTACACGGATCTGGGCTCTTATATCACACCGGGTGCGCGGTTGGCGGATCTTTATTCAACGGAGGCTTTCGAGGTGCGGGTGCCTGTGACTTTGGAGGAATTTGGATATCTGGAGCAGGGCGAGGGTGGCGTTGTCGGCGGGGATGTGACCTTGCAAGCCAGCATCGGAGGGAAGATGAGATATTGGAAGGGGTCGATCATTCGCAGTGAAGGCCGGGTGGATCGCAGCACGATGACGATGTATCAGGTGGTGAAAATTAAACCCAACCCCGACGAAAAACTATTTCCTTTGCCTCCGTCAGGGCTGTTTGTCACGGCTCGGATCAAAGGTCGTGTGATGTCGGAGGTGGTCGAGCTACCTAGGGCTGCGTTACGTGAGGATCAGACGGTGCTGGTGCTCGATGCTGAAAGCCGACTCAGAGTTGTCAAAGTCGGCATTTCCAGAACGTTGGAGAAATCTGTGTTGGTTCACGGTGGTGTCAATGCTGGGGATCAGATTGTTATCAGTCCTCTTGAGACTCCTGTGGTGGGTATGAAGCTGCAGATTTTTAATACTAAACCTTAAATGCAATCTAACCTGTAATCTGTAACCGTTCACGACATCCGCTATGCTCCGCACCACGCGAGGCAAGCCTCACTAATCCGCAAAGCGGAGGCAAGCCGTCCGCACTCCAAGATATACCATGCAAAAAGCAATTCATTGGTTCAGTAAAAACCACGTCACGGCAAACCTGCTGATGTTGTTGGTTTTGTTGGCGGGTTTTACTTCGTGGTTTAAAATCAAAAAGGAGGTCTTTCCTAACGTGTCACTGGACGCGGTGATGGTGCAGGTTCCTTTTCCAAATGCCACGCCAGATGAGGTTGAAGACGGGATTCTTCTTCCGATTGAAGATGCCATCGCGGATGTGGATGGGGTGAAGCGGGTGACCTCGAGCGCCCTGCAGTCGATGGGCGCTGTGACTGTGGAAGTGGAAAATGGCTATCACCTCCGCGACGTGATGAGCGATCTGAAAACCAAGGTGGACTCGATCACGAGCTTTCCTGAAAATGCAGAAAAGCCGGTGCTGGAAGAGATTCGGCTGGATCATCAGGTGATGAGCATTGCTGTATCGGCGGATGTGGATGAAAAGACGCTACGCGAGATTGGCGAGATGGTGCGAGATGGTTTGTTGGACTATCAGTCAGCACCTCCAGCCGAGGGCTTAGCCGGAGCGAAGGATCGTGTGTTGCGGATGTTGCGGGGCGTCCCCAAGATTACCAAAGTGAGTCTTGCTGCGGTGCGCCCTTACGAAATATCCATTGAAGTTTCTGAGAAAACTCTGCGTAGTCACGGGCTGAGTTTAGCTCAGGTAGCTGAGGCGGTGAGGCAGACGTCGTTGGATCTTCCTAGTGGATCTATCCGGACCACGGCTGGGGAAGTGGTGATTCGGGCGAAGGGGAAGCGTTATACCGCCAAAGAGTTTGAAGATGTGGTGGTGACGACGCGCCCTGATGGTTCACAGCTTCTTTTGCGGGAGATTGCCACCATTGTTGATGGCTTTGAAGATGTGGATTTGAGTTCGCAGTTCGACGGTCGGCGCACCGTCTTGATCAATGTGTTCCGGACTGGGGAGCAGGATACGTTGATCATGGCTGCGGCAGTGCGGGATTACATCGAAAACGTAGCACCCGGTCAACTCCCCGAGGGTGTGCATCTGGAGCTGTGGAATGATGCGAGTAAAATCCTGGATGCGCGTCTTAGCCTTTTGGTGCGCAATGGCACCACGGGCTTGATTCTGGTCTTCATTGTGTTGGCTTTGTTTTTACGTCCTAGTCTTGCGTTTTTAGTGGCCTTGGGGATTCCGGTTTCTTTTGCTGGGGGACTTTGGATGATGCCTGAGATGGGCGTTTCCATTAATATGATCACACTCTTCGCCTTTATTTTGGTGTTAGGGATTGTGGTGGACGATGCCATTGTGGTGGGTGAGAATGTTTACAGTCGAATTCAGCGTGGGGAGCATCCTCGCGAGGCAAGTTGGCGGGGGACCCATGAGGTGGGAATGGTGGTGATCTTCGGGGTGCTCACTACGGTGGCGGCATTCACTCCGATGTTGGGGATTAGTGGGGTCAGCGGGAAAATTTGGCCCAATATCCCACTGGTGGTTATTCCGACATTGTTGTTTTCTTTGGTGCAATCGAAGCTCGTCTTACCAGCTCATCTGGCACTGCTCAGGCCGCATAATGATAGTCAGGATGTGAATATTATTTTTCGGATTCAGCGCCGGGTCGCGGCGGGGTTAGAGCGATTTGTTGAGGTGGTTTATCGGCCTGTGTTATTTGAATGTTTAAAGCACCGGTATGCGGTGTGGTCGGTGTTTATCGCCTTGCTTTTGCTGGTGGTTGGACTCGTTGCCGGCAAGTGGGTGCCGTTTGAGTTTATGCCCAAAGTGGAAGGGGACGTCGTTTCGGTGAAGCTGGAAATGCCCGTGGGGGTTCCTTTTGAAAATACGGAATTTGAAATCCACCGCATCGCGGCGGCTGCCGAGCGGGTGGGGGCACGGCACATCGAAAAAAATGGCAAGCCTGTGACGGTGCACGTGATGGCCAATGCTGGCACCCAACCTTTCCGGACTGGGTTTGGCGTTGGTAATACTCCTATAGGCAGCAACATCGGGGAGGTCACTGTTGAGTTGATCTCCGCTGAGGATCGCAGTATCACGGCGGATGAGTTTATTGCCGAATGGAGAGCTGAAATTGGACGTGTCCCCGGTGTGGTGGAGCTGAGCTTTCGTCAGGAAACTTCAGCTGGGGGGAATGCGATTGATATTGAACTTTCCGGGCGAGATTCCGTGATGCTCGAAGCGGCGGCCAAACACATCACCGATGAGTTGGCTGGTTACAAGGGCGTCAAGGACATCGCTACCGATAGCCGGAGGGGAAAGCGAGAGCTTGTTTATGAACATCTGACTCCTGCGGGGAAAGCCATGGGCTTTAGCCTGCAATCCATCGCGGTGCAGATCAGGCAGTCGTTTTACGGCGAAGAGGTGCAGCGCATTCAGAGAGGGCGGGATGAACTCAAAGTGATGGTGCGCTATCCGGAGTCCGAACGCCGCTCGCTCGAAAATCTTGAAGATGTCAGGCTGCGAACTCTCAGCGGCGATGAGGTGCCGCTGGCCGAAGTGGCCGTCGCTCGTCCGGCCCGAGGTCCTGCAACTATCCATCGGGTGGACCGTAAGAGATCGATCAAGATTAGCGCGGATGTGGACCGAGCCTATGCCAATGCCAATGAAGTGGTGGGGCGGTTTAATGCTGAGGTGTTAGGCGGTTTATCCGTGAAGTTTCCCGGTGTGAAATGGGATTATCTGGGCGAACAGAAAGACCAGAAAGACAGCATGTCGGAAATGGGCGGGAAGTTTGTTTTTGCTCTCTTAGGCATTTACATTCTGATGGCGATTCCTCTGAAATCCTATGTCCAGCCGGTGATTGTGATGGCGGTGATTCCATTTGGCATGGTGGGGGCTGTGGCGGGTCACATTTTCATGGGGTTGGATCTAAGTATCATGTCGATGATGGGGATCATTGCTCTCTCTGGTGTGGTGGTGAACGATAGTTTGGTGCTTGTGGAATACGTGAACAGGCATCGGGAAGAGGAGGGGTGCGTAATCGATGCTGTCCGTAGCGCAGGGGCGGTTCGCTTTAGGCCTATTTTGTTAACCTCGCTCACCACCTTTGCCGGGCTGATGCCTATGTTGCTGGAAACTGATATGCAGGCGCGGTTTCTGATCCCGATGGCGGTGTCCTTGGGTTTTGGTATTCTGTTTGCCACGGTGATTACCCTGCTTCTGGTGCCATCGATCTACATGGTGCTTGAGGATGTGAAGGGGTGGATGAAAAAGTTGAGGTCCTGATCTTGAGCGAGCATCACGATGTCGCCGTTGCTTCAAAAACGGCACCGCATGTCAGAGTGTATTCCGAGGCCCGTATTGCGGTCGGAGTTGTTTAGCTCGAACTGTTGTAACTGGAGATGGGGACTGGAGCGTGGAGTTTGAAATGAGGAAAATATGTCTCGATTTGTAATGGCAAAGATTAAAGATTGTTCTAGAGTCTCTTTGTTCGCGCCATGTGAACGTTAATTCTAACATAGATATATCAAGATGGAAATATTACTTATTAGTGTAGGAGTGCTCGTTGTCGTCGCTCTCGGTCTCGCCTTCTGGGTGATGGGGATGTATAATGGGCTGGTTAAACTTCGGAACCGGTATCGCAATGCCTTTGCGCAGATTGATGTGCAGCTCAAACGACGTTATGACCTGATCCCAAACTTGGTGGAAACCGCCAAGGGGTTTATGAAGCATGAGCGCGAGACTCTGGAGGCTGTGATCCAAGCCCGGAATATGGCTAGCTCTGCCCGCGAAGGTGTGAATCCAGAGGATGCGGCATCGATGAGCACCCTGATGGCGGCTGAGGGCGGTTTGGGGAGTTCACTGGGGCGTTTATTTGCCCTCTCTGAGGCTTACCCCGATCTTAAGAGCAACACCAATATGATGCAGCTCAGCGAGGAGTTGACCTCGACAGAAAATAAGGTGTCTTTTTCCCGCCAAGCCTATAATGACTCGGTCACAGCCTACAATACCCAGCGCGAGGTCTTTCCGGCTAACATGATCGCTGGGATGTTCAATTTCGGTGAGGCCGCACTTTTCGAAGTGGCTAACGAAAGCGAACGCGAAGCCGTGAAGGTGGAGTTTTAGTCGAGTGGTGATTGTGGGAGAAGGGGGCTGGCCTTCTCATCTCTGTGAAAAATTAATCTGATCTTTTCTTCATGAATTTCTTTGAAGCCCAAGACGATGCCCGACGCAAAACGAGGCTGCTGGTGGTGTATTTCATACTCGCCATCCTCGGGGTGATGCTCTCGGTTTACGGTATCGTTTTGATGGTGATGTCGTTCATCGGGGAACCCGTCAGTTTGTGGATGCCGGGCGTGTTTGTCATTGCCGCTTTGGGATCGGGTGCGCTGATGGGCACGGGGAGTTTATTTAAAACCATGCAGCTCAATGGCGGTGGCTCCGTGGTGGCCCGGGATATGGGTGCCCGCCAAATTGACCCGCATACCACGGACACCGATGAACGACGTTTCGTTAATGTGGTGGAGGAAATGGCGATCGCTTCCGGTGTGCCTGTTCCTGAAATATGGATCATGGACGATGAGTTAGGCATCAATGCTTTTGCCGCTGGCACTGAGCCCGGCAATGCGGTAGTGGCTGTGACCCGTGGTTGTATTCAGCGCTTGAGCCGGGATGAGCTTCAGGGCGTGGTTGCTCATGAGTTCAGCCATATTCTCAATGGAGATATGCGGCTCAACATGCGTTTGATGGGGCTCCTTTTCGGAATTTTGATGATTTCGATGGTGGGTAAAATGCTGTTTCATGCCTTGCGTTTTATGCCGATGCGTAGTTCGCGAAATGATAAAAATGGCGGCGCTGCCGGGATCATGATCGCCCTATTTCTTGCCGGAGTGGGATTGATGATTGTGGGCAGTCTTGGCGTGTTTTTTGGGAGGATGATTCAGGCGGCTATTTCGCGTCAGCGCGAGTATTTAGCGGATGCCTCAGCGGTGCAGTTTACTCGTAATCCGGATGGCATTGCCGGGGCGTTGAAAAAAATTGGAGGTATGGAGTATGGCTCAAAGATCGAATCGCCCAAGGCGTCTGAAGCTAGCCATCTCTTTTTTGCCGATGGTGGTATGTTCAGCTACGGCCTCACGACCCACCCGCCTCTGGATGTGAGGATCAAAGCGATCGAAGCAAGCTGGGATGGTGAATTTGTCGCTACTGAAATACCCGAGGTCGCGGCAGGGCGTGTCTCAAATCACGGACAAGATTCACGGATGAGTGGATTCAGTGGCGCTGCTGGCAGGTCTTCATCGCCACCTCCTTTGCCTGTGTCTTCCGCTGCAAAGGGGATCGATCAGCTAGGAGAACCCTCCCAAGTGGACATCAATATCGGGCAGTTGCTCAGGCAAGGGTTGCAGAAAGACTGGGTGCATGCTTGCCATGATCGGGAGGAAGCTCAGGCGCTGATCTTTGGATTGTTATTAGCTGAGGATAATCAGTTGCGCAAAGGTGAGGTGGACTATATTCATCGTGGGGCAGGGGAAGATGCCGCTACGTTGGCCCTGCACTGGAATACTGAGCTCTCAGGCTTGCACTCCTCGGTGAAGATCGCCTTGATCGATCTCTCGATTCCTGCGTTGAGACGCTTGTCACGGCCTGAGTATGATCGGTTTGTCAAGATTACCCAATGGCTAATCTCTAGCGATGGGCAGGTGAATTTGTTTGAATTTATGTTGCAGCGTGTTGTGAAACATCATCTCGATGCGCATTACTATCAGCGAGTGTCTCCGAAGATCCGCTACCGCAAGATCGATGCCTTACAGCATGATGCCAACATTCTCGTCACCACCATGGCCGCCTTGGGCGGGGAGTCCCAAATGGAAGGTGCCTATCAGTCGGCGATGGCTGAGACCGGCTGGAGCCTATCGTTACTGCCGCCGGATGCGTGTGGGCTCGATAAGATCGAAGCCGCGCTGGAGAAATTCAACGCCGCAACGCCATTGGTGAAACAGCAACTATTGCGGGTTTGTGGCCTAGCGGTCATGCATGATGGAGTGATCGAAAGCCATGAAGCCGAGCTCCTCCGCGCCACCGCCGACTCCATCGGCTGCGCCGTGCCTCCGTTTGTGAGGGTTTAAATTAGGAGCTACATTGCTTCGACGTTGCGGATGTCGAGGACTTTGATGAGTCCGGCGAAGGGGTCGTTGAAAAAGAGGACGGCGTGACGGCCGAGGATTTTCACTTCGATTATGCGGCCTTGGGGGTCGGGTTGGCGGTAGTCTCCTATGGTTGTCGGGTTTGATTTGAGTTGCTTGATGAAGGTGATAATGGCTTGCGGTTGGGCCAAGGCTTCCAATCGATTTACGGCGTGACTGTGAAGGTAGACAAGGGTTTCAGAGATCATACATCGATGGGTTTGTCTTTCAGATCCCTTTTGGTTTTCTCCCAGGTTTTCCAGTTTTCAGGATCGGCATCTTCGATCCGTTTGTGAATCTCCGGCATGATGAGTTTGTTTCGTTTGAGCCGCTCCATGAGCAGCATGCCTGCAAGGTTATCCTGATCTTCAGCGGGCAGCTTGCGGATGGTGGCTTTGAGGTTTTCTAGGGCTTCGAGGTCCATACTGGAGCGGGTTTAGGGTGGATGAGGCGGGGGTGCAATTCTTATCCGTTGAAAATGGTAACGGGGTATTGGTGAAGGTGTTGGTCTCGTGTTCACTGGAGCTGAGCATGTGTGGGGCTTGCAGTGAGCAAACAAGGTAATGAGAGTCGAGCAGGATGTTCATGCTTTGTAATCTTGATGTTCTTCGGCGACAGATTTTCCGCGATGATTTTGGAATATGAAATGAAAGGGGGGCTATGTGTGGAAATTCTTCGACTGGCTGAGGAATTTTCGAGGGTTCTCGAAGATGACTTTTTCGATGAGTTCGGGGCTGTGGTGGCGCTTTTTCATTTCGAGGGCGCATTTGGGCACGGCGAGAGGGTCGGAGTGGCCCCAGTCGCAGGCGGAGTTCATCCAGATGTTTTCCATGCCGTAGGTTTCTAAGATGTCCACGGTTCTTGGGAGTGAGCATTTGGATTCGGGGTAAAGTGTCATACCTGCCCAGAACCCGGCATCGAGCACCATGCCGACGGTGTGCTCCTCAACGTGGTCGATAATGACCGTTTGGGGGTCGACACCGGCATTTTTCAAGGCATCGAGGGTGAGTCGGGTGCCTTTGATTTTGTCTTCGAGGTGGGGGGTGTGGATGAGGATGGGGAGATCGTATTTTTGAGCCATTTCGACGTGTTCTTCAAAAATGGCGAGTTCGTTGACCGTGTTTTTGTTCATGCCAATTTCACCAATACCGAGGACGGTAGGTTGATCGAGAAAGTCGGGGATGATGGACATCACTTCGCGGGCAAATCCGGCGTCGTCTGCTTCTTTCGGGTTGATGCAGAGCCAGCAGTAGTGGTCGATCCCGTATTTGGCGGCGCGCTTGGGTTCGTAATCCGTGAGTTGGCGGTAGTAGTCGTAAAACCCCTGGGCGGATGTGCGGTCGAATCCCGCCCAGAATGCAGGTTCGCAGATGGCTTCGCAGCCAGCGAGGGCCATAGATTGGTAATCGTCAGTCGTGCGACTGACCATGTGGGCGTGTGGTTCGATGTATTTCATTTTCGGGTGT
>Ga0256845_1003079_pt1 | contig 11538 bp, 3 predicted proteins | sample RiftiametaG_FD_189101 | JGI IMG/M metagenome (GOLD analysis project Ga0256845, IMG submission 189101) | Tube worm associated microbial communities from hydrothermal vent at the East Pacific Rise, Pacific Ocean - Riftia | ecosystem: Host-associated > Annelida > Integument > Unclassified ... | reverse complement strand
GTCGCTATGCCTGCTCCGGTCGCTATGCCTGCTCCAGTCGCTATGCCTGCTCCAGTCGCTATGCCTGCTCCAGTCGCTATGCCTGCTCCAGTCGCTATGCCTGCTCCGGTCGCTATGCCTGCTCCGGTGGATCTGAACGCGGTTCTCATCGCGACTGTTGCCGCCAAGACAGGCTATCCTGCAGAAATGTTAGGTCTTGAGATGGATCTTGAAGCTGATCTCGGAGTGGACTCAATCAAACGAGTAGAAATTCTCGCTGCGATGAATCAGGAAGTTCCCGATCTACCTCAGCTAGATCCTAGTGTTCTCGGTCGCCTACGCACTTTGGGTGAAATCGTGGAGTTTCTTGGTACAAGTCAGAATAAAAGTTCTGAGAAGATTGCAAAGGGCGAATCTACCGCATCGGGAGATCTTGAAAAAAAAGCCTTAGGCTCGACCCCCAATAACGCTTTTCAAGCGAGGGAGTCGAGCAACTCTACAAACAATATACCAACATTATCTCGCTTGGTGACGCGCTCGGTGAGCGCGGCGCCCCGAGGATTCGCCCTACGGGGCCTATTGCACGCCACGAAAATTCAGATCGTGGGTGGTCCCACCCACTTGGGGCAGGCCCTCGTCATGCTTTTGCAGAGACAAGGGATTGCGGCTCATCTCAGCGACACCGTCGACGGGCATACCGACGGCTGTATCTACTTAGGAGCACTCGCCCCCAACCTGTCCTGGCAAGAAGCAATCGATATCAATCGAAGGGCATTTGAACTGGCGCGCATCTTGGCGCCCCGTCTCGGCAACCACGGTGGATTCTTCGTGACTGTCCAAGATACTGACGGTAATTTCGGTCTAGACGGAAACGACAACGCCTGGCAGGCGGGACTCTCTGCTTTGATCAAAACAGCCGCTCTCGAATGGCCTCTAGCGGGCTTGCGAGCTCTTGATCTGGATACTTGCGACCAGCATACAGAAACCATCGCAAACCGAATATTCACCGAGCTACTCCATGGTGGTAGCGAACTAGAAGTAGGTCTCAGTTCAACCGGCGTTCGCACAACACTTCAATCGGTCGAAGTGTCCCCACGTACCCAAGAGATGCCTCTCGCTCCGGAGAGCGTAGTTGTCGTATCTGGTGGAGCTCGCGGGGTGACCGCCGCATGCATTGTGGCCCTCGCCCGAGAAATAGGAGGGAAATTTCTTCTACTTGGTAGGAGCGAGTTAACTCCCCCTCCCCAGGGCGCGAGCAAACTTTTCACCGACGCCGAGCTCAAGCAATACTTTCTGCGTGAAGCACGAGCCCAGGGTGAAAAAATCACCCCACTAGAGCTAGGCTCCAAAGTAAAGAGCCTGCTGGCATCACGAGAAATTCGTGAGACGCTTCAAGCAATTGAACAAGTTGGCGGCGAGGCCCGCTACCGCGCAGTCGATATCACCGACGCCCCAAGCCTCAATGAATACCTCAAAGAGGCCAGAGCCTGGGGGCCCATTCACGGTGTCGTACACGCCGCGGGCGTCCTCGCCGACAAATTCATAACAGACAAAACCGACCAGCAGTTTTCCCGAGTATTTGACACCAAGGTTCGCGGCTTGAAGGCACTACTCGACGGCACACACCAAGACGAGTTACGCGCCATCTTACTCTTTTCTTCAGTAGCGGCCCGCACCGGAAATCGCGGTCAGGTCGACTACGCGATGGCCAATGAAGTCCTCAATAAGGTAGCTGCGGTTGAAGGGCAGCGTCGCGGTTCAAGCACCCTTGTACGGGCTCTTGGCTGGGGCCCCTGGAACGGCGGCATGGTCACTCCAACCTTACGAAAGTACTTCAAAGATCGAGACATTGGGCTTATTCCCCTAGCGTCAGGGGCACAGGCTCTTGTAAATGAGCTCAAAATAGAAGACACGGGCGCCGAAGTTGTATTTGCAATGGGCGGGGACACCTTCGATGCGTTGGAAAGAAGTCGGCACCAGCAACAGAGCAAAGTTCACGAGTTTCTCATCACTGGCGCCCAATTCTCGTTTCTCAAGGACCACAGTATCAAAGAACAGCCGGTGGTCCCCCTCACTCTGGCAATCGAGTGGATGCTTCGGGCCTGCCAGGAGCACTGCCCCCACCTTACAATCATATCATGTGAACACATTCAGGTATTGCGAGGCATGCGCCTCGACAACCTCTCGTCACCCACACAGTTAAACCTTGAGACACGCCTTATAGAAAGTCCAGAGGGGGGCGTAATAGAGTGTATTGTTCATGATGACCTGGGGGCCAAGCGCTACTCGGCTACGATCACCATGGCAGCCCAGCAAGGATCTCCCATCGAGGCATCTAACCCTCTCACTCCTCTAGACATGGGTCCAAGTCCAAAAGTTGAAGGCATCTACGGGAATGAGAGTGTGCTTTTTCACGGAAAGTCGTTTCACGCGATTGAGGAAATTCTAGGCGTAGGAAAGAGCGGTATGACGTCCAACCTTCGGGGTTCACGACTTTTGGGATGGGGCTCTCAGGGGGTTCTCAGTGATCCTGGGTTGCTCGATGGTGCTCTTCAGACGGCGCTTCTTTGGACCCAGCATATGACATCGGCGGCTTCTCTTCCCACGGCCATCAAAAGAATTCAGTTCTTTTCCATCGGCTCTCTACCTGATCGCGCTCAGTGTCTCCTGCATAGAGGCACAGAATCCTCTCATCATGTGGTCTGTGATATCTCCCTCGTTGATGTATCCGGTAAACCAATTTACCAGATGACAGGAGTGCAAACTCATCTCCTAGGAGACACCGCGCGTACCCACCCGACTCCTTCTTCTAGACCCGCAATCTCCACATGAAATCGTTCCCCCCCATTGCAATTGTTGGTCGTGCATGCGTTCTTCCCGGAGCGCTCAATCCTCACGAACTTTGGCAGGCCGTGGTTGAAGGCCGAAGTCTTATTACCAGCGTGCCTCCTGACCGCTGGGGGGTGCAACCAGCGCGCATCATGGCCCCAGGGCGTGAGCACCTACCCGACCGGACCTATTGCGATAAAGGAGGTTACGTCCGCGGGTTCGATTCTGTGTTTGATCCCACGGGGTTTCATATCCCCGAGGAGCGCTTGCAAGGACTTGACCCCCTTTTCCACTGGATTCTCCACACGGGACGCCAGGCCCTTCAGCAAAGCAAATGGCAGGGCCCCCCAGAACGTGCTGGGGTGGTTCTTGGGAACCTCTCGTATCCCTCAAGCGAAATGTCCCGCTACGCCGAAAGCATTTGGCTTCAAGAGCAGACCGATCATGCCAAGGCCGACGCCCTCCCAGGGCAAAGAACGGGTTCCTGCAAAGCCAAACCTGACGCGCGCAATCGCTTCATGTCAGGGTTGCCCGCCCACCTCTTGGCACAAGGGCTAGGCTTGCGCGGGGGCGCATTCGCTCTCGACGCGGCCTGCGCCTCCTCCCTCTACGCTATCAAGCTAGCTTGCGACTCACTACACGACGGTACAAGTGACCTCATGCTCGCTGGAGCCGTCAATCGCGCCGACGATCTCTTCCTACATATGGGCTTCTCAGCTCTACAAGCTCTAAGCAGGACCGGACAAAGTCGGCCCTTCCACCCTTCTGCCGATGGACTACTCCCAGCAGAAGGCGCCTGTCTCTTTGCCCTTCGTCGATTAGAGGATGCAGAGCGAGAAGGTGAAGAGATCTTAGGAGTGATTCGCGCCATCGGTCTATCCAACGACGGGAGGGGGAGAGGAATGTTGGTACCTAGCCAGGCCGGCCAAGTCAGTGCCCTCAAGCAAGCCCTGGCAATGTCGGGGCTCACTCCCACCGAACTTGACTATATCGAATGTCACGCAACCGGCACTCCCGTGGGGGATTCAACCGAGGTGGCCACTCTCCAAGAAGTGTTTGGAGAACGCTCGGCGAAACTTCCCATAGGCTCCTTCAAGGCAAACGCGGGTCATCTGATTACAGCGGCTGGCGGTGCCGGGCTCATTAAAGTGCTGGACGCAATGGCACACCGTATTCTGCCCCCCACTCCCCACCTAAAAGGCGTTGAAACAGCCCTTCAAGGTACGAAGCTTCGCTTATTGCATGAGCAAGAGCCCTGGACGGCCAATAGATCGCGTCGCGCTGGGATCAGCGCGTTTGGCTTCGGCGGCAACAATGCTCACCTTATCGTCGAAGAGTATCTCCCCAACGCACTCCCTCGGACCAACGAGCGTCTGCACAAAGAAATACCCCGCGCTTCAGTTGCCGAGCCCATCGTAAAGATTGCGGTAGTCGCCCTGGGCGCGAGGGTCGCTACCTGTCAAAACGTGATAGAATTTGAAGAGGCGCTTTTCGAAGAAGGTACTCAAGTTCGTGCCCGCCAGCATTCAACGAGTTCCAAGCATTCAACGAGTTCCAAGCATTCAACGAGTTCCAAGCATTCAACGAGTTCCAAGCATTCAACGAGTTCCAAGCATTCAACGAGTTCCAAGCATTCAACGGCTGCACCTCATTCTGGACATTGTGATGCTCTGCAAGTAAATTTGCAGGACTTACGCTTTCCTCCCAATGATTTAAAACAAACACTTCCTCAACAATTACTCCTTCTTGAGGCTGCGCGAGAGGCATTGCACGGACTGAAACTCCCAGAGGAAACCACAGGCGTACTCGTGGGTATGCAATGCGACACCGAAGTCGCCCGACACGGGGCTCGCTGGCGTTTGGCAGAGTGGGCGAACGAGCTTCAAGAATCCTCCGAGTGGCTCCAAGAAGCTCGAGAAAACTTTACCCCTTGCTTGGGAGCTGCAGGAGTGATTGGCGCCATGCCAAACATCGTGGCCAATCGCATCAACAGTCAGTTCAATCTCCGAGGGCCAAGTTTTGCAGTTTCAGCCGAAGAACTCTCAGGGGTTCGCGCCCTAGAACAAGGCATACGCGCTCTAAAAAAAGGCGAACTCGACGTCGCAATCATCGGGGCTGTCGATATCTGCTCCGAAGAAGTCCATGAGTCAGCAGCCGCCGCGGTCCTCAGCAAAGAGACACAAATTGCGGGCGACGCGGCCGTAGTTCTCGTTCTCAAGCGCCTGGACGATGCCCTTGATGCCCGAGACAACATCTTGGCGCATATCGACCACCCATCCCCGCAACCGGTCATCGAGTCGAAACCCCACCCTGCCCATCACCTGCGCCTCGTTCAAACGAGCCTTGCCGCAAAGTTTGGACACGCCCATGCTGCCTCAGGGCTTCTTCACGTTGCAGCTGGCGTGCTTGCCTGCGCCCGAGGCCGATCGCCCGCGTCCTTTCCTACTGGTAAAGTGAGCCAAGCTACAATTTCAATCACCGCACTCGGTGAGCAGAAATCTATCGTGCAAATCGTAGCCCCTTCTCACCCGCCTGCTGCCTTCGCCAAGAGCAAGACAGGCAGCTCCCTCCTGAGTTGTCCCGCCCACCTGCCGCCAGCTCATTTTCCTTCCCGAACAAAAAGAATGGCGACCATGGCAAAAAAAATGGATCCTGCCCCTCCACTTTCTCCCATTTTACCAACGATTGAAGAGAACTTTCGCGAAGTTCTGCCCCCCCGCACGAACCCCTTGGTTTCGCCTCTCAGCAACACTGCCCCTGCGCCCCACTCTAGCGCTTTAGCTCACCATCTTCAGCTCCAGCAGATGCTTTCAAGCACCCACCAGCAATTCTTGAAAGACCAAGAGCAACTGCATGCACAGTTCTTACGAGTGCGTGCCCAAGCAATCTCAGCTTTGACTCAAGGTGCCCTCCGCTCATTGGCCCCACCGGTGCCGGCAGCCCCGCAGCTCTTCGCTGAGCCAACCCAAGTCTTCCCAACGGCTCGCCCCCTGCAGACACCTCCGGTGGCGACGTCCGCCAAACCCTCTTTCACAACTCCAGAAAAAGCTCCTCCCGGAGGAATTGTGAGTGGTCCTTGTTTCAGCAGAGAGCAACTCACAATTCATGCAGGGGGGAAAATCTCTCAGATATTCGGCGAGAAATTTCGCCAACAAGATAGCCATGCCGTACAGGTTCGCATGCCGGAGCCGCCACTACTTTTGGCCGACCGAATTGTAGGAATGAAAGCTGAAGCCGACTCGATGGGCCTCGGTACCGTGTGGAGCGAAACCGACATCGATAAGGATAAGTGGTTTTTACATCGAGGGCGCGTACCCGCCGGAATTTTAATTGAATGCGGCCAAGCTGATCTCTTCTTAATATCGTACTTAGGCATCGATAGGCTCAATCAAGGTGAACGTGCCTATCGCCTGCTTGGGTGCGAGCTCACCTACCATGGCTCTGCGCCTCAGGTGGGTGACACTCTGCACTACGATATTCATGTGGATGGCCATGCCAACCAAGGCGATGTACGCCTATTTTTCTTTCACTCCGACTGCCACGCAGGTGAGCGGCCTATCATGTCGGTGCGCCACGGCCAGGCGGGATTCTTTAGTGAAAAAGAGCTAGCCGAATCGGCTGGCGTTCTATGGAAACCCGAAGATGAGCAATTTAGTGGCAATTTTCGCTTGGACCCGCCACCCCAGTTAAGCACCCAGCAGAATTTCAGCAAAGAGCAGGTTATTGCCTTTGCGCAGGGTGATTTGGTGAGCTGTTTCGGTCCGGGTTTTGAACGAGGCCAGACCCATACGCTCACGCCTACCATTCAAGAAGGTAAGATGTGCTTTGTCGACAGCATTGAGGGCCTGGACTTCAAAGGTGGACCTTGGGGACGAGGGTACGCGCGCGCCATCACTAAAATTAGTCCCAACGACTGGTTCTTTCAGGGACATTTTAAGAACGACCCCTGCATGCCCGGCACCTTGATGTTCGAGGGCTGTTTGCAGCTGATGGCGTTCTACATGGCCGCATTGGGTCATACCCTCAGAAAAGACGGTTGGCGCTTCGAGCCCGTGCCGGAGGTGCCCTACCAATTGCATTGCCGAGGACAAGTTTTACCCACATCTCATGAGTTGGTGTGTGAAGTATTTGTAGAAGAAGTTTGGGACGGTCCTGAGCCCACGCTTTTTGCTCACCTTCTAGGTACCGTCGACGGAAAAAAAGCTTTCCACGCGCGGCACGTTGGCTTGCGCCTAGTGCCGGACTGGCCCTTAGAGGTCGAACCGGAGCGCCTCCCGGCCCTCACCTCCGCCAACGAGAAGCATCGAGATGGTCCCGCTCAAGCCAACGATTGGAAGCAGGTTGCTAGTGCCCAGGGTTTTGACTTTGCGTACCCATCTTTGCTCGCCTGCGCTTGGGGAAAACCTTCGGACGCTTTCGGTCCTATGTACGAACCTTTTGATGGTACTCGACGAGTAGCTCGCCTGCCCGGTCCTCCTTATCATTTTATGAGTCGGGTCACTCGTATAGTTGGAGAAATTGGCGCATTTCAAGCGGGCGCCGAAGTGGAGATTGAATACGATATTCCACCTCACGCCTGGTATTTTGACAAAAATGGCCGTCGCACTATGCCCTTTGCGGTCCTTTTGGAGGCGGCTTTGCAGCCTTGCGGTTGGCTTGCAAGCTACGTGGGCAGTGCACTCAAAAGTGAACAAGATCTAGCTTTTCGTAACCTGGACGGCAAAGGCCGCGTCTTGTCAGACTTGAGCCCTCAAGCGGGTACCTTACGCACCGTCTCCAAGATCACCAACATATCACAATCAGGTGACATGATCATAGAATCGTTCGACGTAGAATGCTATTGTGGAGACACACTCGTCTACGAGCTTGCGACCGTTTTTGGCTTCTTTCCCCAGAAAGCGTTGGAAAACCAAGTTGGTTTACCGACCTCGGACGAAGCCCGCGCTCGATTCACGGCGCCATCAAAATACCACGTCGATTTAACAAAAGAGTACGAGAACTTTAGAGACCTACAGTCGCTCTTGCCAGAAACTATGTTGCTGATGTTCGATCGGGTGACCGCGCTGGACCTCACAGGCGGCAAAGCTGGTCTTGGCACCTTGCGCTGCGAGAAAGATGTCGACCCATCAGAATGGTTCTTTAAGGCTCATTTCTTCCAAGATCCAGTGCAACCCGGTTCCTTGGGTATCGAAGTAATGCTGCAATTGCTCCAATATTATATGCTTGAAAATGCGATGGCTGATGGAATGAAGAACCCTCAGTTTGAAGCCATTGAAACCAATAGCGAAATGAGCTGGAAATACCGTGGACAAGTCGTGCCAGAAAACCACCTCATTACTACCACACTCGAAATTACAGCACGTGGCGTGGACGAAAAAGGTCCTTTCGCTCGGGGTGATGCCTCTTTGTGGGTGGATGGGAAGAGAATTTACGAAGCGCTCGGCTTGGGAATGCGCCTAATTTCGGCCTCTCTCTCTTGATGCCAAGCTCTCAGTAGCTGCAGGCCTTCGACAAAATTGATACGTGGTTCATAAGCGAGGTCTTTTTTTGCCGCGCCAATATCAAACCAATGAGCAGTAGAAAGCTGATGGGCCACAAATCGAGTAATGGGTGGCTCCTTTTTTATCCCACACAGGGAGAATACACTCTCCGCTACCGCTCCCGCGCCCCAAGCAACGAAGGGATGTATTTTCTTTTTCACGGGCCCTAGGTCAATCGTACCGAGCACTCCGTTGACCACCTCATCAATGGGAAGAGGCTCGCCGTTACTAATAAAGTAGGGTCGGCCGGCGCAGGCACTTTCAGGAGAAAGAGCGTCCAAGGCCAAGAGGTGGGCGTCCACCGCGTTGTCGATATAGAGAGTGTCCACCAACTTGGGCCGACCGCTGCACAGACGTAGTTTTCCAGCGCGGTAGCGCTCCGCGAAGCGAGGTAAAAGCTGGGTATCACCCGGCCCCCACATCAAATGAGGGCGTAAGGCTACCGTCGACAAGCTTTCGCCATTTGCAGCCAAAATCAATCGCTCTGCAATAGCCTTGGTCTTGGGGTAGAACGCCTCATAGTGCTCGGCGTAAGGCAATGACTCGTTGGCGCCCTCTAGATCTCCCCCGCCATGTACCACGCTGGGTGTGCTCGTATAGACTAGTCTCCTGATGCCCTGAGTCCTGCAGGCGCGAATAGCATTTTCGCTTCCACGCACGTTGGTCTCGTAAAACGAGTCATAGGCGCCCCAAGCGCCCACCTTAGCTGCAATATGCATCAGGGCATCGCAACCTTCTGCTGCTTGATTGAACGTTGATGAATTTGCCACGTCCCCTCGTCGGACCTCTGCCCCCCACGTTGCCAATTCCGGATAATCTCCGCGACAAAGAACGCGCACAGCGTCCCCTCTTTTCAGTAGGCGGGTAACTAGACTGCGCCCCAAAAAACCGCCTCCGCCCGTAACTAATACTTTCATTTGTTGCGCCCCTGAGCCCAGCGTCCTTGCGCCCAGCGTCCTTGCGCCCAGCGTCCTTGCGCCCAGCGTCCTTGCGCCCAGCGCCCCAGACGTCCTCGGTCAATTTTCGCGTTGTGACGAATATCAACCGGGAAGCTCTTATGAAAAAGTATGCCTTCAATTCCCCGCGAACGCTCAAACTTCTCTATCAGTCCCATCAATTCAAGTTCAAGTTTCTTGACAGACGATCTCGAATTCGTCTCACGCTCCACCACTATGATCGGCACCACCGTATTTTTACGGAGAACCTGCACCAGGGCACTGCGATATACTTCGGCATGATCATTCACAATCATCTCACAAGGCACTGAGAAAAATGTTTTCCTCTCTACCCTCACGCGATGGGTCTTTCGACCACAAAACCACAGGCGTCCACCCTTATCAAAATAGCCCAAATCACCCATACGGTGGGCAAAACCTCCCGGTAAGGGAATTTTTGCCAGTTTGGTCGACAAAGAACGATTCTGATACTCCTCAGTAACCAAGTCCCCCTCCACCACGATTTCTCCAATTTCCCCCTGAGAAACCAGCAACTCATCGTGCCACTTTTCCAAAGGGTGGTCCCCAATTTCTATTATTGACACCCGAACCTCATCGACAGGTTGCCCCACCAACACCCCTGCGCCCGACGCGGTAAGCTCTCTAATTTCTGGCTGAAGAATTTCGTTGCTATCTACCGAGGAGACGGGCAGCGCCTCGGTTGCCCCATAAGGCGTTACAATGCGAGCGTCTTTGCCGAGCATTTTAAGACAGCGCTCCATAATAATTGGTTGAACAGGAGCCCCCGCGCAGACCACCCTCTTTACACTGGGCAGAACAACATCATGCTCTGCTCCGTAACGGGCGAGAACATTGAGAACAGCAGGAGAGGCAAAAAGATTGGTCACCTTAAATTGCTCAATCGCACTAATCAGCTTACGAGGATCTACCTGAGCAGGTCGGGTCGGATCCATGTCGGGTACTATAGTGCTCATACCTAGGGCTGGGTCAAAAAGAGCAAATACCGGCAGAGTGGGCAAATCGACCTCTCCTTTTTGCACACCGGAGATACGTCGCAAGGTACTTACCTGGGCGGCAAAGTTACCATGAGTGTAGACAGCTCCCTTAGGCACGCCCGTACTTCCGCTGGTAAAGAGCACAGCTGCACGCTCCTGGAGGGCGGTGGGGGCTAGAGAAAAAGAACGAACGGCGTCGCCCGGTGCTCTTTCTTTGCCAAACCCAGCAAGCTGACGGGCCTCATCTAGGGTAATACCGCCAAACCAAGCGCGCCTTCCCACCGTAACGAGATGTCTAAGTGTAGCTCTCCCCCACCCCAGAGCAAAACGCGCAGCGTGGGCTTGAGGAATACCAATGAAAGCCTCAGGCTCCGCCTCGCCTAGACAGGTCTTTATATTCCTCAGCCCAATACCGGGGTCGATGACAATGGGAACCGCTCCCAACTTAGCCAGGGCAAAGGTCAAAGAAAAAAACTCGGGGCCGGGCCTGACCATAAGCGCAGTGGCCATGCCGCGCTTGATTCCCGCCGCTTGCAGCGCAAACGCAACAACGTCACTCTCTTCGTTCAACTCTCTATAAGAAAGCTCACGGTACTTCACTTGTCCGTTAGTGGACCTACCCACCGGCAGGGCAATTGCCAAAGTATCGGGCTGGCTCCTAGCAATCTCTGTTAAGTAGCCAGCTATATTAAAAAGCGGTTCATGCATCGCTCATCAAAGGGGGTGTTCTTCAAGAAATTTTCTTATTCGAGGCACCACCTCGGTGGGGGCGTCCTCTAAGACGTAATGACCGCAATCATCTAGCTGGCACACCTCGGCGTGAGGCCACCTCTCGCGAAACTCCTGAAGAACTCGCCCATTAAAAACAAAGTCTTTCATACCCCAGCAAAGTAAAATAGGGACCTTGCTAAAAAGAGGCAATGAGCTTTCTACCTCGGATACCAGGGAATAGCTGATATCCCGCGGAGAAACAGGAATATCCTCGATGAAACGTAGGGTAGCAATGCGATTGCTCCAATTGTTGTAGGGGGCACAATAGGCTCGTTGACGAGCCTTGGACATGGGGTTTTTCTTGCAGCCAACCCGAGCCGCACCACGAGCAAATGCATTAAACCCCCGCACGGCACAGGAGCCTAAAGGTGTATTGCGCAGAGCGGCGATGCTCGTGGGCAAAGCCATCTCGGCGGGCAAGTGAAAAGCTGCGGTATTGAGCAAAACGATGCGCCCAATTCGCTCGGG
>Ga0256845_1003078_pt1 | contig 11538 bp, 13 predicted proteins | sample RiftiametaG_FD_189101 | JGI IMG/M metagenome (GOLD analysis project Ga0256845, IMG submission 189101) | Tube worm associated microbial communities from hydrothermal vent at the East Pacific Rise, Pacific Ocean - Riftia | ecosystem: Host-associated > Annelida > Integument > Unclassified ... | reverse complement strand
GAATCCAGGCATGAACTCTTTTTGTGATGGTCTAAATATATACTTATTTATAGATAAAACACTATTTTCACCAAGAGATACGATGGTCCCATCTTCAAATATAAGACCTATATTACTACTGGTTTTTGTAATTATTATATCTTTCTCTTGAATTTTACTTCCCATAGAGAGTTTTTCTATGTCTTTTAATCTTTTAGCAAAAACTTCGCCAGAAACTTTCTTTACTATAGCGACATCTTGTGCAAAGATAAACGTAAATAATAAAAATATCATAAATATAATACGAAACATAACAACTCCTTAAAATATGTTACTATTTTATCACTTAAATCTATATCAATGCTAAACTTTTACCACTAAACTCTTTTACGCAAGCGACTATGGAGCTATATTCATAACCTATATTTTTAAGTCTTTTTACTAACCTTGATGCTTCACACTCTCGAACAGCTATCAAAAGCCCGCCAGAAGTCTGTGCATCATAGAAAAATATTTCATTTTTATGTTCTTTTTTAGCTTCTACATGTAAAGAAACGTACTCTTTGTTGTTATATGTGCCAGCTGGGATTATTCCCATATTTGCCAACTCTATTGCTTCTTCAATAATAGGAACTGCATCAAAATCAAACTCCAAAGTAACATTTTTTGCACTCATCTCATACGCATGCCCAGCAAGACCAAAACCAGTCACATCTGTACAAGCACTCACATCAAACTCACGCATGATAACCGAAGCTTTATAGTTAAGTTGGGCCAATATATCTGCTGTTTTTACGACTACTTTTTCATCTAACATATCAACCTTGATTGCTGTTGTTAAAACACCCATTCCAATAGGCTTTGTCAAAATAAGAACATCACCAACTCTAGGGGTATTGTTTCTATATATTTTATCAGGATGAATAAAACCACAAACACTAAGTCCGTAAGTCATCTCAGGTGTTTCTATAGTATGACCGCCAACTAAAAGTCCGCCACACTCTTTTACTTTGCTTAATCCACCTTGCAAAATCTCACCTAAAACTTCTTTAGGGTGATTGCAACCATCAAAGCCAACCAGATTCAATGCGGTAGTTACATCTGCCCCCATAGCAAAAATATCACTAAGAGAGTTTGCAGCTGCTATTTGACCATAAACATAAGGGTCATCTACAACAGGAGTTATATAATCTACAGTTTGAACTAGTGCTTTTGTATCGTCTATCTTATAAACACTTGCATCATCACTTGTGTCAATTCCTACTAAAAGATTTTCATCGCTACATGTAAGAGTGCTAATCACTTTTGTAAGCTCACCCGGAGCCAGTTTAGCAGCTCAGCCTGCAGCTTTGACGTACTTTGTTAGTTTGCTTGAATTATTCATTATAGTGTTATAGTTCCTTCTGAATTTAATAGTGCTTCAACAGTTCCATAGGCATTTCCTACCACTCCAACTTTTAAATCATCACTTACCTTGTAAAATTCTAAACAGATGCCACAAGAGTATATCTCAACTCCTTTTTTTTCTAACATCTTTAAGATTTCAATTATGTCAGAATCCTCTGCCTCTGTTGTTAAAAGTACTGCTTTGTTTACGCACAGTATAGTTTTGGGTAGTCTTGGAAGCTCTAAAATAGTCTTTAAAAAACCAACTATTAACATACTGCCTAACTCATTATCCCCAACTTTATCATCCTTTAAAAATAAAACTTTGTTTAAAAACTTTTCATCTTTAGTTGGTGCAGCTTCACATGCAAAACCTTTTACTATGGTTATCTTAACTGAACCATCTTCTTTAATTTTATCACTAACACTCAGCCCTTCATTTTTTGCAAATCTAATTACGTTTTCTTTAGAAGCATTTGAGTTTACTAAAACCTCTAATATAGAATCATCATCTAAAAGCTCAATTGATTGTTTTGTCTTTATTACTGGCTCTGGGCATGCTAAATCTCGGCAATCTATTTTCATGTTATCTCCATTATTTGTACTTTTTTATTGTTTATTGTGTGACAGATAACTCTTCTAAGCAAGAGTTTTAATAGAAAATTATTGTCTGCTCAAACCTTGAGCCTTTACATGTAGAGGTAGTTTTTAACTACCTTTTATTTCATATTTTCCTTAATCCAAGTAGTAGCATCTTCGACTGTTGCGAACTTATGTGACTTTGCAACTTGTGCTGTGCCTTCATAAAAACGAATTCTAATTCCATCTTGAACTTCATCAACCTTCACTCTAGTGATTCTACTAGTATTTAAATAGACTCTATCATTTAGTTTTACAAACATTTTTTATCCTTTAAAAGATTTTTGATATTATACTACTTTAACCTATTATTTACAAATCTTACACTTAAAAATATAAAGATAGAAATTATTATCATAATAGCTGCTACTGGTGCAGAGTGACTCAATCCATAACTTGTAAATCTATCGTAAATAAGAACAGGTGCTACCATTGGGTGATAAGCAAGCATAATTACAGCTCCAAACTCTCCAAGCCCTCTTCCCCACATCATCAAAGCTCCATTAATAATGTCTTTTCTTGCATTTGGGATTGAGATTCTTAAAAACACTTGCATAGGATTTGCTCCTAAAGTACGTGCAACTTTTTCAAGTTTTACATCAACTTTTTTAAAACCCTCTTTTGCTCCATTTATCAAAAATGTAGATGATAAAAACATCATCGCCACCATAATTCCCATCTCTGTGTCAATAAAAGTAATTCCAACAGCTTCAAAAGTCTCAGATATAGTTCCTCTTCCAAAAACCATAAGCAAAGCAATACCTGCTGCTGTATGAGGTATCATGATTGGAATATCAATCAAAGCCTCTATAAAAGAACGTCCAAAAAAGTTGTATCTAGCAATGATATATGCCAAAGGAAGACCTGTTATGAGCACAAAAATCATAGCCCAAAGAGATACTTTCATTGTCAAGTATATAGAGCCTACAACATCTTTTTGTTTCAAAGTATCAAGTAGTAGCATCAAATCATTACCAAATATCATATTTAAAAGAGGAACTGCTAAAAAAAGTAAAACTACAGATGCCAATATAATCATAACATATAAAAATATATTTCGCTTCATAAGTAACATACATCCTTTTTATTGAACCCTATATAAATACTTTCGCCTCTATCTGCATAGCAACCTTGATAATCTCTTTTCAATATTTTTGCGAAAAACTGTCCTCCATCTACGTTAACAAATATCTTATAGTGGTCAACTATACCCATACACTCCTCTAAAGTACCTCCAAATACATAATCACAATCGATTTTATATTTGCCTACATGTATAGCATTTGGATCCACGGAAAAGAGCCTATCTTCTATATCGCCAATCATAGAACTTGGAAGTATATTTTTAAATCCTAAAAACTTTGCTACTTCTATATTGGCTGGATTATTTAAAACATCAGCCGCAGCTCCAATCTGTTTAATCTGCCCGTTCATAACAATGGCAATCCTATCGGCTAAATAACTTGCTTCTCTAAAATTATGAGTTACATGTATAGTTGTTAAGTTATATTTTCTATGTATGTCTTTTAAAAATTTCATAATTGAGTTTCTAAAAGTAGGGTCAATAGCACTCAAAGGCTCATCAAGTAGTAAAATTTTTGGTTTAGAAAACAGTGCTCTTGCAATCGCAACTCTCTGTCTCTCTCCTCCTGAAAGATTATCTATATCTCTTTTTAGAAGTGGAACAAGACCTAAAAAATCAGCTAAATCCAAAAGAGTCTCTTCTGGATTATCTACGTGTTTATACTTTCCTGAGAACATTATATTTTCTCTCACATTAAGATTAGGGAAAAGTGCAAAGTCTTGATACACAAACCCTACATCTCTATGTTCTGGGGACAGTTTAGATATATCTTTCCCCTCAAAATTTATTTTTCCATCTACGTTATTAAAGCCTGCAATTGACTCTAGAAGAAGTGTTTTGCCACTCCCACTTTGACCAAGAAGAACAAAATATTCCCCTTGGTTTACTTTAAAATTTATATTGTCTAATTTAAAATCACCCAATTTGTATGAGAGATTTTCTACTTCAAAAATATCCATTATTTTCCTATTATGCTCGCATCACCTGTGATTACTGGAGGGCTGATAATGCCTTGTCCATTTTTCTTCATTATAGCTTGTCCTTCAGCTGAAAGTACAAAGTTTACAAACTTAATTGCACCATCTTTTGTAGTTGGTGATTTATCATTTTGTACTACAGTTATACCATAAACCATAGGAGCACCTTTTTTGGTTATCCAAGTTCCAGGTTTTTTACCATTGATTTTAAATGTAGCTTTTTTATACTGCTCTTTTAGATTTGCACTCTTTAGAGATACTTCTGGTGGAAGAGTTATATACTTCAGTCCATGTTGCTGGGCCACTGATTTATAGATAAAAAGATAATCATACATTCCAGCCTCAATAAGACCTAACAAATCAGTCTCTTTTGGGCGAACAATGACTTTTTTTGTATTTTCTTCTCCATTTGAGTAACTCTCACCATATCCAAAAAGTTTATCATAAAAATTTGGTTCTTTATAAAAATCTTCAGCTAATTTTGTAACAAGTATTGAACGATAACCACAAGGGTCCATATTTGGGTTTGAGTGCCCTACTTTTACTCCATCTCTTAAAAAGATTTTTGTCCAATTTTTTGCGTTTATTTCACCCGAATACTTTGATTTTTCAGTATACGCTATAGCCATCTCATTTGTCACAAACTGCGCATTAAACTTTGCATCTTTTGGTATCATTAAATTATCTATTACTTTGTAATCTGCACTTGCCATAACATCAGCAGGCTTTCCTATGTCTGTTATTTTTCTCGCACAAGCTCTGCTTCCTGCTGGTTCTCTTTTTACGTCATACTGAGGATATTTTACCTCAAATATTTTTTCTATCTCTCCAAAGGGAACTGATAAACTACCCGCATGAAAAATCATAATATTCTCTTTAGCCAAACCGAATGTTGCTACTAACCCTAACATCAAAACTAATTTTTTCATCTAATTTTCTCTCTCTCTTTTATTACGTGGTTTTAAAAACAACTCTTTAAAACGCTCATTTGCATACTCTTCTATCTCTTTTTGTAACTGTTTATAACTACTTATGAACTCATCAGCTTTAGGTGTAAGCCTACTTCCGCCTTGTGCTCCTCCTCCTTTTTGCGATTCCACCAAAACATCATCTAAGTTTTTTTGCAATATCTTCACATGTGTCCATGCTTTTTTATAGTTCATACCAAGTTTCTCAGCAGCTTTTGCAATTGAGCCTTCTGATTCTATAAGCTCTAAAACTTCTGTTTTACCTTTTCCAAAAAGAAGCTCTCCACTCTCATTTTCTATCCAAGTTTTTGTTTTTAAGTACAAACGTGAGCGCTTTTTTTCTGTAAAACAACCAAGTTCACAGTATGTGACATCTATTTTTTTCTCTTTAAGAGTTCCCCTAATTTTTTTAAGTCCAATCCCACCTGCTTGGGCACGGGCATCTTTACATGTAACCCTATTTTTATCCTCTAAAAAAGGTTTTAGTCTATTTTCAGCTTCTTGAGTATATTCACCAGTACCTTTTAAATTTCCAAACTGACCAAGCTCACAAGCTGAAATTCTTACACCAATATCTTTAGCCCTCTTTCCAACTTCTCCTATAGGAGTTTTACTCTTTGCTGAGATTTTATAAGCGTCTTTACAATCAAGTTTTCCATTTTCATTTAAGTACTCTTCAATAAACTCTTTTAAACTAGACATTAATTCTCCTTGGATTGCGGTAAATATTCATCTTTTCACCTCTTACAAAACCTATGAGAGTTAAACCAAATTTATCGGCTATATTTACTCCTCTACATGTAGAGGCTGTACGAGATGCCAAAATCGGTATTTGGTGCATAACTGCTTTTGCTACCATCTCTGAGCTTAGTCTTCCACTTACCATCAAGAAGCACTTTGTAACATCAACTCCTGCAAGTCTAGCTTTTCCTACTGCTTTATCAATCGTGTTATGTTGAGCTATATCTTCGCCTATAAAATAAGTCTTTTCATTAAAGTATACTTTTGCAGTATGTACACAACCTGTCTGCTCATAAAGTGGACACTGCGTATAAAACTTACCCATCTCTTCAAAAAGTAGATTTGCATCTATGCTAAAGTCATCTTTCATAACAGCTGCATCAATAGCTATTTTAGATATTTGAGTGCTAATCCCTCTTCCACAACCACTTACTATAACACCTTCTAAATCTAATCTTTCTATATTTTTCTCAACTACTTTTGCATCAATATGGACTTGAAAAGTTTTTGTATCAACGTCTACAAGCTCAATTTTTTCTATATCTTTTACATCTTCAATTATATCTTCGCTCATAAGATAACCAACTGTCAACTCTTTTAAGTCAACAGGTACGGCCATTAAAGCTCCAACATTTTTACCATTTACTACAATTTCTAGTTTTATTTCACGTATCATTTCATCATCTGTAGTAAATTTTTTACCATTTTTTATCTTTGTCACTTCTGTTTCAAAGATACTCTGTGTTTTTAATTTCAATGCTTTCTCCATTAATCTGCTAATTTTGCATATCTCTATATGTAGTAATATGCAAAACTAGCATAATGTAATTTAAAATAATAGCCTATAACACCTTAAAGATGTTATAGGCTAGGTTTAGGAAAGATTAAATCTTACCCTGTTTTTTCAACTTTTTATACCAAGAGCTATGAAGTGTCTCTACTTCTTCTTCCTCTTTATATCCAGTGATGATACTGTGAATTGCACCTTTAATTGCAAATACAGACATATAGATATGTGTAAAGAAAAGAGCCACAACTGCCATACCAACAAAGGCATGTAAAATTGCTGCTACTCTTAGTAGGTCTATCTGAGATAGTCCTGTTATTGAAGTTACCATCGCGATGTTAAAATCTAAGAAGTACATTTCTGCACCTGTTAAAATCATAACCATACCACCAAGAGTCGCTAACCAATACCACATCTTCTGACCAGCATTAAACTTGCCAGCAGGAATTGGTTTTTTAACTTTTGATAGGTATCCACCAAGTATCATCATCCATTTAATATCATCAAAACTTGGTAACATATCTTTAATCCACATAAGAAACATAGGAATTACAACAATCGCAAAAGAGACTGTTGCTAAACCATGAAGATCTTTCATCATTCTAACAAAATCACCACCACCAAAATATGCTCCAAAAGTCATAATAAACCCTGTTGGAATAAGAACTATAAAAGATATAGCCGCTACTTGGTGAACGATTCTATTAAAAATGCTATATGCATAAATCTTCTTGCCATCATGTGAAAAAACTTTAGCTCCTATAATTAGGTAATGCAATAAGAAAACAGCTGGCACTCCAACTAAAACTGCTAAAAATATCTGAGCAAAATAGTTCGCTTGTAACATTGTAAATAGCGGTCCGAGTTTAAGTGACTCAGCTTGTCCGTATCCTAAAATATTTTGTATTCTCATTGCATCCCAGATTTGACTATCAGCTGCAAATGCAGCTGATGCCAAAAATAGGCTTGCGATAAACAAAAATAGATATTTTTTCATCACAAATCCCTTCATTAATTACCGTATGCTTTACTCCAGCCATAAGGTGCAGATTGCACACCTTTGCCTTTAGAAGCCACACGAGCACGATAAATGTTTGCAACTTCCATAGCGTCACCAACAATAAGTGCCTTAGTAGAACACATCGCAGCACATACTGGAACTTTTCCTTCAGCTATACGGTTTTGACCATAAAGCTCTCTCTCTTGAACTGAGTTAGTCTCTAGCGGACCACCAGCACACATAGTACACTTATCCATTGCACCTTTTGTACCAAATGCACCGTCTCTTGGGAACTGAGGAGCTCCAAAAGGACAAGCATATAGACAATAACCACAACCGATACAAGCTTCTTTATCATGAAGAACGATTCCGTCTTCTCTGATATAGAAACAATCTACTGGACATACTTGCTCACATGGAGCATCTGTACAGTGCATACAAGCTACTGAAGTAGAGAATTCTTTTCCTTCAATACCTTCATGAAGAGTTACAACTTTTCTTCTAGCTATTCCTGTTGGAAGCTCGTGAGCCTCAGCACAAGCAACAGTACAACCGTCACACTCTATACATCTATCATCATCACAATAAAATTTCATTCTTGACATTTCACTCATTTCTCACCCCCTACGCTTTTTCTACGCGGCATAATCCGCCTTTAGTTTCAGGAATCTGAGTAACAATATCATAACCATAGTTTGTAACAGTGTTTGCACTCTCACCAACTGCATATGGCTTAGTTCCCTCTGGATACTTATGCGACAAGTCTTCACCTTGGAAGTGTCCAGCATAATGGAATGGAAGGAATACTCTATCTTCAGGAACACTAAATGAATACTTAGCTTTAACCTTGATTTTAGTACCTTCTGGAGAATGAACCCACATCATATCACCATTTCTGATTCCATGCTCTGCAGCAAGTCCTGGGTTAATATCACAGAACATTTCAGGATCAATAGCAGAAAGATATTTAGATGCTCTATTTTCCATACCAGCACCATTCATACTTACAAGTCTACCTGTAACCAAGTTAGTAGGAAACTCTTTGCTCCAATCTTTCTCAGTTTGCTTAGAGATATACTTAGTATCAACTCTATAATGATTAGCTTTATCTTTGTACGTTGGGTACTTTTTAGCTAAATCTTGACGAGGTGAATGCAATGGCTCTCTGTGCATAGGAATTTGGTCAGGGAATGTCCATACTTTTGCTCTAGCTTTTGCATTACCATATGGTGCAATTCCTGCTTCCATACATTTCTGGGCAATTATGTTAGAAGTATCAACTTTCCAGTTCTTACCAATCTTCTTCTTTTCAGCTGCACTAAGCTTGATGCCAAGAACTGATTCGATGTTCTTAGCAGTAATCTCAGCATAACCATCTTTATTAGAAGATGCTTTAGGTGCTGAACCTTTTCCAGCAAGTAGATTTTGTCCATCATGCTCAAGGCCAAATCTATTTCTAAAGCCCATACCGCCTTCTTTAACAGTTCTATGAATGTTATAAAGAACTGGACTACCACCATGATTTTCTGTCCAGCATGGCCAAGGAAGTCCATAGTACTCACCCTTCATAGGACCATGTCCTCTTAGGCTAACTTCGTCAAACATATGCCAGTTATCTGTGTGATTCTTAAGTCTCTTAGAAGTCCAACCAGTTAAACCGATTGTCTTAATGATTCTAGCGATCTCATCAGTTGCATCTTCAGGGAACTTGTAAGATTTTTTATTTTCTTTCATAAGCATACCTTTAGTATACTCTTTATGAAAGTCCATTCTCTTAGCTAGTTCAAACATTATTTCATGATCTGGTTTACTCTCATACATTGGCTCAACTACTTGATATCTCCACTGTGCTGAACGGTTTGTAGCAGTTACAGAACCACTAGTTTCAAACTGTGTTGCAGCAGGAAGAATAAATACATCATCTTGCTTATCAGTAAGAATTGCTGCTTCATTTACAAATGGATCAGCAAGTACAATTAGCTCTAACGCATCAAGTGCTTCTTTAACTTTTGCTTGTTGAGCAATAGACGTAATACCATTGCCCATAACAAATAGTGCTTTTAGATTTGTTCCCGCATTATGAATCTTATCTTCACCTGCTTTACCAGCTAAAACTCCAGCATACCAACGTGCCAAAGTGAAACCTTTAGCACTCATCATTTTCTTATCTTTAAATCTTCCAGCTAACCACTCATAGTCAACTCCCCAAGATTTAGCAAAATATTTCCATGATCCAGCACTAAGTCCATAGTAACCAGGAAGTGTATGTGAAAGACAACACATATCAGTAGCGCCCTGAACATTATCGTGACCACGAAGAATATTAGTTCCACCACCTTCTTCACCCATGTTTCCAAGACAAAGTTGTAAAATTGGAGCCATACGAGTGTTTGATGAACCAATTGAGTGCTGAGTAAGACCCATAGCCCAAATTAATGTACCTGGAGTAGACTTAGCGTAAACTCTAGTGATTTGCATTAACTTCTCAACTGATACACCTGTAACGTCAGCTACTTTTTCTGGTGTCCATTTTGCAGCTTCGGCTCTTATATCTTCAACTCCATAAACACGGTCATTAATAAACTCTTTGTTTTCCCAACCATTTTTAAAGATGATATTTAACATACCATACATAAAAGGAATATCAGTACCAGGTCTGATTTGTGCATAAAAATCTGCTTTCGCAGCTGTTTTTGTAAATCTAGGATCTACAACGATAATTTGAGCATTATTTCTCTCTTTAGCTTTTAGAAAATGCTGAAAACCAACTGGATGGTTTACTGCAGGATTCGCTCCAAAAATAATAATTGCTTTTGCGTTTTGGATATCTCCAAGTGAATTAGTCATAGCGCCATAACCCCATGTATTCGCCACACCGGCGACTGTTGCACTATGTCAGATTCTTGCTTGATGATCTATATTATTTGTTCCATAAAACGCTGCAAATTTTCTAAAGTAATAAGCTTGTTCAGTACTCATTTTTGCAGAACCTAAAAAGATTGCTGAATCAGGTCCGCTTTTTTCTCTTAAGCTTGTTAGTTTCTTAGAGATTCTAGTGAAAGCAGTCTCCCAACTGATACGCTTCCATTGACCACCCTCTTTAACCATCGGATACTTCAACCTTACCTCTGATCTGACCATATCGATCATATCAGCACCTTTACAACAATGTCCACCTAAACTAATAGGGTGATCTTGTGCTACCTCTTGTCTAACCCAAACACCATTTTGAACCTCAGCAGTAATACCACAACCAACTGAACATGCAGTACAGATTGTTCTTACTTTCTTAGATCCAGGAAATGGGTTTTTAACCTCATCTTCTGTTGCTGCTCTTGTTACTTTAGAACTTGCAAATGAACTGGTTGCACCGAATGCACCAGCTACAGCTGCCATCTTAAGGAACGATCTTCTACCTATCTTGGTAGAAAGAGCATTTTGAGTAGTATTTGTCATACTCAACTTCTCCCTTTATCTATATAGCTGAACGATAAAAATCATCCCAAGCTTTAGTTTTCTTGTAGTTAATCTCTTTCTTTGGAGATTTACCTACAACAACGCCATTTGAACTGTATGAGTTATCCGTGCTTGCAGATGCAGCTACTGTGCTAACTGCGGCTACTGTACCAACTACTGCTGCTTTCTTTAGAAAGCTTCTTCTACTCTCGCGCATACAATCCTCCTTGCTTAAATTTACCTCTTGACACCAAGAAGTTTCCAAAACTGACTCTGTCCACTTTGGAAACCCCTTCAAGGTCAATGAATAACTATAAGTCTCCACCCTCTTCACTACTAGGGTATGAATCTTCTAAACTACATGATTTTGTTAACGAATCTGCAGATTTTTTAAGTCTATTTTCTGCTCTTCTTTTTGCCTCTGTATCACTTACATACTCACAAGGCTCTTCATCTTTAACTAGTTTTTCTCTTGGTGCTGGTTTTGCAACATCAAAATACAATCTTTCAAACTCTACAAA
>Ga0256845_1003077_pt1 | contig 11539 bp, 6 predicted proteins | sample RiftiametaG_FD_189101 | JGI IMG/M metagenome (GOLD analysis project Ga0256845, IMG submission 189101) | Tube worm associated microbial communities from hydrothermal vent at the East Pacific Rise, Pacific Ocean - Riftia | ecosystem: Host-associated > Annelida > Integument > Unclassified ... | reverse complement strand
CTTCTGTTGAAAAACAGGGGGCGTTTTTTTATTATTTATGCCTTTATTACTACTCTTTATAACGGGTAACCTTTTTATTTACAGCTGTTTATTGATGAATAAGTTTTTAAACTACCCGAATAAACCTTTTCAAAATCATCTTATTTTCCGTTTATATAAAAAATACTACCATTTATTAAGTGAAACCCGCTACTCATAAGTTAGTGCTATCTTTTTAGCTTAAGCTATAGTAATATTATACTGTACAAACCTAAAATTATATCTTATGAAAAAATATAAAAAAGCCATCATAACTCTAGTAATTGGAGCCTTGAGTATTTCTCCATTAGGAGCACAACCCTTTGAACATTTAGACATTAACAATATAAATGCTCGAATAAATGCAAACAGTTTTTTATTTTATAACCCAGATAGTACAACATCTGCTTATGAATTTCCTGCCAATAGTGGTATAAACAGTATCTTTTCTGCCAGATTAAATATTTTAGGCCAAGATGTTAATGGTCAAATAAAAGGACATATTCCATTTACAGCAGTAGGAGTAAGTGGCCCAAATACAAGTCCACATGCAGGTCCAATTATGAACCCTAATGATTACGCAACTCTAAATCCAGCTTGGGATAGAGTTTGGAAAATAAATTGTTCTACTATTGAAACTTTTAAAGCATGGTATGCATGTTCAATAGACGCGAACTGTAATGTAGCGGTTAATTTTCCTGGATACCAAATACCACAAGTCATTTTAGATTGGCCAGCTAGAGGAAACCAAATACTTGGCCAAGCAATAGTGGCAAATATTGCCCCATTTTTTGATTATAATGGAGATGCTTTTTACAATCCAAATGCTGGTGATTACCCCCTTATTAAAGGAAGTCAAGCAATTTTTTTCATTTATAATACAGAACGCTCTCCAAACAATGCGCCTAATCACCGCATGGAAATTAGAGGCCTTGCTTACGCTTATGGCAATACCGGAGACTCAGCCTTAAGCAATACCATTTTTATTGATTATGACGTGATTAACAAGAGTATTTTTACCTTAACAGAAACCTACTTTGGTTTTGATGTAGATTTTGATTTAGGAAACCCTTCTGATGACTATATTGCTAGTGATGTAGCTCGTTCGGCCTTCTATGCCTATAATGGAGATCCCATTGATGAAGATAATCCTGGAACTGGAACATTAGGGTATGGTACTAACCATGCTGCACAAGGAGTTGTTATTTTAAATGGCTTGTATCAAGACGGTGATGGAATTGACAACCCATTAACCCCAATTCTTCAAGATGCAATTGACTCTGTAGGAACTCCATATCCAAACTTAGGATCTGGTTATGGTGATGGAATTGTTGACAATGAAAAACTTGGCTTAACCAACTTTTCAGCTTATTCAATCGCAGCAGGAATTACAGGACAGCCTATTTCCGCATTAGGGTATTATAATCAAACTCAAAGTATATGGAAAGATGGTTCTGATATAGTTTGGGGAGGTAATGGGCACTTTTCAACTGGAGGAACTGTTCCTTCAAGTCATATATTCCCTGGAGATTCAGATCCATTATTATGGGGTACAAAAGGAATTCTCGCTTCACCAAGTAGTTGGACAGAAGCTAGTGCAATTAACCCAGCAGGAGATAGAAAAGGAGTTGGCTCGATGGGTCCAGTTACGCAGCAGCCTGGACAGATTGAACGGATAACTATTGCGTTAGTTTCTGCAAGAGATTATTCTGGAAGCGGAACCCTAGTTGCTGTTGACATCATGAAAGAAAGAATAGATAGTATTCATAGCTACTACAAAGCAGGAATTATATCAGAATGCAACCCTAATTTTGCTACAGGAATTCAAGACGAAGTAGATAAAGAACGTAATTTATCTATCTTCCCCAACCCTTTTAACAATCAATTTACCATCAATTATGAAATCGAAAACAACACTGCTTTATTAGAAATTTATAGTATAATTGGAAAGAAAATTCAAACAAAAACAATTACTCAAAATTCAACCATTGTTGATTTAAGCAGCCAACCAAATGGGTTTTATTTTATTACTATTACTGATGGAAATAATAAAGTAAGTAGAAAAATAGTTAAACAATAATAAATTCAAAGACAAAAAAGGGCTATTCACAAATGTGAATAGCCCTTTTTTAATGTGTTTCAGTTACTATTTATAAACAAACCTAATCTTCAACTTCTCTACTAGTAAGAATAATACTGGTACCACAATTAATGTTAAGAACGTAGCAACAAATAGCCCGTAAATAATTGTCCATGCTAATGGACCCCAAAAGATTACATTATCTCCTCCCATATAAATATGAGCATCAAACTCACTAAACAGTGTAAAGAAGTTAATGTTTAAGCCTGTGGCTAATGGAATTAACCCTAAAATGGTTGTAATAGCAGTTAACAATACTGGTCGTAAACGTGCTTTTCCTGAGACAACAATTGTTTCTACCAATGTCTCTTTGTCAACCATCTGATCCTTACTTAATCCGTACTCTATCTTTTTTCTATCAATTAATAGTTGAGTATAATCGAGTAGCACCACTCCGTTATTTACTACAATCCCTGCTAATGAAATAATTCCCATCATAGTCATCATAATAACAAATGGTTTCCCTGTAATAATTAATCCTCCAAACACCCCAATTAAACTTAAGAATATCGCTAACATAATAATAGCCGGTTTAGAAACAGAATTAAATTGGAAAATCAAAATCAAAAATATTAAGCCTAAACCACTAAAGAAAGCCCCCATTAAAAACGCCATTTGTTTATTTTGCTCTTCTATCTGTCCGGTATAATCAATAGCTACTCCTTTAGGTTTGTCAGTAAAATTCTCCATCTCTTTTTGAATTTGAGCAACAATAGCTCCTGCATCTGTAAACCCAGGACTCAAGGCAGAGTAAACAGTAACTACTCTTTTCAATTTCTTATGCTTAATTGCACTAAACCCAGAGCTATTTTTTTGCGTAGTAACTGCTGAAACAGGAATCTCTTTTATTTGACCATTTGATGGGTCTCTAAACGTAATTTTTTGATCGAACAAAGCATTTTTATTATATTTATTGGCCGCATTAAATCGGATATAAATATCATAATCATCCCCATCTTCTTTATAGACTCCAGCTTTTGCTCCAAAAATAGAATTACGTAATTGTTGCCCAACTTGCGATGCATTAACCCCTAATTCTCCCGCTTTTTTTCTATCTATTTCTACTTGAAGACTTGGTTTGGATTTATTTACATCAATTTTTAATTGATCAATTCCCTCAATACTTCTCGTACTAATAAAATCTTTCATTTTTTCAGCAGTAGCAATCAACTCCCCATAATCTTTTCCTTTTAGTTCAATATTAATCGGATACCCTTGTGGTGGTCCCGCAGCATCTTTTTCTACCGAAATAGCCACACCAGGATAAATATCTTGTAAAGCTTCTTGAACTTGTTTTTGAAGTTTTTTACTATCAGCTCCTTTTCTATATTTATATTCTCTCATAGAGACTGTCACCTTCCCTTTATGTGGCATTTCAGCAGTAGAACCCCCATCCGTTTGTGGATTCCCCGCTCCAGCTCCAACTTGAGAAACAGCGCTTTCTACCAGAAAATTACGATCCCCCTCCATATATTCCGAAGCATTTAAAGTAGTATAAATCCGCTTCTCAATCTCTTTGGTAATTTCATTTGTTTTTGCAATGTCTGTACCCTGTGGATACTCTACATAAACAATAATTTGGTTTGGTGTATTGTCTGGGAAAAACTCAATCTTAGTTCGTTGACTAGCAATTGAACCTCCAAAACCTCCAAATGTAACAAACAAGAAAACTACTGTTCCAATACTTATTGCATAAGGTCTCCATCCTTTTAACGCTGCACGTAAAAACTTTTCATATCCTCTCTCCCAACGCGTAAGTATTTTAGTTTGAAAAAAGTTTACAGCTCTTCGTAAACCTAAGCGATAAACCCACAACATAATAGCTGTAACCACCATAATACTTCCTAAAGAACGATAAGTGCTTCCTGAAAATAAAACTAATAACCCAATTCCTCCAACTATAGAAGTAATAATTACAATACGCTTTAACGGCATATCTTTATCTTCTGTTGTCATAAATTGTGACACCAACACTGAGTTAAAGAAAATTGCTACCACCAAAGAAGAACTCAATACTACAGAAAGTGTTATCGGAAAGTAAATCATAAACTCACCCATAACTCCTGGCCACATTCCTAAAGGAATAAATGCTGCTACGGTTGTTGCTGTAGAAACAATAATAGGAAAGGCTATTTCAGAAATTCCTTGTCGTGCGGCTTTCACCCTGCTCATCCCTTCTTCGTCCATTAAACGATAAACATTTTCTACTACAACAATTCCGTTATCCACCAACATTCCAAGCCCCATAATTAACCCGAACAAAATCATTGTATTCATAGTATAACCTAACATCTCTAATACCATTAACGACATTAACATAGACATAGGAATAGCAAATCCTACAAACAATGCATTCTTAAACCCTAAGAAAAACATTAAAACACCTACCACTAATATAATCCCAAAAATGATATTGTTTACTAAATCATCTACCTGACCTATTGTTTTTGAAGATTGATCATTTGCCGTAGTTACTTTAAGATCTACAGGAAAAACATTTGCTTTTGCATTAGCTAAAATTTCTTCTATCTGTTCAACCGCTGCCACCATATTTTTACCAGCTCGTTTTTTCACATCCAACATCACAGCTCTTTCACCAAACTCACGTGCATAACTTGTAATCTCTTTTGCTTTAAAAGTAACTGTTGCAATATCTTTCAAATAGATAGGGTTTCCTTTTTCTGCTTTTACCACAAAACCTTCAAGCTCAGCAGGATCTTCTATTTCTCCTAAAATACTAATGGTTCTTCGTTGCCCACTTGCAACTAAATTTCCTGCAGAAATATTTACATTCCCACCGCTTACAGCATTTTTTATGTCATTAAAACTCACTTTAGATGCCATCATTTTATAGATATCTACCGCAATTTCAACTTCCTTTGTTTGAACTCCACGAATATCTACTTCCTTAATTTCTGGTAAATCTTCAATTGCATCTTCCAAATACTCTCCATATTCTTTTAATTTTTCTACTGGATAATCTCCCGAAATATTAATGTTAAGAATAGGTATTTGTTCAGACATACTAATGTCCATTACTCCTGGTTCTACTTTAGCACCATTAAACGTTGGCCAATCTTCTGTTGAAGTTTCTGCATCTATTTCATCTTTAACCTTTTGTTTTGCCTGATCAACAGTAATGTGTTCATCAAACTCAACCATAATCATAGAATAATCTTCTTGTGATGTAGATTCAATTTTAACTACATTACTGATCATTTTTAATTTATCTTCTAATGGCTCAGTAATCAGTTTTTCAATATCTTCAGAAGTATTCCCTGGATAAATTGAACTAATATAAATTTTGGTTTCCTTTATCTCTGGAAAATTTTCTCTAGGCATACTAAAATATGCCGAAATCCCCATAAATAACAATATTAACATTGCTACATAAATGGTTGTCTTATTGTTTATCGCCCAAGAAGATAAACCAAATTCCTTTTCTAAATTTTGTTGTTGCTCTGTCATTTCTAGCCTATTTTTTAATCACCTTTACTTCTTGTCCGTCTTTAATACTTCTTGCTCCTTCTAAAATAATCTCTGCTCCATTTTCAATCCCTTTCAACACCTCAATAAAATCTCCCTCTGTTTGTCCTGTTTCAATAATTGTTTTTTTCGCAATTCCTATGTTGTTTATTTTTTTTGTAATTACATATAAATACTCCTGCCCGCTGGCATTTTCAGAAACAATACTTTGCGGAATTAACAATGCTTTTTCATTCGTATAATCATTAATTCTGATTTTTGCCGTTAAATTGGGCTTAATCATTTTACTATCATTTGTTACCGGAATTTCAATTTTAAATGTTCTATTCGCAGGGTTGATAAAACTTCCTACTTGAGTAATTTTTGCTTGCATTTTTTCTCCTAAAACAGGCAATTCAACCTCAACAGATTTCCCTTTTGTTACAGAAGTAATATGTCTTTCTGGCACATCTGTTTCAATGTGCATATTATTCAAGTTTACAATTCTAAATAATTGGCTCATTCCTGGACTAACCATAGTCCCTTGTTCTGTAATTACCTCATCTATTGTCCCACTAAAAGGAGCTGTTACTACTGTTTTGGCAATTTGCTCTTCAATTTGTTTTACTGCTTTCTCTTGTGCTTCGTAATTGGTTTTTGTTTGTAAATATTGAATCTCACTTCCTATTTTTTGTTTCCACAAACGTTCTTGTCGCTCAAAAGTAGTTTTCGCCAAGTTCGCTTGAATCTTCATTTGAGCCAATTGAGGCGCTAACCCTCCATCATCAATTTTAGCTAATTGTTGACCTTTAGAAACTTGTTGACCTTCCTTCACATAAACTGAAGTTAATATTCCTGAATACTCAGGAGAAATCACCACCAAATTATTGGTGCTCACATTTCCTTGTAGCTCTATATAATGATTAAAAATTTCTTCTTGCGCTGTAAAAGAAGAAATCAAGGCTATTTTTTTGTTAGTGTCTAACTCTGCTATTTTAGCATTTAACTGCTCTAACTGCTCAGCATATGTTGTTTGTAGTGTAGAGACCGCTTCTTTTTTAGCTCTAATTTCTATTAAATCATTTGATGCTATTACATCCTCAACAGATTGCTCTTCTTTTCCGCCACAAGCAAAAAGAACTACTGACATTGTTATTATTGATACTACTTTTTTCATTTTTCTATTGTGTTATATTTTTAATATTTCTGACAACAAGAAGTCTAAACGCTTCTTTTATCTCTATTATTTCCCGTAAGATTTTTGCACTTCAGATTTAGATTTTAGCACGTCTAATAATGCTTTAATGTATTTTCCTTCTGCGTTTAAATATTGATTTTGCGTTTGCGACAACTCTAAACTTGATGAAACACCTTCTTTATATTTCGATAATGTTTTATCATAAATCTTTTTAGCTAACGCCATATTTTCTTTTTGATTTTGATAAACCTCATAGTTCGTTTCATAATTTGATTGTGCCACTTGCGATCTATAAATTAACCCTTGCTCTACTTCCTTAGCAGAAATTTCAGATTTTTCTAACTCAATTTTTGCTTGACTCACTTTTGCTAAACGAGATCCACTTGTTAAAATTGGCAATTGTAAGGTTGCCCCAATAATTGTTGTTGGATACCATTTACCACCACTAAATGCATCAAATTTGTTATTCATGTTTTGTTGCTGATGGTTAAAAAATAAACCTAAAGAAGGTAAAAAAGAATATTTTTCCTTTCTTAAATTCAGCTTCATTAAGCGCATATTCGTTTCTACTAAATTATAATCAATATGATTTTCTACTTTAAACTCTCCTTCTGTTGTTGGCGAAATTCCACCAACAAAAACATGAATATCCTCTGTTAAAGTTAACTGTTGTTCTATGTCAATTCCCAACTGAAGGTTTAATAGTTTTCTTGCAAAATCTATTTGTCCTTCCGCTATTCCAACAGAAGTCTTTAATTCATTAACCGAAAGTGTTAGTTGATCAACACTTTGTTCATCTGTTAATCCTTCATCATAAAATGCTTTTGTCTCCTTTAATATTTCCTCAACCGAAACTAAAGATTTTTCTAAAACAGCAGTATTTTCTTCTGCAACCAGTACTGTAAAATATGCCTGATTAACCGCTTCTTTTAATTCTATTTCTGTTTTTATTTGATTGTTAACCGATAAGTTTTTATACGTTTTTGCAGCTTGTAAGCCAACAATATAAGACCCATCAAAAAGAAGCTGTGTTGCGCTTATTCCAACAGAGTTATTATACTCTAACCCAAACTGAAGCTCTGCCAATTCACCCTCTGGTGCTGCAGGGTTAAAAGAACTTGCTGGTGCTAAACTTATAGGTATGTCAATATATTTTTGAAGTTTTCCTTCAACATTAACTTGGGGTAAACCAATTGCTGTAGTTTCCCAAACTTTCTTTTTAGCAATATCAATATCAAGTAATGCTACCTTATTTTTATAGTTATTTTCTATTGCGTAGTCTTGAGCTTCTTTTAAGCTAAAACTCATTACTTCAGTTTTGTTTTCTTGAGAAAACAAGCTACCTGAAACAAATAACAACCCTATTATTAAACTCTTTTTCATTTTTTCTTAATCTAAATTTAAGTGATTGTTTTCTTCCTTGTTTAAAGCATTTCTTAATACAGTAATTCCTTTATCATTTGCAACACCTCTAACATGGTAGCGAATCATTTCAAGATGAATTTCTTCCAATGTAACACCTTTCCCAAACACTTCATCCGAATGGAAAAATCCATCCATCATAAGAATATATAATGAAGCTATAATCTCTGGGTTTAAATTATCTCGATAAATACCTTCTTTAATTCCACGTTTAGTGTTCTCTAAAATTGCATTTTTTACAAACCCTTTTTTATGATCCTCCATTAATTCCCATGTCTCAGGGTGATATTTTTGTAAATCATAAATAACAGATGCATGCATCTCACTTAATCTCGCATTGGCACATTTAGTAAAACCGATTAGTTCATCAATTGCGCTTTCACTTTTTTTAGTAACATCGGAAATCACATATTGCTCATCTTCTAAACACAATAACATTCCTTTTTTCACTAAATCCTTCTTATCCTTTACAACTTGGTAAAGTGTTTTTTTAGATATCCCCATCTTTCGAGAAATATCATCCATCGTTAAACTCTTTATTCCAAACTTCATAAAAAGTTCAAGAATAGAGCTTATTAATTGACCTGATTTTTCTCCACCCACTTCTTTTTCCATTTTGCAAACATAGGAAACATTTCTACTCTGGAAACGTTTTTTGTATTTTTTGTTTCCAATTAAAACCAAAAAACCCAGTATTCTTTTGAATACTGGGTTTACAAAGTGTTTTTTCTTATACTGTTTCTAACGTTGGAAGAACAATTTGTGCAACTAGAGCTTTATAACTTGCTAATTCTTCACTAAATTTTGATTTAATTGCATCGGATTCTCCTTTCATTTCATTCAGTAAATTCTCATAGTATTCAATCCCTGAATTTAAATTTGCTTTAAACCCTTCAAAATATTTTACTCTTTTCTTATTTAATGTTTGAAGTGATTCCTCAATAATTTCTTTATTCAAATAATCGATATACATCCCTAACTCCTTAATAAACATATGAGGACGGTATGTCTCGTTTAACAAACTAATTCTACCATAAATATGATCAACCATTTCATGCAAAGTAGATTTTTTAGAGAAATAAGCTAAATTTGGTCCTGGACAAAGAGAAACTCCTACGCCATCAGAGCGCTTTAATAAATCATTTTCTGAATAAGCCGTCATTACTAATCCTGCACAAATACATGATTTAACAGTTATTTTATCATAAGCTTTTTGATATTCTTCCCCTGATGTTTCAGAGGCGTCTAATTCTGCTATTTTTAATTTTTGAAATTGTTTAGATGCAACACAAATTGGTGTTTCTGTAAACTCTGTGTTGTATAACTTTAAAAATTGACTCGGGCATGTACTCCCTGGTTTTCCTTCTGCAATTTTACCATCTTTTTCTACATCTTTTGTATTTCCTTTAACAGAGTTAAAAGGAACTCCTATTGGAGAAATATCACTTAAATAAAGCTCATTTGTTCCTGCTTCCGAAAGTATTTTAAATGATTCTGGATCTACATTTACTGCTTCTGGGACCAATAAAAATGGTGTTCCCCAACCAACCAAATCAACATCATAATTATCTAGTAATAGATTGTGCTCATTTGCTGTCCCTACGCCCCCTTGTGCAGTTACCAGTAAATCTAACGGCTTAGAAAGTCTCTTTCTACCCAACCCTTCTAGTGCATTATTAAGGATTTCGTGTACTTGCTCTATTAGTTCTGCTTTCTTTTGTTTAAACTCTTCTAAAATTGGACCCATTAAAAACCCATCTGTAGCGAAAGCATGTCCACCACAATTTAATCCAGATTCTACTCTATATTCTGCCACCCAAATTCCTTTCTTAGCCAAGAATTTTCCTTGAACCAATGCCGAACGATAATCACTTACTTTTAAAATGATTTTCTTGTTTAACTCCTCATTTTCATCAGGAAAAAACTCGTTAAAATTAGAAACATAGCTATATAGTCTTGGGCTTAACCCTGCAGACAAAACAACGCCAGAAGTTAAATCACTTTTTGCAAAACCTCTTAACGCAGCATGTGCATCATTCATCTCTTGAGGCAATTGTTCTCCTTTAAGAAAATTAGCCTTGTCCAATTTTGTCATGATATTTACATCAATGGCTCCTGGCTCCATATTTTCTCTAAGCCATTGTTGTATTTTTTCAACTATAGAAGAATCTGTTTCTTCTGTCATTTTTTTATACTCTTTTTTAAGGTTGCTGATATCTGGAAGCATTTCAAAATACTTCGTTAATTCACTACCCTTCTCAAAAGATGCATTTTTTAATTCTTGAAACTTATTTTTAACCATTCGGTTCATTACATTAAGGTATAACGTAATTCTACGAGCTCGTTTATCTAAATCATCTTTTGCAATTTCTATAAATGGAATATCCATTTTATTACAATAAAACGCCCTCATCCTTTCTGCCAACATATCATCTCCCAATGATAGTACTGAAGAAATTCCAAAAGGGGCAACCTTAAAAGGTGTGTCGATCGTAAACCCTATTCCCATTACGGGAATCTGAAATGTATGTTTTTTTTCCATGTTTTCAATAAGATATAAAAATACAATTTGCAAATGTAAGCAACTTATATGATTATTTATAATCGTTTTAAACAAACCCCCATTATAGCGTTTCATATAACTTCCTTCTTTTTATTGTAGAAATCTTTGATTTAGTATATTTGAAAAAATCTAAGTTTAAGAAAAATGAAAAAATTAGTTTTAAACGCTCTTATTTGTTTTCTCTTTTTATTGTTTTCTTGTGGAGGAAATGAAAATAGTAATACAGAGAACGAAATCCAAAATAACACAATAAACTCTTGCTTAGATTTTGCCATTAACGAAAAATATAGCACGTTAGATCCTATAAAAATTATCGATGTAACTTCATTTCACATTCTTAGTCAACTATACGAACCTTTGTTACGCTTTAACGAAACAGATTTAACTCTTGAGCCGCTCTTGGCAGAATCTTGGTCTATAAGTGAAGACAACCTTGTTTATACGTTTAAACTTAAAAAAGGAGTTTATTTTCATGATAACACTTGTTTTAATAATGGGAAAGGGAAAGAATTTAACGCTTCGGATGTTATTTATTCTTTTGAACGAATTTTTTCCTCAACAGAAAGAAACTATGCTTATAGTTTGTTTAAAAATACCATTAAAGGAGCTGAAGAACATAAATCCTCAGGAGGTGGTATATCAGGAATAAAAGCTATTAATAATTACACGGTTTCTTTTACGTTAACAAAACCCTCTTCTAATTTTCTAAATCTTATGGCTATTACTAGTGGGG
>Ga0256845_1003076_pt1 | contig 11539 bp, 12 predicted proteins | sample RiftiametaG_FD_189101 | JGI IMG/M metagenome (GOLD analysis project Ga0256845, IMG submission 189101) | Tube worm associated microbial communities from hydrothermal vent at the East Pacific Rise, Pacific Ocean - Riftia | ecosystem: Host-associated > Annelida > Integument > Unclassified ... | reverse complement strand
AATTGTTTTAATGTCATGATCGCTCTCATAGGCTCGGATCATGAGCAGGATTGGGGGGGAAGTCAGCTGTATATTGTATTTACCTGAATTGGGGCTTCATGCTCATTTCATATTGGACAAGTCTAACGATTGCACAGATGGCTAATAGAGTATATTATCGTTGGATTGATGAAAATGGTATTCAACAACATAGTGAAAGACACCCCAACATAGAAAAATATGAGACTATCCGAATGGGAGACTTATCAATTGAAATTCAACAAAGCTTATCCCAAGAAGAAATTAATAAAGCATTAAAAAAGTAGTTTTTTTCAGATGATCTAAACTTCAATCATATTTTGCAGGATTTATTTTATTCTCTATTTTCGATTTTTTCAGCAAAACATAAAGAGAACCTACACCGCCATGTTGAGGTAACGCTGAGTGAATGCCAATAACCTGCTCGATTTGTTTTAGCCAGTGAAAAACATAACTTTTAAGCTTAGCTGGTTGTTTATTCATAATGCCTTTGCCATGTGTAATTAATAGACAACGCAATTCATTTATTTGCGAACTACTGACTAATTTAAAAATGGTTTCTCTCGCTTGTTTTACAGAATAACCATGAAGATCCAAATGATAATCAAACCCATACTTTGCTTGTCGTAGATTTTTAAATACTAAAGGTTGTAACCCTGGTATTTTGAAACTTAGGATCTCTTCTGGTTCAACGTTTTCAATTTCACCATCCGTTAAAAAATTTTCGAATGGACTAATATCTGAAATCGCAGCATTTTTCCTATATTGCTTATTAATTTGAGATTTTATCGCTATTTTCGCAATTTTATCTTGCTGGATTTGCTGGACATCCTGCATTTCTGCTAAAAATTCATCTGAGTTGCTTGGCATATTGAAGTGTCATGGGTATATACTATAATAAAGGCATTGTTGAATAATCTTGAGATAAGATCAATCGATCCATTTATAGAGAGACTTTTGAACGAAGCGTATGATAAATGAAATTGTTTACAAGAGAAGATAGTTGGGAGAAAACACATGATTGATGGAAAGTTTGATGTAGTTTTTCGAGGTCAAATCGTAAAAGGTAAAGAGCTTAGTGATGTTAAAAACAACCTAGTTTCGTTGTTTAAATCTTCATTAAAAGCTGTCGAGCCATTATTTAGTGGCGCAGATATCAAAATAAAAAAATCACTCGATTACTCAACTGCAATGAAGTACCAATCAGTACTTAAACAAGCTGGTGCTTTGGCCATTATTAGTGAAATGACGATCTCTAAACCAAAAGCCAATTTCATGGTACAAAATGATGAACCAGAAGCGCAAGAAATACCCAAAACAACTAATAAAGAAACTGAATCAATGGTTGTACAGCCAAGCTCTGAGCAAGCAAATCTTGAACAACCAATGCTCACCGATAGCGGAATGACAATAGCTGACGTAGGATCTCAAATAATGCCTGACAAAATTTATGAGAAAAGAGATGTAGATACAAGCGATTTATCTTTGGCTAAAGTAGGGGAAAGAATAATGCCGACTAAAGCTCTTGAGAGCCATCCTCAGCCTTCGATTGATCATTTGTCGTTAGAGAGCTTTAGTTAAACCTGAAAGAGAAGAAATTATACATTGACGTCCCCCGTTTGTTTTTTTAAATTATCATACTTCTTTTGTTTACAAGTAACCTATTAATAGAGAGCTTTGCACGATCACAAAATAACTGAGCAGAAAAATATTTTTAGATTTTTTTGAGATGTTCTTGTTTAGTTTTTCTGAAATCGTTAAATATTGATCATTCTTACTCCATTTTGTCTGTTTTTATCGGTCAATTCACCTTTAGGCGGATTAACCCCGTATTATGTCATCGCTAATTGAATTGACATGCCTCGCTTGATATTGTGAGCAATGCTCATTAATCCAAATCGAGCTTTGTTTCTTTGTAATCCAAGATATCGAGCCTTTACTCATCCCATAATGAAGCTTCAGAATACCAAAGGTTGGCTCAACAATACTTCGCGTTCCTGAGTTTTGACGGTTAATTCTTTTTTCTTCACAGGTTAAAGGTTTGTTTCTATAAGCTCGCTTCTCAGAAATGGAACAACAATTCAAAGAATGGTTAATCAAACGAGGATATTCTGAAATTGGAGCCGCTATTAGCTACTCACGAGCAATAACCAAAATATCGGAACATTACTCAATGAACAGTGGAATTATGAATTTCAATGTATTTAGGCTTGTTAAAAATTAAATTTCCCGATAGAGCCATTTCTGGCGTTATTGTAGCGGGGTCAATAGACGATAGTTTAAGACAAGCATGTGAAATAACAAATGTAGTGGAATTAATGGCTTATCGAATGAATATTGAATTAGAATATGTCTAAATAATTTCAGAATTGAATATTTATCTACTCTGATTAATTAGCGACAGCTTGCAATACTTTATATACTTATTTGACGTTTCAGTCTATTATCGGTCTTTAAATAGTCTGAAGAGGATGGCTCAGTGAGAACAGAAACCCTTAGTTACGTCAAAGAGCACGCAAATCATTTAATCATAGACAACCCACTGTTAATAACACAAAAAGGGAAAGCTCAGTTTGTTCTGCAAAACGTTGAAGATTATGAATATCAACAAGAATCATTAGCGCTTTTAAAATTATTGATGTTATCAGATAAATCGGCTCTTAAAGAATCTTTAACTTTAGAACAAGCATTTGCTGATTAGATAAAATGGCTCAATATAAAATCGTTGTTTCTCCCGTGTTTAAATTATGTCTTAAACGCTTGGTTCATTTCTTACAATCAAAATATTCGCTCGAATTAGCACTTGATTCAAAGCAGAAAATTAAAAATGTAATAATCGATAATTTATCCAATAATCCCTATATTGCACCAATTAGCGAAAGGCTTATTGATCTTGGTGTAACAGATTTTCGTCAATATTGTATTGATGAACATAATATTGTTTTCTATAGGATTGATGATGATAAAAAGCAGGTGATTCTTTTGGCTGTAATGGACGCACGGCAAAGTATTCAAAAGTTGCTCACTGATATGGTTTTGCTAGTCTAGGCTAAAACTAAATAAAACAATATCATCCCCTATAATGATCAAACCAAAGGTTAGTCGCTCCAGCAACGGCTACAGGCATCACCAAGATATTAACAATTGGTATCATGGTTAATAACATCACCAATAATCCAAATCCAAACGGCCCACTCTTATAAGATTTAATATCACTTAAAGTTTGTCGAAAGGGGTGTCTGTGATTATCATTTGCATAGTCAATATATTGTATGGCTGACATCCAACCGTTAAACAAGAACCAAATAATCGGTGCAAGCATGGATATTGGCGTAATAAATAGGATTAAACATAAAATGGCTCTAGGAATATAATAGATCAATTTACGCCATTCTCGGCCAATTAGACGAGGAATATCTTTAAAAGAGTCGGTTAAACTCAGGTTTTCTATTGATTTTGAGTTGCCCGCTAAATGACATTCGACAGCTTCCGACAACAAACCATTAAACGGAGCTGCAATCCAGTTAGCAATAAAGCCAAACATAAAGAAAACCGTTATCAATACTGAAATGATTATGAGAGGCCATAATAGCCAATCCAAGCTGGTGACAAACCAATTTAGAACCTCTGCAGACCAACGAATATACCAATCAGGACTAACCATATGAGTTTCTAGCCAAATAGGCAGGCTTGAATACCAATCGGAAATAAGGTTAAACACGTAAATTGAAGCAAATGTTAGCAGAATAAAATTAATAATTAACGGAATAAAGACAAAACGCCTAATATTGGGTTGCCAAATCAGGTTGTAGCCTTTATGAAGGTATTGAGTTCCGTTAAATGGTTCTATGTGCATTGATTTGCTAATTTTTTATGTGTGAATTATTAGCGAAATAATTTAAACTATCGCGTTGCATAAAACTAGTACAATATTGTAAGAGTTTTCCTAAAGTACCAATATAAATCCGTTGATTGAATGGATGACTAATTAAAGATATAAGCAAGTATGCGATTAAAACAGATTAAATTAGCAGGGTTCAAGTCATTTGTTGATCCCACAACCGTCCCTTTTCCTGATAATCTAACAGCGATTGTTGGTCCAAATGGCTGTGGTAAGTCCAACCTGATTGATGCCGTTCGTTGGGTTATGGGCGAGTCTTCTGCCAAGCACTTGCGTGGCGACTCAATGACGGACGTTATTTTTAATGGATCTACTAGTCGGAAACCTGTCGGTCAGGCTAGTATTGAATTAGTTTTTGATAATTCGGATGGTACTTTAAAAGGTGAATTTGCGAGTTATGCTGAAATAGCACTTAGACGCACCGTAACTCGTGACGGTCAGTCAAATTACTATCTTAACGGCACAAAATGTCGAAGAAAAGACATCACAGGGATCTTTTTAGGAACAGGTCTTGGACCCCGAAGCTATGCAATCATTGAGCAAGGTATGATTTCGCGATTAATCGAATCAAAACCTCAAGAACTCAGAGTGTTTTTAGAAGAAGCTGCTGGAATTTCAAAATATAAAGAACGTCGCCGAGAAACCGAAAATCGAATTAAACATACTCGCGAAAATATGGAGCGGCTAACGGATATTCGAGATGAGTTAGGCAAGCAGCTCGCTCATTTACAAAGACAGGCAAATTCAGCAACAAAATATAAAACATTTAAGCAAGATGAAAGACGCTTAAAAGGCGAACTCTCTGCATTGAAGTGGAGTAAGTTCAATCAGCAAGTAGAAACATTATCTTCAGAAATTTCAAAACTAGAAACAGAATTAGAGGCTCGAATTGCAGAGCAACGGCATGCCGATTTAGAAATTGAAAAAACACGTGAAAAACATATTGATATTTCCGATGCATTTAACCAAGCTCAGGGTAATTTTTATGGGATAGGCGCAGACATTGCGCGATTAGAGCAAAGTATTTCTCATAAAAAAGAACGCCAAGCTCAACTCAATCAAGACTTTCAACAAGTTAATGCCTCTTTATCTCAAGCGACCGAGCAGATGTCACAAGATGAGATTAACTTAACTGAGTTAACAGAACAAAAGCTTGAATTAGAACCTGAACTTGAATTACAACAACAACAACTCGAACAAGCCCAACGCAGTTTAGAAGAGTTAGAAGTTTCTGTATTAGATTGGGAGAAAAATTGGGAAGAGTATAATAAGAGCTCAGCAGCCAATAGTCAGAAAATGGAAGTTGAAAGAACTCGTATACAGCATTTTGAAAAAGTGATTGAACGTCTTTCTACTCGAATAGAGAGTAATCAAAAAGAGTCTTATACTTTATCCGCGGAACCTATTGAAGACGATGTTTTGAATGCTTCGTTAGAACTGAGTAAAGCAGAAGAGCAAACCAGTTTGCTTAGTGAAAGTGTAGAAATTTTGTTTGATGAAATATCGGGTATGCGTGAACACCGTAGAGCAAAACAAAAAGAAATTGAAATTAGTCGTAGTCAGTTACAAAAAATTCAAAGCGAACATATTTCACTAAATGCCATTCAACGAGCCGCTCTTGGGCATACTGATACTGGTGTTGCTGATTGGTTAGTTAGTAATGCACTAGCAGAAAATAAAAAATTGGCTCAGAGTATAAAAGTTGATAATGGTTGGGAAGATGCGGTGGAAATGGTTTTAGGCGACTATTTAGAAGCGACTAGTTGTGACTCTTTTTCTGTGTTTGAGAGTGAGCTAGGTAACCTAGAAACAGGGCGTTTGTGCTTAGTTGATAATTCGGATCGTTCAGAATATTCTGTTCCAAATGATTCATCAAATCAAGATAGTTCTCTGGTGACACTATCTAGTAAAATACATCACCTTAATATTAATGTTCCGACGTTAAATAATGTTTTTGTGACCGATAGTTTGACAGATGCATTAACTCAAAGAGCGTCACTTAGTGCAGAACAATCATATGTGACTAAAGATGGTTTTTGGATTGCTAGTAATTGGATCCGAGTTGCTAAAAAAGAATCTGAAGAAATGAGTTTGCTTGAAAGAGAAACTAAATTAGAAACTTTGGCAATTGATCTGGAAAAGCATGAAGTGGTGTTAGAACGGTTACAACAAAGTTCAGACGAAGAAAGTGATCGTCTAAAAGATGCAGAGAATACTTGGGAAGAAAAGCAAAGAGAATTAAGAGTTGTCACAAAGAACTACAGTGACTTACGCGCACAAGTCGGTTCGCAGCAAGCCAAACTTGAACAAATGGTAAAAAGAAAGGACGCATTGGTTAAAGAAAAAGATGATCTAACGCATCAATTACAAGTGGATGAAACTGCATTATCACAAAGTCGTTTGAGTTTAGAAAAATTAGTTGATGCTATGGCGGATGATTTAGAACAAAAAGAATCTTTGTCACGTCAAAAAGAAGAAAAAAGGAGAATGCTAGATGATGCGAGAAATCAAGCCCGTCAAGCTAAAGATAAAAGCCATGAGTTAGAACTGAGTGTTGCAAATGTTAATGCCGAAATAAATTCAAGCCAATCGACTAATCAGCGAATGCAGCAACAAGTTACAGAAATGCAAAGTAGAAAAATACAATTGCAAGATTCGCTTGAAGCCGCCAATTCTCCAGATGATGAATTACAAATGGAATTAGACGCATCGTTAGAAAAACGTTTGCGAGCGGAAGATTCCTTAGCACAAGCAAAAGATAATTTAGAAGTGGTAGAGAAATCGGTTAGAGTTTTTGAGAAGCAACGAGGAGATGCTGAGCAAGCCGCTCAAGCTGTTCGATCACGTCTTGAGCAATTGAGAATGCAGTGGTCAGAGAACTCAGCCAAGCAAAATTCTCAAGAAGAAAATATTAATAATCATGATGAGGATATAAAAAACATTTTAGAAAACTTGGAAGAGGGTGCAAATGAGAATGAATGGAATCAGCGATTAGAGAATGTTTCTGCAAAAATACAACGCCTTGGCGCTATTAATTTAGCCGCCATTGAAGAGCATAAAGAACAAAGTGAGCGAAAGATATATTTAGATGCTCAACACGAAGATTTAGACGAAGCTTTGGAGTCTTTAGAGAGTGCAATTAGAAAGATTGATAAAGAAACCAGAACACGATTTAAAGAAACGTTTGATAAAGTTAATGCTGGATTAAAAGAATTATTCCCTAAGATTTTTGGTGGTGGACATGCTTATTTGGAATTAACGGGCGAGGATCTATTAGATACAGGTGTTACTGTTATGGCAAGACCTCCTGGCAAGCGAAATAGTACAATCCATCTTCTTTCTGGTGGCGAAAAAGCATTAACAGCGCTGGCATTGGTTTTTTCAATATTTAGATTAAACCCTGCTCCATTTTGTATGCTAGATGAAGTTGATGCTCCTTTAGATGACGCTAACGTTGGGCGATTCTGTAATCTAGTTAAGGAAATGTCTGAGCATTTACAATTTATTTATATTACCCATAACAAAGTCAGTATGGAAATGGCGCAAGCTCTTGCGGGTGTTACGATGCAGGAGCCAGGTGCATCTAGACTCGTTGCTGTCGATGTTGATGAAGCCGCGCATTTGGCTGGCATTTAGCTTGCGCTTATTTTGGCTTGTTTTATATAATGGAATAAATTGAATGGACTGGCAGATAAGAGTTTCATTGGTTATTTTTGGGATAGTACTCGTTGCTTACATCTATTTCGATTATTCTAAAAAGAAAAAAACAGGAAAAAGAAATGAACAATTAAAAAAACAATTCAGTAATATTTCAACATCAATTGATAGTGCTGGTTTTGATTTTGATGGAGTGGGCAAACCTCGTTCTAAAAACCAATCAGATATTAACAGCATTTCAGAAAAAATAGAACCTAAATTGGACGGGCTAGACTATGGCGATTTAGAATCTAAAGAAACAGTCTCTGTAGAAGACTCTTTAGAGATAGAGTCTGTAGAACTTGTGTCTGAAGAACTAAAACGAGAAGAGTTAGAAAACGTAATGAAAAAAAAGGATCCTTTAAAGTCCAACATTCGTAAAAAAGCTATATCAATAGAACCTCAAGTATACTCTTTAATAATTCAAGCACCGGAATCCACTTTTTATACAGGACGTGATTTTATGCCCTTATTTCTATCCCAAGGATTAAAGTTTGGGGCAATGGATATTTTTCACCGCTATAAAAACATGGGGAAAGAGCGAGGAGAGCCGCTTTTTAGTTTAGCTAATGCTGTCGAACCAGGAACATTTAATTTGGAAGAGCTTGATTTTTTTACAACGCCAGCATTCGCTATTTTTTCTACTTTTTCAGGTCAATCCGAATATATTAATGACTATAAAAAAATGGTTAATACTGCCGATTTTCTAATGAAAGAGTTAGGAGGGGAATTACTTGATAAGTCGAGAAGTATTTATTCTCAAGAAATACATAAAAAACGTATAGAAGAAATCAACGCGATTATTAATAAATGTATCTAGCAGCTAGTTCCAAAAATCATAAGAAGAGAGTTTGTTTTGCCTTCGAATCCAATTGAAATACAAATTAAATCACTTAGAAAAAAAATTGAGGAATTGAATTATCAATACTATGTTCTAGATGATCCTAGCTATCCAGATTCTCACTATGACAAGCTTATCAATGAGCTTGTTTTATTAGAGCAGAATAATCCGGAATTTATTACAAACAATTCTCCCTCACAAAGAGTAGGCGGGCAAGCATTAAGTAGTTTTTCTCGTATTACTCATTTAACGCCTATGTTATCGTTGGACAACGTGTTTGATTCGGATTCATTTAATAAATTCTACGAACGAATTTCCTCCAAGTTAGGTAATGGTCATTCATTAAAATTTACTTGTGAGCCAAAGCTCGACGGATTGGCCATAAGTTGTGTGTACAAAAATGGAAATCTAATTCACGCGGCAACAAGAGGTGATGGAAGAATTGGCGAAGATGTTACTCATAATATTAAAACTATTTCAAGCATACCATTAAAATTGCGTGGGGATTTCCCTGATTTGTTAGATGTTCGCGGTGAAGTTTTTATGCCTAAAGCTTCTTTTGAAAAACTTAATAAAAATGCGATAGAGAATGGTGACAAGGTTTTTGTTAATCCAAGAAATGCCGCTGCAGGAAGTTTAAGACAACTTGATCCAAAGATTACGGCTCAACGAAAGCTATCGGTTTATTTTTATGCTTTAGGCGTTGCCGAGTTTGGAAATGAGCAAGCTGGATCTAACATCGCTCAAGAAGGATATGAAAATATCCAAGAAAAATTAGATCATTATTTAGCTAACTCACACTTTGAAAGACTTAAACAAATTCAATCCTGGGGACTGCCTATTTGTAATGAAGTTGAACTGAGGTCTGACGATATAGCCTGCTTGGAGTATTTTAAAGAAATAGGAGATAAAAGAGAGCAACTTCCCTATGAGATTGATGGGATTGTTTATAAAATTGATTCAATTTTAGAGCAGAAGAAGCTAGGATTTGTTGCAAAAGCACCTCGTTGGGCGATTGCTCACAAATTTCCTGCTCAGGAAGAAATAACCATTCTCAAAGATGTTGATTTTCAAGTGGGGCGCACTGGTGCGATTACGCCAGTTGCAAGGTTGGAGCCTGTTTTTGTGGGCGGTGTGATGGTGAGTAATGCGACGCTGCATAATAAAGATGAAATCGATCGATTGGATATAAGGGTTGGCGATTATATCGTAGTAAGAAGGGCCGGTGATGTCATTCCGAAAATTGTTAATGTGGTTTTAGATAAAAGAAATAATAATACTTCACCTATAATTTTCCCTAAAAAGTGTCCAATTTGTCAATCAGATTTAGAAAAAGAAACTGACCAAGCTATTTATAGATGTACTGGTGGTTTAATTTGCTCAGCACAAAAGACTCAATCGATTATTCATTTTGTTTCGCGAAAAGCAATGAATATCGATGGACTTGGGGATAAGTTAGTTGAAGTTTTATGCGAAAATAATTTAATTGATAATGTAGCCGATATTTATCAATTATCTAAAGAAAATTTAATCGACTTAGAGCGAATGGCAGAAAAGTCTGCCAATAATTTATTATTGGCAATTGAAAAAAGTAAACAGACATCTTTAGCGAAAGTCATTTATGCACTTGGTATTAGAGAAGTGGGTGAGGTGACAGCTATGAATCTTGCAAATAACTTATTAGACTTTAAAAATATAGCAAATTCGAGCCTTGAAGATCTAGAAAAAATAGAAGATATTGGACCAATCGTTGCGAAACATATTGTCGCTTTTTTTAAAAATAAGAATAATCTCCAAGTTATTAATTCACTAATTGATTTTGGTATTTATTGGCCAAAAATCCAACCGAAAGATGAATCCGAGTTACCGCTTCTAAACCAAACTTGGGTTTTAACTGGGAGTTTGTCACAATTAAAACGAGCGGATGCTAAAACTTTATTGCAATTGTTAGGTGCGAAAGTGAGTGGTAGTGTTTCTAAAAACACAAACTGCGTTGTTGCGGGTGAATCCGCTGGTTCAAAACTAACAAAAGCAAATGATTTAGGAATTAAAGTTATTACTGAAGACGAAATGCTTATGATTATTGAATCTTTTAAAAATGTAAAACCATCAGTAGAACAATAAAATAGAGTCTGTATAAGATATGTCTTACACAGAGTTCAGAAACTTCTTAGCACTTATAGTTACAAAGTAGACTTAATAATATTTACTAGCTCTATATAATTAACCTCATATTAAGAAATGGATATTAATTAAGAGGTTTTCAATGAGTGAAACTAAGCCCGAAAATAGCCATCAATGGACTATTTTTAGCAAAGGACGCATGCGAGTAGAAGCGTGTTCAAATTGTGGTGATCTCCACCTTCCTAGTAACACTGATAATCAATGTTCGGATAACGAGTTAGTAGACAGTCAAATTGTAGCTGCTGGTTATTCCATGTTGTCAGAGCCGGAAGATAACATTGAGGATGCGGCTTAACGTGTTCACTAGTTTTGGTAAGGTAATCTTTACTAAATATCAATAATCAACGATTTTCCAGTCTGTGGTTTCTTCATCAATTTTTGTTGTCATCGATTGCCCCTTTTAGGGGCTTTTTTATGTCCAAGGATGGACGGTATTCCCTAAAGAGCCATGGATGGCGGTAGGGTTATGTCCAAGGAAAGCTGTACGTTTATGATTGTTGACGTGAAAGATGCCGATTTCAATTAGCGCTTATTCTTAGAGTTAGGTAAACTAGCTACTAAGGTTAAGCTTTGGAATTTAGTCATTGAAACAACTTATTTACATTATTCTATTTTTATCGATTCTTTTAGTTTCGGCGCTATTTTTTTCTCAAAATGATTCTTTAGTGACGGTTGATTATATTTTAAGTCAATTTACTTGGCCATTAAATTGGCTAATGATTTTTCTATTTGTATTTGGTTTTTTACTAGGCTCTTTTTCTATGTTTAAGGGGTTAATTAATGTTAAATTGCAACTAGCAAAAAGTAAACGACTTGTGCAACTAAAAGATAAAGAGATTAAAAATTTACGAGCGCTACCTATCAGAGATGAATATTAGTATATAAACTATTATGAATGA
>Ga0256845_1003075_pt1 | contig 11542 bp, 13 predicted proteins | sample RiftiametaG_FD_189101 | JGI IMG/M metagenome (GOLD analysis project Ga0256845, IMG submission 189101) | Tube worm associated microbial communities from hydrothermal vent at the East Pacific Rise, Pacific Ocean - Riftia | ecosystem: Host-associated > Annelida > Integument > Unclassified ... | reverse complement strand
AGTGTTTTTTACACCTTGAAAACCATTTCCAATCATTTTTTGTACTCTTTCGGCTAAAATAGCTTGACCTGTAGTTGCACTAGTTGTAAAAGTAGGCTCAGAAAAGGCAACATTGTCAGCAAGTGTGTTTGTTGAAGACCAATTTGCATTTCCAACCGCAGCATCACCTGCATTAGCAGTCCAAACATCAAATTCTACATTCCAAGAACTCATACCAAAAAGTAAAATTTTACAATCAGTATAACCACTTAAACGTAAAGCAACATGACCATGAGCAGCTGTTTGCCCAGTATAACATGCTACAACAATTGGTTTTCCATTTGCATTTCCAGCTTCAGCTACAATATTTGCTAATGTTGTATTGTGTGCACCATCAATATGTCCTGCATCAAAATCTGTTGAAGAACGTAAATCAATAATGTAATAATTTGCAATACCAATTGAATCTACATCATGTGCTGAAATTGTCCAAGCTGTAAGCACTTCGTTTAAGTCCATACCGTTTGCCTTCATGTAGTTAACCATCTCTTTTTTGTAATCTACTGTAGGCGTTTCTGTACTGTCATCATCTTTTCTACAACTTGTAAAAGAGATTAATAATGCTGCAAAAATAAGCAGCGACATTCTAAAAAAATTGTTTTTTGTATTCATAATATAAAGTTTAAATTAAATTGAAAAATTATTTTATTTATAGTTTTAACCACCGCATCCACCTTCTTCTTCTGGTTCTGCCGATGCTTCGTGATTTGGATCGAATGCTTCGAAACCTCCTGTAAGATTTTTCACATTTTTAAATCCTATTTGAATTAATTGTTGAGTTGCTAATGCACTTCTTTTTCCAGAATTTGAAAAAATTATAATTTCATCTTCTTTTTTAGGTGCATACATAAATTGTTCTTCCCAATATGCATCGTTAAGAATTAAAAATTCTAGTTCCCCTCTTGGGATAATTGTAGCTATTTCTATACTTCCTTGGTTATATTCGGCAATTTGACGAACATCAATAAGCATAAACTCATCACCACGTTCAATTTTTGCTTTTAGCGAATCAACAGATATTTGTGGTACAAGTTTATCTACATCTCCTGCTAATTCTTTCCCGTTTTCATAAATACCTGTACAAGCTGATACTATAAAAATTAAAAGAATTGCTATCGAAAAAATGATTTGTCTGTATTTCATCTTTTTAAATTTTAGATTTATTAAAATTGACTAAACTTGCCTGTTCGTTCGTTCCAAGTTGCAAACCAATACCATACAAATAATATTAATAGTATTAGTCCTATTGAGCCGGAATATCCAAGATAATCGGGTAAATAGTTTTTGAATTGCATATTAAAAGGTAGTGTTTCTTCTACCCAAGGCACAATAAATTTACTTGATATTGGTGATACCAATAAAAATCCTAAGGCTGCAAACCATAGTTTAATTTGACCTTCGCCCATACGCCAAAGTGTACCAACGGCACAGCCTCCGGCAATTGTCATTCCTATGCCAAAAACAAATCCGCCAAGTAATCCACGTAGCCAAAAATTGTTATGAACGGCTTTCATCTCAATAGACCGAGCTAATGTGTCGCCGGCACTAACATTCATAGTTTTAATAAGTACGAAACCAAAAAGTACTACAAGTATTCCTGCAATAATTCCTTTTGCTCCGTCGGCATCGCCAGACATAAATGGTTCTCTAAATGCTCTAACAATACAAAATATTGAGCGTTGAGATATTAATCCTAATAAGCCTCCAATTATTACAAACCATGCAATAATATTATGTCCTGTTTGGAAAAAATTATATGCAACAATAATTAAAACAATTGCTACAATAATACCTAACCATTTTTGCCAATTTCCTTTACCTTGGTCGGCACCAAAAAAAGTATATGCTTTTCCTGAACTTACCTTAGGTAGATGTTCCATTTCCCAAAACAAATACTTTACTGCTACTATTGTTCCAAGAAATAGTCCTATTGTTAGCATTATAGCACCACCCGACAATGCAGGAACACCGCTAAAAAAACCACCAATTGAACACCCGATGCCAACTGTTGCACCAATAGCCATTAAACAACCGCCAAGAATACCTTTTATAATTTCTCCAAAAGGAGGTATTCTTAATGCGAAACTTTTAGACATTAATGCTCCAATAAATGAACCTGCTACTATCATAATACTAAGCATTGCCCATTTATTTTCAAAAATTGATTGTGTTCCATCAAAACCTAAAACATTAATACTGTCGTAAAAGTTTTTGCCCCAAGAGCTATATCCTGCACTGCCACTCCATGGTCCGGCAATACTAAACATTAGCACATTTAATGCTCCTGCTAAAATTGCTCCTACCCAAACAGGCCAGTGTTTTGCAAAAAGGAGTTGATATAAATCGTTAAAAACTCCTGTCTTTTTTGTGTCGCTCATGACTTACTTTTTTTGAATATAAAAACAGAATACTCCACCATCTAAGTCTTCTTCTTCAAGTAGTGTATTTCCTGATTTTTCACACCATTTAGGTAAATCTGATTTTGTTCCGGGATCTGTACCCAACATTGCTAAAACTTCTCCGGAATTTAATCCTTTCATAGCTTTTGCTAATTTCATCATAGGCATAGGACAAGAAAGTCCTTTTGTGTCTAAAGTTTCTTTTGCTTCCATAATATAAATTTTAAATTTTTAAATTACTAAATAATTATTCAGCAAATGTCAGATATATTTGAATGCAATGCACAAAAACAGCACTGACCTTAATACACATACACAAGGGTAGTCCACACATTAAAAATGTGATTTAAGTCACATATGGTGTAATGTCATATTTTAAGTAGTTATTATTACATATATTTGCTTATGTTTATTTTTAAATAAAATACTATGAAACAAAATAAATTCCCTTCGAGTTGTACAGTCTCAAATTTTAACCATACAGCTAATAATTTTTGTCATTGCTTTGAAACATTAAGCGAAGAAGAAATTGAAATGTTAGAGGAAACAAAGCTTGAAGTTTCATATAAAAAAGGGGAGATAGTATGCAAACAAGGAACTTTTGCTTCTCATATATTATTCTTATGTAGTGGTCTTGTAAAAGTTTATTTAGAAGAAGGTGATGATATTTTAACACTTAAAATTGTACCACAAGGTAATATTATTGGATTAACCTCTCTTAGTAAATACAATCAAGTATTTCCTTATTCTGTTAAAGCGTATCAAGATTCTGTTGTTCGTTTGTTCGATCTTAATACTTTTAGAAAAATAATTAGACAAAATGCTCTTTTTGCCAGTGAAGTTATAGATTATTTATGCGAAAATAAAATACAAATTAATAGTCGTTTTTTTAGTTTTCAGCATAAACAATCTTATGGCAGAATGGCAGATATTCTTTTATGTTTGGCTAATAGAATTTTTAAACAAAAAGAATTTGAACTAAATATTTCTCGCCAAGAACTTGCCGATTTAACAGGCTTATCGAGAGAAAGAGTTATTCGTATAATCAAAACTTTTAAAGACGATAAACTTATTAAAATATCAGGAAGAACTATTACTATTTTAAATGATGAAGGTTTGCAGAATATTTGTCAACGAGGTTAAGGGTTTGAGTATACACAAAGTATTTAGAGTAAATCCAATAGATTTTGAAGTAAACCAAGATAATCATATCTCAATTTCGTTGGGAGCAAAAGAATTTTTAGAATATTTAAAATTCTTTCTTTCATATTGTTTTTTACATAATTAAGGTATCATAGCTTTAGAAAATTACAAAAAAATATTACCTTTACAATGTTATGACAAGAAAAATTTCAGAAGCAGACACAAGAGCCAATTATATTGACCCACAACTAAAAAACAGCGAGTGGAAAACCGAAAATATCATTAGAGAATATTACTTTACTGATGGTCGGAAGTTGTTCGGCAATACAAGAGGCAAACGCTTGTTTTTAGATTATTTGTTGAGATATAACAATACAAACATAGCAATAATTGAAGCTAAACGAGAAGATGAACACCCAACAAAAGGTTTACAACAAGCAATAGATTACGCTACAAAATTAAAAATTGATATTGTTTTTTCATCTAATGGAAAACAAATTTACGAATATGATTTACGCACAGGAAAAGGCGATTATATTGATAAATACCCTACACCTGAAGAATTATATCAAAAGCTAAATGCAAAAAACTTTGAGTTGAAACAATGCTTACATAATATTCCGTTTTTACTTGAAGGAGCAATGCAACCACGTTACTATCAAGAAATATCGGTAAACAAAACAATGGATGCCATTGCCGAAGGACATAAACGAATACTTTTAACTTTGGCAACAGGAACAGGAAAGACATTTATTTCGTTTCAGATTGTGCATAAGGTTTTGCAAGCTAAATGGAATTTAGATGGAGGAAACCATAGACCAAGAGTTTTATTTTTAGCAGATAGAAATGTATTAGCAGACCAAGCTATAAACACATTTAATCATTACGAAAAAGATTTAGTAAAAATTGATGGAGAGGAAGTTCGTAAACGAAATGGTATTGTGCCAACTAATGCCTTTATCTTTTTTGCTATTTATCAAGCTATTGCAGATAGAGAAAATATTGGTGGATATTATACAAAATACCCAAAAGATTTTTTCGATTTAATTATTATTGACGAGTGTCACAGAGGTAGTGCTAACGAAGAAGGCTCGTGGCGAGATATTCTCGACCATTTTGCTGATGCAGTTCATTTAGGAATGACTGCTACACCAAAACGAAACGATAATATAGATACTTACAAATATTTTGGAAAGCCTATTTTTGAATATTCATTAAAAGATGGTATTTCTGATGGATTTTTAACACCTTACAAGGTTAAACGTGTAAAAACGAATATAGATGAGTTAGTTCTTACAAAAGACGACACAATAATACAAGGCGAAGCCACAAAAGACCGTTACGAAGTAAAAGACTACGAAAAGAATATTGTTGTAGTTGACAGAGCTGATTTATTAGCAAAGTCGATATTGAACAATATTAACGAAATGGATAAAACCATTGTGTTTTGTGTAAATCAAAATCACGCTTTAGATTTACGTGATAGTATCAATAAATTTAAGACTGTTTCTGACCCTGACTACTGTGTACGTGTTACATCTGACGAAGGGCAAGGCGGAAGAGATTATTTAGAAGCATTTCAAGATAATGATAGAGATATTCCTGTAATATTAACATCATCGAAAATGCTTACAACTGGGGTTGATGCTCGTAATGTTAGGAATATTGTACTAACAGCTACCATTAAATCAATGGTTGAATTTAAACAAATTATTGGGCGTGGAACAAGAGTGTTTGATGGTAAAGACTTTTTTACAATTATAGATTTTGTTGGTGCTACAAACCTATTTTACGATGCCGAATGGGATGGCGAACCCGAAGAAGTTGATGAAACAGGAAAAGGCAATGGAGACGAAAAAGAACGTAAAAAGAAAGATATAGTAGAAGAGCCTGAGGAAGAATACGAAAAGAAAGAAAAACTAATTGTTAAACTTAGTAATGGCAGAGAAATAAAGATTATTGATGTTGAAACAAGATATATTGATGAAAACGGGAAACCATTAACATCGCGTGAGTTCTTAGAAAAAGTAGTTGGCGAATTACCATATTTATACGAAAATGAACAACAGTTACGAAAAATATGGGCAAAGCCCGAAACAAGAGCCAATTTATTAAAGAAACTTGGTGATATTGGATTTGACAAACCACAATTAGATACTTTACGTCAAATGGTTGCTACTCCTGAGTGTGATATTTTTGATGTATTATCTCATATATCATTTAGTAGTAATATTAAAACAAGAAAAGAACGTGCTGTAAATGTTCGTGATAATGATAACTTCTTTTCATTATATTCCGATTTGAAAGCACGAGAGTTCTTAGAATTTGTATTAGAAAACTATGAGAAATACGGAATAGAAGAATTACAACGTGATAAATTAGGCGATTTAGTAAAACTAAAATTAGGAACTGCAAAAGATGCAAAAGAAGTTTTTGGCGATATGAATAACTTACTTGATGCATATTACAAACTGCAAGAAAATATTTATAATGTTGGATAAGATGGATTTTAATGTTTTAGTAAACAATATAAAAGTAGCAAGCAATACGCTTAAAAAAAGTGCTACAAAGGCTGTTAATATTCATTTAACTATTAGAAACTTATTGGTAGGTTTTTATATAGTAGAGTTTGAACAAGAAGGAAAAGACAGAGCCGAATATGGAAAGAAACTATTGCAAAACTTAGCAAAAGAAATAAATATTAAAGGACTTACTGCTCCCGAATTATCGCGATGCAGACAATTTTACAAGGTGTATTCGCCAATTCTTGGGTCGGTAGTAACCCAAAAATTGAAAAATAAGCAAAATTTAATCCTTGATATACCATCGCATGAGTTAGAAAGTTTACCAATGCAAATTCTTGGGACGCTGTCCCAAGAATTGCCAAAAGATAAAAAACAAAATCTTGGGACACTGTCCCAAAAATCTAATAAAGAAGAAGTCTCAATTCTTGGGAAGGCTTCCCAAGAATTACAAACAAATGATAATAAACAATATACATCGCATTATAAAGAACTATTTTTAAAAACATCATACTCTATTTTATCAGAAATTATTAAAATAGAAGATACTACGAAGCGTAATTTTTACGAACTTTTAATAATAAAAACTCAACCTTCTTACAGAGAATTAAAACGACAAATAAATTCGTTAGCATACGAAAGATTGGGTTTGTCGAAAGATAAAGAATTAGCTTTTGAGCAATTAAAGAAAAAGATTGAACCTACTACTTCTACCGATTTGGTTAAGTCACACTATTTTTTCGAGTTTTTAGAAATTAACCACCCCGAATTAGTTGAAGAAAGTGAATTAGAGCAAGCACTAATAAGTAATTTACAAGAGTTTATTTTAGAGTTGGGTAATGGTTTTTGTTTAGAAGCAAGGCAAAAACGTATTATGATTGGCGACGAATACTTTTGGGCTGACCTTGTATTTTATCATAGAATATTAAAATGCCATGTTATTATTGAGTTAAAAACCAATAAAGCAAAGCATGAGCATATTGGGCAATTAAAATCGTATATACAGCACTACAAACGAAACGTAATGCAAAAAGACGATAATCCACCAGTAGGAATACTTTTAGTAACTGACAAAAACGATACTTTGGTAGAATATGCTATTGCCGATGATGATAAAGAGCTATTTGTAAGCAAATATGCTTTACAACTACCAAAGAAAGAAGAATTAGAGGCGTTTATTGTTAATGAATTGAAAAATAAATAGAATGAGAAATTACATAAACGAAAATATAACCAAATACTCTGATGAAGAGCTGATAACAGAGTTAAACAGATACTTTAATAATCTTAACGGTATTTCATATCCGTTAGATTTAGATAAAATATACTACAAAAAAGAATGGATAATAAACGGAGAACCAAAAGGTAAAGATAAAGCAGGTTGCTACGTTTTATCGTATAAGGGTAAAGATATGTATGTAGGAATATCAAGAGGTATTTTTAAAAGAATGAAGCAACATCTTTCTGATAATGAAAAATCGGCAACTTTTAAAAAGAAAATGCAAGAATTTAAAACAAAGCCTGAAAATAAAGCTACAATACGAAAAGAAATTGACGTTTTTACAAACGGTTTTAAATTTAGATATGTAGAAATAACAGACAACTACCTATTAGCAATGTTTGAAATATACGCATCTATGAAATTAGAAACCTTTTGAAATACTTTTAAAACACATTAAACATGTCTATAAATGATATTGATGAAAAAATAGAACGGCATAAGAAAACATTGGAAAAACACCCTTTGTTTAAGAAAACAACGAATTTACCTAAAATAATTAATGAATTGGAAAAAGAAAAAAAGAATTAACCCAAAAATTAAAGAGTGAAAAATTTAAAAGACTTTTAAAAATATAAAATGAGCCAAATACAAAGTAAAATAAATAGAATAACCGATATACTTCGTAGAGACGATGGAATAAACGGTGCAATGAACTACACCGAGCAAATATCGTGGATATTGTTCTTAAAGTTTTTGAACGATTTTGAGGATAACAAAGCAGACGAAGGTATTTTAGAGGGCGTAGATTACGAGTATGTTATTGAAGAACAATTCCGATGGAACAGTTGGGCTTGCCCAAAAGATGACAAAGGAAAACTCGACCTAAAAACCGCTTTAACAGGCGATGATATGACCGAGTTTGTAAACCAAAAACTCTTTCCATACTTAAAAGGATTTAAAAATAATACCAATAATCCGAAATCGATAAAATATAAGATTGGTGCAATATTCGAGTATCTCGACAATAAAGTGGTAAGCGGACACACCTTGCGTGAGGTGTTGGATATTATTGACAGTTTAAACTTTCAGAGTTCTGACGAGTTATTTGAGCTATCGCAAATATACGAGCAACTGCTACAAGGAATGGGTAGTGATGGCGGTAATTCGGGAGAGTTTTACACGCCGAGAGCTGTAATTAAAGCAATGGTTAATGCCACAAATCCACAAGTAGGACAAACCATTTACGACGGTGCAATTGGTAGTGCAGGTTTTTTGGTTGAGGCATTTACATTTATGACCACTCCCGAAAAAAAGAAAAACTACTCGGCTACCGACTGGGAAAAACTACAATCCGATACTTTTTACGGAATGGAAAAAACCTCGTTGGGTTATGTAATGGGAATGATGAACCTTATTTTACACGGTATAGAAAGCCCAAATGTATATAAAGGCAATACGCTTACGCAGAACATACGCGATATACAGGAAGCCGACCGGCACGATGTTATTTTGGCAAACCCACCATTTGGAGGAAAAGAAAAAAGCCAGATACAACAGAATTTCCCTATACAAGCCAATGCAACTGAGTTGTTGTTTTTACAGCATTTTATGAAGATGCTAAAACTAAACGGAAAGGCAAGTATAATTGTTCCCGAAGGCGTGTTGTTCCAAACCAATAACGCATTTAGCAAAGTAAAGCAAGAGCTTTTAGAAAATTTTAATGTGCATACTATTGTTAGTTTGCCCGCAGGTGTATTTTTGCCATATAGCGGAGTAAAAACCAATGTTTTGTTTTTCGATAGAAAAGGAGCAACATCAGAAATTTGGTATTACGAGGTAAACCCACCATACAAACTAACCAAAAATAAACCCATTGCCAACGAGCATTTTAACGAGTTTATAGATTTATTTCATAATACCGATAAACGTGGCAAAGGCGAGAATGATTGGACAATAAAAATAACAGGGACAGAGCACGCCCTGTCTCCTGATATATCTGCCAAAAACCCACATAAGATTGTTGAAATAGAACATCTTGCACCAAAAGATTTATTGGGTAAAATAAAAAACAACGATACCGAAATCAATAAATTAATTAACGAAATTGAGGAATTGATAAATGGGTAATTACCAATATAAAAATCGCAAAACGCCAAGAAAACAAAATTGGGATTATACGCAAAACGGGGCGTATTTTATAACCATTTGCACGGCAAATCGCGAAAATTATTTTGGGAAAATTATTGATGGTAAAATGATATTATCGCCAACAGGAATATTGGCAGACGTATTTTGGCACGAAATAAAAAATCACGCAAAATTTGTTGAATTAAACGAATTTGTGGTAATGCCAAACCATATTCACGGAATTTTAATTTTGAATAACCCGAATAATGACGGGAACGCGGACGTTGTAGGGACAGGGCATGCCCTGTCCCTACAACGTCCGCAACCAACCGTACCGTCCCAACCATTAACCGGAAAAAACCGTTACCAAAATATCGGAAAAAATTCCGTTTCGGCAATAATTGGTTCGTATAAATCGGCGGTAACAAAACACGCCAACCGATTAAAATTACCAAACGGATGGCAAACCCGATTTCACGACCATATTATACAAAATGATGATGAATTTAAACGAATAAAAAATTATATCGCCAATAATCCAATAAATTGGAACGATGATAAATTTAATAAATAAAATTGAGGAATTGATAAATGGGTAAGTGGGAAAAAAAAGAGTTGGGTGAAATAACAAATGTTGTTGGAGGAGGAACGCCAAAGACAGCAATACCTGAATATTGGAATGGAGATATAATATGGTTAAGTCCTGTTGATTTACCACCAATTGGAGTAATTTCAAAAGTAAATAACTCTGCAAAAAAGATAACTCAGTTAGGATTAGATAAAAGTTCAGCAAAACTATTACCAAAAGGAACGGTTGTTTATTCATCGCGTGCTTCCATTGGAAAAATAGGGATTACAGAAAATGAAATTTGTACTAATCAAGGTTTTACTAATTTTATTTGCGAAGATAAAGTCTACAATTATTTTCTTGCTTACGCATTAAAAAACTTTAATAAGAAAATTGAAGAGCTTAGTAATTCTACAACCTTTAAAGAGGTCTCGAAATCTGCTATTAAAAAATTCAAAATTCCCCTTCCCCCACTAAACACCCAAAAGCAAATAGTATCGAAATTAGATGCCTTATTTGCCCGCATAGATAAAAGCATTGGCTTATTAGAAGGAAACATACAGCATACCAAAGATTTAATGGCGAGTGTTTTGGATGGGGAGTTTGGTAAATTAGGTGAGAAGTTTGGAAAAAAAGCATTAAATGATATTTGTGTTAAAATAACTGATGGTTCACATCATTCGCCAAAAGCGATTGAAAAAGGTTATCCGTATGTAACTGTAAAAGACATTAATAATAAAGGTGAGATTGATTTAATTAATTGCAAGAAAATATCTGAAATGGATTACGCTGAATTATTAAAAACAGGTTGTCAGCCACAAAAAGGAGATGTCTTGTTATCAAAAGACGGAACTGTTGGGAAAGTTGCAATTGTTGATTTTGAAAAAGATTGGGTCGTATTATCATCTCTTGCTATAATTCGCCCAAATGTTGATATTTTAAAGTCAGAATATTTATCTCTCATGTTGCAAACACCGATTTTTCAAAAAACAGCAATAGGTCTGAAAACAGGTGCTGCAATTAAAAGAATTGTATTAAGAACAATAAAGACAATGGAAATTCCTGCTCCTAATTTGAAAGAACAAGAAAAAGCTATTGTTAAGATACACGATTTAAGAAAACCATTAAATAATCTAATAACCCAACAAAGCGAAAAGTTAAAACATTTACAATCCTTAAAAAGCAGTTTGTTGGATATGGCATTTAAGGGGGACTTGGTTTAAATTTTGCTTAGAACCAATATTTATGTTAATCATTAGGCTTGGGATTAATCCCAAGCCTAATAATATTGCCATAAAAAAATTTAATTTTATAGTGTTTAGGGTCTGCTGAAAATCTCTAAGGTCTTTATACAGAATATAACGAATTTTATTCGTAGTTCAAACCTATAAACTTTCAATGTATAGTGGTTTATTTTATTTTTAAAATATCAATTAATTCACTAATTATCATAGCTGTTGCACCCCAAATCTTGTTGTTATTGATATAATAATATGGAATTGTGATTTCTATTCCATTTTTA
>Ga0256845_1003074_pt1 | contig 11542 bp, 6 predicted proteins | sample RiftiametaG_FD_189101 | JGI IMG/M metagenome (GOLD analysis project Ga0256845, IMG submission 189101) | Tube worm associated microbial communities from hydrothermal vent at the East Pacific Rise, Pacific Ocean - Riftia | ecosystem: Host-associated > Annelida > Integument > Unclassified ... | reverse complement strand
TGAAGCTGTAGCTTATGGGATTGGTATTGTGCCATCTGAAACAATAGATGAAATTAATATTTTAAATTCTTCTTTTTTAGCCATGCATTTTGCTGTTGATTTATTAGACGTTAGGCCTGAATTATTATTAATAGATGGAAATAGATTTAGTTCATATCCAAAAATTGAGCATGAATGTATTATTAAAGGTGATGCAAAATTTATGTCTATAGCTGCAGCATCTGTCTTGGCTAAAGTTTTTAGAGATGATATTATGAAAAATATGCACGATCAATTTCCTGTTTTCGATTGGAAACAAAATAAAGGATATCCCACTAAAAAGCATAGAGCAGCTATATATGAACATGGAGATACAATTTACCATAGAAAAACATTTAAATTGTTAGCTGACAATCAATCAGAGCTTTGATTCACATTTTTTTGTGTAAAGTAATTTTCGATTTGGATTTTATCCAAAAGAGAATCTCTTAATTTTGCAGGATAACTGTAACAAATGTTTAAAAAATTAGGTTCGATTTTTCTATTAGTGATCTCAGTATCTGGTTTGGTTTTGGGAGGGAAATATGTTTATGATAAGCAAGCATACCAACTTAGTTTTTCTAATTTCAATGTGTCTCTAGACGCAATTAATATTTACATCCCTAATTTAGAATTATTTTATGGGCTAAACAGTAATGTCGATTCGTTTGAACTTCCTTTAGATGTATTTAATGAAAAAATTAATGTACTTACTTTTCTTGAAAGTAATAATATTACAGATGAGTTATATCTTTCATTCAACACTCAAGATTATACAATTACAATAAAACAGCATTCTTTTGATAGTGAAGAGTTTATTGTGCTGTTAGAAAATGAATTAAATTGTAGTGTTGATTCAAAAACTAACACGATAAGACTAGGTAATTCTACTTATAATTATTTTACGGTTAATGATTATTTTGTTTTTTCAACTTCAGAAATTAAACTTAATGCAGTTGAACAATTTGAAAAACCAAAAGGTAATTACCATTATTTTATACAGAATAATACGGAACCAAAACAACAATTTTTTAAGCAGTATAATAACACAACATACGTTTCTTATTCAGAAAATAATGATACTGTTAAGGGTGGTCCAGTGTCAGCAAATATCTACTACAATACAATTCCATCTAACTTTGACACGTTAAGGTTTTATGGTAGCAGTAGGATACAAGATGATGTTGAAAGTTTAATAGGTTTCAATAACAAGATGGGCTTTTTTGGTTGGATTGATAATAGTATATTACATTTAAAAAAAGATTCGTTTGAAATTTTAATTGGGATACAAAATGAATTTCAAAACTTAGGTGATCTTTTGGACGAACAGACTCTTGCTTTATCGAATGATTCATTGTTACCTGCGCCAATTTTTAAAAATAATTATGAGATTCATTCCTTTCAGTCTAATTATATTTGGAAATCTTTGATTCCTTTTACTCACTCTAAGTTTAACTACTATTTTGAGTTTAATAATTATAATATACTTGGAAATTCTGAAAGGGCTATGAGTTGGTTTATCACAGAACTTCAACTTGGAAATGTATTTTCAAAGGTGTCCTCTAATTTTCTTCATCCTAAAAAAATTAATGAATTAAAGATAAGTCAAACAGAATTAGCTCATCAAATTGTTTCAAAAACTTGGACGAGTAAAACTAAATGTTTTGTATCTAAAGTGTCTAGTCTTAATTCGATTGAAAGTAATCCGGCTAGTTTACCATTAAGTTCAAGCTTCTCTGTTACTTTTAAAGATTTCAAAATTAAAACATTCATTATTAAAGACACCTTGGAAATTTTACTTTTTAATGATGAAAAAATTATATCCTACAGTAAAGAAGGAATGATTAATTGGACAAAAAAATTAAAATCTCCGTTAATCTCTTTTCCAATTGAAGTTAAAAAAGATTCAGAAGATTATATTGTATTATTTATGAAGCATTCGATAGATATTATTGATGAGAATAATGTAAGTATTAATGGGTTTCCTTTTCAACTTAATTCAACTGCTACTAATGCCAGTGTAATGCAAAATCTCTTGAACTTTAGATTGCTTATCAAAATTGAAAATCAAATTATAAATATAAATGAAAAAGGGCAATTTACAGAAGGATGGACAAACCAATTGGTACCAAAAGAATTAAAGTCCACTATTCAAATTAATAAGAATCCTTTAAGGATTAATTATATTGATACTCATGATAGCTTGTATGTTATAAATAAATTTGGAAAATCCATTTTGGAAAATAATATTAAAATAAATTTAAATCAGGCCTCTAATTTTATTTCGGGGAATAAAGGAAAGACGAATAGAAGAATACATGGGTTTTCAAATCCATATATTGTTAATCAATTGGTAAACACTGGACAAAAAGACTCATTAAGAATTAACCAGAAATTATCTCCAACTAATATTCAATGGTCGATTCATGATGATAAGACTTACTTAGTTGTGGAAGAGTATAATAGAGTCCTTATATTTAACGAGTTCGGGTTAGTAGAGAAAGAAGTACAAAAACCAATACCAAATGTAAAGTTAATTTCAAATTCTTTTTTTGGTAACGATATTATAATCTTTTCTGATTTTAGAAATAAAAAACTATATTTGTTAGATAGTTATGGTAGAAGTGTTAGTGACAAACCAATTCAAGGGGAGTCAAATTTTTCCATTAACAACAAGAGTATAGTTGTTTATTTTAATTCTAAAATTTATATATACAGCTTAGAAACCTATTAAAAATACTATGATGAAAAAACAAAAAATTAGTCTAATTGTACTTACTATTTTCTTTTTTACAGGAACAATCTTTGCTCAAGATTTTTATGGCTACAGACAAAGTAACTATTCAGGTGTATCGGGTGGTGATTTAAATCCTGCTAACATTGCAGACAATAGAATGGCTGTTGATATTACATTAGGGGCTTTTTCTGCAACTACTTACAATAACTATTTATATTTTAATCCGCATCAAATGCCATTTTGGTGGACACGTACTTTTATTGCAAATGAAGATAAGAATGGAACTGCGAATGGGGGGTATGCATCTGCAGCTGCACAAAACTACGCTACAGATACTTCTTTATTCAAGATAGTTCCAAGCTCGCAAACACAAGCTACAATGAATGCTGATCAAGGTGGATTGTTTGTGTTTAAAAATCCAAAGGATAAGGCAAGATCATTTCATTATAATCATGAAGTTGATATTTTAAATACTATGATAACGATTTCGCCTAAAATGGCAATTAGTTTTGGTATTAAGAACAGAACATTTGTAAATATAGATCACTTGGATCCAAAATTAATTGAATTAGCAACTAATGACCTTGATGTTTCAACATTGTGGAATGTTGATTTATCCGATAAGTTATTAAATGTTTCAATGAACTCTTGGAATGAGTACAATTTAGGATTTGGAATGGTTGTATTAGATGATGAAGAGCATTTCATTAAGGCAGGTATCAAGCTTAAGTTCTTACAAGGATTAGGGTCTGCTTATGTTTATACTGATGAAGTTGATTATAGTTTATTTAATGCCGATACTTCAAATAATATTAATGCACATTTTAATTATGGATACTCAGAAAACATGGAGGCCCTAGTTGATAATCCAAATAATGTAGAAACTGATCCAATGGCATTGGCGACTGGTCTAGTATCGAAATTAGGGCTTGGAACTGATTTAGGTGTTGTATATGAATGGCGTCCAAATTGGAAAGATTATAAGTATGATATGGATGGTGAAACTAATATTTGGAGAAAAGATAGGGATAAATATACACTAAAAGCTTCTTTTGCTGTTAATGATATTGGCGGAATGAGATATGCTAAAGGTGGTGGAAGTCGAGATTTTGACGTTAATATTAAGGAAGTTTTTGATTTAGCTGCATTTAGTAATGTTGATGGTTTGGCTAGTTTTAATAATGTAATTGATTCATTATCGTCAGAAACAAATGCAGATGGTTCTAAAAAAACTACATATACTGAGAATAATGCTAGTCCGTCATATTATATGAACCTACCAACACACATTACGGCTAATGTAGATTGGCATATTTGGAATGCCTTTTATTTAAATGCTGGTGCATTTATTGGTGTTCAGCGAAATAAAAACGCAAACAAAGTACGTTATCCGACCTCTTTTGGAATTACTCCTAGATATGATTTTGCATGGGCTGGTGTATCATTTCCTGTTTCTTATGGTGCTCTTACAGGATTTAGAACTGGTTTAGGTTTAAGAATGGGACCAATTATTATTGGAACCGGTGATTTAAAACCTTTTCTTGCACCTGGAAAAGATAAGAAAATTGCTGGAGCTGATATTTATTTTGCTTTAAAAATTCCTATTTTGAGAGGTCATCCAAAAGATTTAGATTTGGATAAAGTGTCTGATAAATTAGATTTGTGTAAAAAAACTCCCGGCGTTTGGGAGTTTAGAGGTTGCCCAGATACTGATGGTGATGGAATTCAAGATACTGAGGATAAATGCCCAACTGAAGCAGGGTTACGTGAATTTGATGGTTGCCCTGATAGAGATGGAGATAAAGTGGCTGATATGAATGATGATTGTCCCGATACTCCAGGTTTAGTTGAATTTAACGGATGTCCTGATACGGATGATGATAAAATTATTGACAAAAATGATGATTGCCCTGAAGTCGCCGGAATTGCAGCGTTTAAAGGATGTCCTGATACGGATGGTGATGGTATAAAAGATTCTGAAGATTTATGTCCAGAAAATGCAGGACCACTAGAAAATAGCGGATGTCCTGATACGGATGCAGATGGTATATTTGATTACTTAGACGAATGTCCAACTGTTGCTGGGCCACAAGAAAATCATGGTTGTCCATGGCCTGATACTGACGGAGATGGTTTATTAGATAAAGATGATAAATGTCCTTATAATGCAGGTCCAGTTAAGAATGAAGGTTGTCCTTATGTAGATACTGATGGAGATGGTGTGTTAGATAAAGATGATGAATGTGTAAACGTTCCTGGAAGTATTGAAAATAAGGGTTGCCCAGAAATTCAAGAAGAAGAGCAAGAGATTTTAAATACTGCTTTCGAAAACCTTGAATTTGAATCAGCAAAAGCTGTAATTAAAGAAGTGTCTTATACTTCTTTAGATGAGCTGGCTGTTTTATTAGTTAAAAAGCCAGAATGGAAATTAAAAGTTTCAGGGCATACTGATAGTCAAGGTGCTGCACAAACTAACTTAATTATTTCTAAGAAAAGAGCACAAGCTGTTAAAGATTTCTTAGTTGAAAAAGGAGTTAATGCAGATAATATTATTGTAGAATACTTTGGTGAAACGACTCCAATTGGAGATAATGCAACTGCTGAAGGACGTCAAAAAAATAGACGTGTTGAAATGGAAGTAAAGTTTGAATAACTATTAAATAAAGTTAAATAAAATTAAATCCCACTTCAAATTATTTGAGGTGGGATTTTTTTGTTACTTTTATCAGTAAATCCTATTATAATAATATGAAAAACGGTTTACTAATTTTTGTACTAATAATTTTTAGTTTTACAGCTTGTAATCTTAATAATGAGAATAAAACTACTGTAGTTAATATTGATGATATAGTGAAATCTATCGTTGATAGTTCTCAGGTGTATGATATTATCCAAAGCCCTAGATATACAAGAACTAATGAGCAGTATGATGTAATCGATTATTCTCAAAATGATACAACAAAATTACAAGTAGAAACTTTTAAGTCTGAAAATAAAGAGTATTCTAGACAGCTGTTTTATAGTAATACTAAGTTAATTTATGCAAGTGAAACAGGGTATACTTTAACGGATACAAGTGAGCAAGAATATATAATTAATACTTATTTTTTAGGAGACGGCTCTCAGATAAACTATACTAATACAAATAGTTTTAATACTGAAAGTAAAGATTATGTATTGACAGGGGAACCAGTTAAGATTGAATTGTTAAATCCAAGTAATGCAGTTAAGCAACAGGGAAATTTTGAAATGAAATTTGGTGAATTTTTAGTAATGGGCCCGCAGTCTTATTTGATTTTAAGTAATGAAATTAGTAAGTATGATATTGCACTTTATATTCAACAAGGTGATTTTTTATTAGATGAACTTTATACAAATCCTGAAAAGTATAAAGGCAAAACAATTTTTTCAAATCACGAATTTATTACTGAAAATGGTGTGACTAAAATGGCTTATAGAGGAGGTATGTTAATAGAAAAATAGGTACGTTTTCTATTTTGTTAGATCTTTAAAAGACTATATTCCGCAATACTCACAGTATTTGGCTTTTTCATTATGGACGTAAATAAATTCTGGTTTATACATAGTTTCGATTACACCTTTTATTTCGATTTTAAATAAATCTAAAATTTCATCAGTTAATAATTCGTTTTTATCACCACTTACTTTAACATTTTGAACCCATTCTTTAATATTTATCATAGAGATAATACCTGCACTAAAATTAGTTCTTTCTGGAAACTGTTGTTGGAACATAATGGCATACATTAAGAGTTGACGTGCATATCCCTTTTTATCATGGTAAGTAATGTTTTCTAAATTAAGGTCTGGATTCTTTTTTGATGGTTTTGAGAGTGATACTTTATCAGCATCACATTTACCTGACTTATAATCAATTATTCTATATTCAGTACCGAACTGTTCGATTCTATCTGCGTTTCCTTTGATTTTTATAGATTTTTCAATCCCATTTATATCCCATGCAAAGTTAGCTTCAATAGCTTCTTCTAATTCTTTTATAAAAATAGGGAAGTTAATTACTTTTAACTCCTTTACTTGTTCGTCAATAAAACTTTTCAATAAATTAACACTCACATCAAATGATAATCTATTTTGACCATACTTCATGTCTGTTTTGGTAAACTCTTTTAAATACTCCTCTTCTAGGTATTGCTCCAAGTTCTTTCTTTCAATTGTCAATACATCTATTGTGACCGGTTTTGATGGTGTCAAAAAATTGTCCTTATAGACGCGTTCTAATACATTGTGAATCATGGTTCCAAAAGTAGAAGCTTCTATATTTTCTTCCACCTCCTTACCTTCACGTAAACCTAAAATGTATTTATAGTAAAAATCTAATGGACAGTTAATAAATGTATTCAGGGCAGAAGGTGATAATCCTTTTTTAAATAGCTCATCTAGCTTTTTAGTTACTTTCTCATTAACAGAGTAATTGGTTTCGGTAATGTCACTAGTTACATCATTAGAACTGTAGGTGTAAGATTTAATATCATGTTTGTCTTTGAGTTCATTTTCAATTTGAGTAATGAATCTACTTTTTTCTCCACTCGTTAAACCTTTTGCGCTTGAATTATAAGTAATGTAAATATTTTTGGCACGGTGAATCAATCTGTAGAAGTGGTGCGCAAAAATGGCATCCCTATCTTGTTCAATTGGTAAATGATGGTGTAATTTAAGTTCTCTTGGTATTAATGAATTTGTAAAATTTGATTTAGGTAAATTCCCTTCATTCATGGAGAGAATGATTAAGTTTTCAAAGTCGAGTGTTCTGGTTTCCAAAATTCCCATAATCTGTAAACCTTCAATTGGATTACCTAAAAATGATAATGTTTCATTTTGCCAAAATTGTTCAAACAATTTCTTGAATGATTTTAAATTCAGCGAATGTGGATGCTTTTCCCAAATCAATTTAAATTTCGAAATTCCTTTTGAAAAATGGTATAGAATCTCTAATTCTAAATCGTTAGACCCTTCTTCTTTAAAATGTGAATACAATACTTGAATAAATTCTTCAATAGCCTTAAATCCAATCGCAGTATTATCATGCCAAACACTTAGCAAGTTTGTTATCTCCTTTAATTTTGGAAATACATCCGTTAATTCTTTATGATTGATAAATACTTTATTTGCTTTGATTAATTGGTTTTCAAAATCAGCAATCGCATTTGTCCGCTTAATGATAATTTGAACAAAGGGATGATCAATAAATCGTAGTAAAGTTTTATGGTATAATTGATCAGAATTAAATTTTTTGAAGTTATGTTGAAAATCAAAAACCAAATCAAACAAACTTTTAAGGTGAGAATACTTAATGGGGTAACCCATTGTAATATTCGCCTTTTTTATATCTAATGGTAAAGACTTGCTTAACGGTATAAGTAAGGTTTCATCTGCTAATACAATGGCTGTGTTATTTAATTGTTCGGGATTTAAGTTTTTAACAATGTTTCCAGCAATTTTAGCTTGAGCTACTTGCTGTGCCGTTTCAATTATTTCAAACGATTTCCGAGTCCTATTTATTTTGTTAGAGACTGCTGTGTTGAAGCGATTTTTTTTGTTTAGTTTTCTATAAAAATGTCCAGCTTCATGTTCAAAGTTGTGAATGTAATGTGTGTCCACATCAAAAAATACGGTAGCCAATTTTTGACGGCTTAAGTTTTCAATAATTTGCTCTTCAGCTCTTGATAAAGCATTAAATCCTACAAAGTAGTAGTGTTTAGCAGGTGTTGGGTTTGAAAAATGAGTTTTTTTAGCAAAATTTTGGTACGCTCTTCCTTGGTAAGTAGTGTGTATAGATTCTAGTTTTTTGTTTAGTTTTTCGTAGTAAATAGGAAGTCGATCCCATAAATCGGCATATTTCTTTTGTCCGTCAGATAATTTTTCTGGTTTTTTAAGGCCGTGAGTAGAAGGTGTAATCAAGTCAAAGCTCCAATTGTCAATATCCTTTATATTTCTTAAATCTCTAAATACTTCTTTGGGAGACACATTATAACGGTCAATTTCATCAAAATCAGATAAAATTATTTTTCCCCATTTTAAAAAACTATCAAAATCTTCAGCTTCTTCTTTGTCAACATCTACATATATATCGAATAATAAAAATAGTAATTCGGTTTGACTTATAATTTCTTCTTCTGTATTTTCATCTATCCATTCATTAATGGTTGTAATTTTTGGTGCAAAAAAAGGAGAATCAAAATGGTCAGACAAATGTTTATGAATGTATACAGAAGCACGCCTATTAGGTATAATAATTACAACTTCATCTAATTCATTTTGATGAGTGTCATATATCTTTTGGCAAACTTCTCCTAGAAAGGTATTCATAGCAAATGTATTTTGACTTTAAAGATAAATACTTGTTTTTGAATAAGACTATATAAAAGGGATTAATGTCGGTTTGAGTTCTTGGAGGTACAAAAATGTATCAAGAACAGAATGGTGTAAAATCGATTTGCTTTCTTATTAGGACGTTTCCCCGATTTACTCGTCAATTTTATTCATGTAGATAGGGGTATGTAATTACTTCTTCAAGCTTCTGATGTCGCTTTAAATATCAAAATGTTATCATTTTTTATATATCACAACGATTTTGTTTCACTGGGGTAAAACAATTTTTATCCTTTAAACCCCTGTTTTGTTGAAGTGTTTATAGTGTAATTAAAGTTTTGTCTATATTTTAATCATCATTAAGAATAAATGATTAGATTTGTATCAAATAATGATTAAATATTCGGCATGACAAATTTAATACTAGGAGATAAAGCTCCACAATTTAAAGGTTTAGATGAAAACGGTAATTCAATTTCACTAACTGATTTTAAAGGAAAAAAAGTAATCTTATACTTTTATCCAAAAGATATGACACCAGGTTGCACAACTCAATCTTGTAATTTACGTGATAGTTATTCTGATTTAACTCAAAAAGGATTTGAGGTAATTGGTGTAAGTGCAGACAGTGCTGCAAGGCATTTAAAATTTATTGCAAAACATGAACTACCATTTCATTTAATAACTGATGAAGATAGAACGATACTAAACGCTTATGGAGTTTGGGGGTTAAAAAAGTTCATGGGAAAAGAATATGATGGTATTCATAGAACTACTTTTATTATTGATGAAAAAGGCATTATTTTATCGGTAATCAAAAAAGTTAAAACTAAAGATCATACGAACCAAATTTTAACAGAACTAGAGAATCGAGAATAGATTTTAAGCATAAGAATTGAGAATATACATAAGTGATACGATTAAAGGAATAAGTATAAAAATTTCACAACGTAAATAGATTACGTTCTAATACCATTTCTTTGTGTCAACAATAAAACAAAATACCATGGCAGAAGTAAAAGAAGTAAACAAAGAAAAAATTAAAGCGTTACAATTAACGTTAGATAAATTAGAAAAAAATTACGGTAAAGGTTCCGTAATGAAATTAGGTGATAGTGTAAGACAAGATATTGAGGTTATCTCATCAGGGTCTTTAACTTTAGATTTAGCACTTGGTGTTAAAGGATACCCAAGAGGAAGAATTGTTGAAATTTATGGCCCTGAATCTTCAGGTAAAACAACTTTAGCAATTCATGCAATTGCAGAAGCTCAAAAAGCTGGTGGAATTGCTGCTTTTATTGATGCAGAGCATGCTTTTGATCAGTTTTATGCAAAAAATTTAGGTGTTGATACTGATAATTTATATGTGGCTCAGCCAGATAATGGTGAGCAAGCTTTAGAAATTGCTGACAACTTAATTCGTTCAGGTGCAATTGATATTTTAGTAATTGATTCAGTTGCCGCATTAACGCCAAAAGCAGAGATTGAAGGTGAAATGGGTGATTCTCAAATGGGATTACAAGCTAGATTAATGTCTAAAGCATTAAGAAAATTAACAGGATCAATTAATAAAGCGAATACTACAGTGATCTTTATTAATCAGTTAAGAGAAAAAATTGGGGTTATGTTCGGTAATCCAGAAACAACTACAGGTGGTAATGCCTTAAAGTTTTATGCATCTGTTCGTGTTGATATCAGAAGATCAAGCCAAATTAAAGATGGTGATGAGGTTATTGGTAATAGAACAAGAATTAAAATTGTAAAAAATAAAATAGCACCACCATTCAGAAAAGCTGAATTTGATATCATGTATGGTAAAGGTATTTCTAAAGTTGGTGAAATTTTAGACTTAGGTGTTGATTTGGGTATCGTTAAAAAAGCTGGGTCTTGGTTTTCTTACGGAGATACAAAATTAGGGCAAGGTAGAGATGCTGTTAAAAACTTAATTGGTGATAATCCTGAATTAATGGAAGAGTTAGAAAAGAAAATTGTTGAAGCTATGTCTCCTAAAAAAGAAGGAGAAGTTGTTGAAGTAAAAAAGAAATAAGTTTACTTAAAAACTGAATTCGGAAATTATAGTACTACCAAGGTAAATTGTAAGTGAGAATGGATTTTTTATAAAGACATTTTCACTGCAATTTTCTTTATTAAAGGTGTTGATTTTACTTCATGCCGAAGGATAGAAGAGAATTGACCAGAGATGGTTAGTTCTCTTTTTATGTTAATAGGGTTGGTGAATTTAAGTGTATTTTAATAAGAGGTAAAGTTTAAATCTTCTTGTAGTATAATAGTATTAGAACAAATGTGGTGATTGTCTTGTCCTGAAATAGCTATACAACTAAATTATAGTTGTAATGGATAAAAAGAAGAAAAAAAGAGTAGTATTACCTTTTGCTTTAAAGGAAAAAATCATATCCGATTTAGATAATGGGATAA
>Ga0256845_1003073_pt1 | contig 11546 bp, 13 predicted proteins | sample RiftiametaG_FD_189101 | JGI IMG/M metagenome (GOLD analysis project Ga0256845, IMG submission 189101) | Tube worm associated microbial communities from hydrothermal vent at the East Pacific Rise, Pacific Ocean - Riftia | ecosystem: Host-associated > Annelida > Integument > Unclassified ... | reverse complement strand
CATCCAGTGGATCAATTTCAGTGGTGTACAGAGAGTGGAAAACTTCCTCATCAAGCTTCTGGAACAGCTGGATACAGCTTCCATGGAAACCAGCCGGGGCCCTGTAGACCCTTTCAGATACGAGATAAGAATGATGAGAAAAGCCATAGGATGGCCTCTGCCCTTTATTCTGGCGTGTCTGGGATTCTTCAAACTGGCTCTGCATTCCCGGAAAGACATCGATTCAGTCATGCGCAAGGTTCTTAAACTGGCGAATTTTTGAATGTGAAACCAGCAATCAGCTACCCTGGGGTTTTTGCTTGTTGAAGGGAAATAATGAAGATAGTTTTTTGCTCAAGCAGTGTGTTCCCAGGTTATCTTGGCCACATGATTGGTCTGTCAGAAATTTTCCCCGATAGCGAGTACATCGGGAAATACTTGAAGTACACAGAGAATTCAGATATTGTCTGGCTCGACCGCAACAGGGAACTCTTTCAGTGGGGCAACGGAATGGCCGGCCCCCTGTTCGGTTACTGCCTGCTGTTACCCGGATATGTCAATCCTTCTGATACAACTGAAATCAGAAAATACTATGAATCGCTACTACTGCTCGGCGAAACCGGTGACACAGCTCATTTGCTTAAAGCTTTTCCGGCCCTGCACAGTTACCAGCGCAACTGGGGCAAGCTTGACCACCCGCAAGCCATAGAAATGCTGCAGCAACGCAAATCACAAATTGCCGGGTTTATGGCTATTCTGCTTCGAAACTGGGATCAATTCCAGCAAAAAGTGTGGCCTGTAGAGCGAAAAGAAGTTCAAAGGACAGCGGAGATAATAAATGACAGGCTTGCCTGTTTTGATTTAATTGAAAGGTGGGAACAGGCCACGGGAATCGAGTTTCAATACAGCCTGTATGAATTCGTGTTAAGTCCGGGAATGCGAAAGGCTCCAAGGTTCAATTCTCTTGGTTATGATAAAAACTGGGTATACTATGGAACACCGTTGCTGTTCGAAAGCATTATACATGAAATTGGAACTCACCTGCTTCGGCCCATTAGGCAGAACATCAAGGGCGATTTTGATTACCTTCAAGTATACAACAGTTTTGAAACCCTCTGCTGCGTACTGACTGAAAAAATATTTGCCGATCTGAATCTGAAAGGCTCCATTCTGAAGAACAGTAAAGTCTTTGATCCCAGAGCTTACGAGTTCTATACCAAGCAGATAGACACCTTGCCTGTTCTGAATTTACCGGAATTGTTGCAGAAAACCTTGTTCTCCTGAAGAAAGCTCAATCGCAGAACAAATGAAGTCGTTGAGCGCTTGTTTACCGGGGGGCTCTTGCTCTCTCCAGCACCCTCACAGGAATCTGATCAGCAAGCCCGGCTGCTGTCATCATAACTATATAGTTGTTGTAGTACCCGCCTGATTCAGCACGCCTGCCCTGTGCCCACAGAACATCAGCGATGTTAAGGTAGGCCACAGTGCGGTATCTGTCCAGTTTCAGAACGCTTTCCAGAATGGTATACGCTTCATCGGGATTCCCTGTTTTCTCAAGGTAGAAGGCGTAGTTGTTGAGAATCTCCGCAAACTCACTGATTTTCATGTACTGTGGAAACAGGCTTTCAAGGTAAGCGGAACTGTCTGGAGCCCAGCTCAACACATCCGTAAACCCGTTGTAGAAGCCTGAAACACTCTGCATCACATCCAGTGCCGCCTGATAGCGCCCATTCCCGGACTCTTCCAGCGCTGCGGTGTTTGCCGCCCTGAGCAACCTGACTGTCATTTCATCCGGTGAAAAGTAATGGTCGGGATACATAATGTTGTTCAACTCTTCAACAGCCTCAGAAATTCTTCCTTCATCCATGTACGAACCGGCAAGATCCAGCGCATCAAAGGAAGGGTCTTCCCGTTCATAGCCTGTTGAAACAAGAGTTCTGTCTTCTGCATTCCACACGAACCGTCCCTCTGTACTGGCGGCGGAAAAAGGCATCTGGAAGCACAGATATATCTCTTCATTCTCGTAGTAAGCCCAGGATTTGGCCATGTTGTATTCTTCTGTGAAAAGACCCGATGCAAGAAACAACGGTGCGCCCTTGCCTTCTCTTACTCCGATAAGATAGATGTTAAAAACACCATTCTCTTCTATACCGGTAATCTTTGCTCGGAAAACCCCTTCCGGTAGAAGAGTCCTGTCAAAATCTTCAATATCAAGGAAAGAAACAGGATCAGCCGTGTACCAGTAGTGAAGAAGTTCACCTGAAATCGGCTGATACTCCCCCTGCGCAAAACACACAGACACAGCAATCAAAAGAACAACAACCTGCCAAAACCTCATACTTCAACCTCCGGTATTCTCCAACTCCCTGGATCAAGTTCTGAACTTTCTGTGGTTTTCTCCTGATCCCGTATCAGTAGTTTCTCTTCATTCTTTGTTTCTCATTGCTATTCAGCATGTTACTTAATTTTCAGTCGCATTCAAGTTCATTCTTCCTCCTAAATATGATGGTTTTGTCATATATGAGAATAGAGCCTATGAAATCTGTAAATCTCGGAATCATAAAACTGCCATGGAAAACACCATCTGTTTTTTAATATAGAGTTCCGATAGTCGTTTCAAAACAGGGTTGGTAAACGCATAATAGAACAGAAGGCCTCACTACTCGTTGTGGGCAAAAAAGGAAGCTTGTTATTCAGCTCAAGTTTGTCCTTCTCGATACGAAAAGCTTTCTTTTCTGTTTTATCAGGATCAAGAGATTGAATAAACTTTGGTTCACCAAAAAGAAATCGAAGATGATTGATTTCATTCAGCTGGTCTTTTAGAGCTGAATATGCATATATAGTAAAGTACGCAGAAACAAATGAAAGATCTGAATTGCTGCCTATTTTCTCTTTTAGATAGTCGCCTATTGATCCACGTTCACGATTGTCTCTAATTCCTGCATGCTCCATGGTTTGTTGAGTCCATGTTGTTCTCCATCATTCATGATAAAACCTTCAAAGAAGGTCTGTGCTCTTTCCACCCACCTCAATTTAATAAACCTGTTGCCACTTTGCAATTGCACCAAAATATCTAATCATAAAAATGAATAGTCCCCGACCATCACTATGACAATTCACTCGAAGCAGAAAATGACTCCCTCCAGGAAACAACTACCACATCTGTTAGAATAAATCTCGGGAAACGGTTTGCTCGCTTGGTCGGAATAAAAAGTGAAACTCTTTTTCCGGTACAGATACTATCTTTTTGCCTTCCCACTTGAAAGCAGGAGGCTCTTTCCATTTGAGAGTTTCAATCCAGCTTTCCTTCTCTACCTCCACGGTAAATTCGGCTACTTTCCTTGCGTATAACTGACAGGAACTGCTGTGACCGCAAAATATCCTTTCTCCATTAGGCATGCCCTCTATTATTACACCTGCCCGGGCCTTACCGAGCTTCTCTTTAGGACGATTCGCCTCATATGCCATACTGAAAGCTATCCCAAAAGCTCGCTGATAGATAAATTCAAGTAAAGCGGAAACACTCTTCTCTGACTTTCTTGAGCTTAGCACGCCTACAAACTTGTTTTCATCAGTGATTATGCTGTCTGTACCTACCCAAGCTATCAGCCAAGCATTCAAAGTCTTCTCATTTGACCTTTTGCAAAAACACATTTGGAAAGTGTGTACCGGCGATATAATACGACGAATTATGAGAAGCAATGCATTGAATGCTCGTTAATGTTGAATTCCTCTCAGGAAGGAGGATGCCAGATACTTTCGGCAATAGCCAGAGTATGGAAGCCTGCGGTAGAGTCATAAGCAGCTTGACTGGTTATTGGACATACAGCATCTCTGGCGGAGGAGGTGGGATTCGAACCCACGGTTCCCCAAAAAGAGAACAACGGTTTTCGAGACCGCCCCATTCAACCGCTCTGGCACCCCTCCGCAGGAAGAAGGAATATAACCACTGCAGTAAAACTGTGGGAATCCTGAAACTGTCGCCTGCAATCGGCCCCTCTGCATGTTGTCATGGGGTATTATCTGTTTTCCAGCTTCCATGGGGTATCAGTCGCTTCGTTGAGGGGACAGTTACTGCACAGCGGTTCCGGCCTGCAGAACTGCTTTCCACACTCCACAAGCAGCGCGTGAAACTCGTTGAACATGCTCACATCGGGGGAGAATTTCCCGTGAAAAATCTTCTGCACTTCACTGTACTTTGCATTTTTGCTGCACAGACCGTGCCTGCTCAGTATTCTGGTTGTGTATGCATCCACCACAAAAACCGGCCTCTCCAGTACATACAGCAGTATGCAGTCACAGGTTTCGGGGCCTGTGCCCTTCAGTTTAAGAAGCTCTTTTCGAAGGCTGTCTGTGCTGTCAGTAACCGAGTCAGGTGTACCGTTCCACCCTATGGAAAGCATGTAATCCCCGGCGATTCTCAGGTATTCAGCTTTTCTCCGATAGGTGCCTGCTCCCCTGAGAACTTCGCTGAGTTGTTCCTTACTCAGCTGCAAGAACTTTTCCGGAACAAGAATGTCTATCTTCTTCATTCTTTCAATAACCGGAACTACTCTGTTCCAGTTGGTGTTCTGAGCAAGAATACATCCGACAAAATATTCATGCCATGAATCGCCGGGCCACCAGCCCATGGGGCTGAACCGAAGAGATAACCTGTTGTAAATTTCTGTTAGTTCCATTCGGTATCGGTTCTGCTGAATGGCAGGATTTCAAAGAAGGCTGACAAAATATTTTTCCCCACAATAAACGCAGTACCGGAACCATTGCCTGAAACAGCGGTGAAATCGGCAGAAGCTCCCGTGTCTGTCTTTCTCCACAATGTTCCGTTGTCTTCCGAGATCAAAACAGTTCCGTTGTTTCCAACGGCACAGACTGTGGTACCCCATGACAGAAAAGAAACATCGTTAAGGTCTTCAGAAATGCCTGTGTTAACCCGCTTCCACTCACCTCCGGTATCAAAACTGTATATGTGCCCGTTCCCGCCTGTTACCATGTACATGCCGCCTCCGGAAACGATTTCAGTTGCTCCATTCAGCTCAAACTCTCCTATGGTAAACTCTTCGGAGCTGTTTATAATGTAACCGATACCGTTTCTACCCAGCACTATCTCGGGGAATCCGCTGCAGAGCTTACCGCATGAACTGATAATGTCTGTATCTGAGTCTATGGATACTATCCCATCCTTTGAAGAATAGACAAAGCCATGCTCTCCGGTGATAAGGAATGAACTGGGATGAGTTGGGTCAAAGCTCACCGAAAGAAGATCGATGTCTTCGTGGCCGAATTCCGACCAGACTCTCCATGAACGACCGTTATTAAAAGAGGAAAGCAGCGTTCCCCGTGCTCCGCAGGCCATTGTGCCTGAAACCCCAACAGCTACACTGTACAAATCTGCTGTTAATCCAACGGGAGATACATCTGTCCAGGTTCCATCGTCTTCTCTAACCAGCACAACCCCGTAGTCTCCAACGGCTATGGCTGTGCCAGTGGCAATGCTCACCGATACATCGTTGAGATTGAAGTTTGTATTGCTTTCTTCCAGAGACCAGTTTTCACCGTTGTCTGAAGTGTGTAAAATGGGGGTACCCGCCAATGCTCCAATCGCCAGCAAAAACAGCGTCGCAGTGTTCTTTACTGTGGTAATAATACACCTCCAGAAAAAGGTTCTCCCGCACGACAAACATACCAAACCAGTCTGGCTTCAGTAGTACACCGTGTTCATTGTTTCTTCGTTCGAAAGGAACAATAGTATAGTGTTGGATGTAGATACTACAGATTGCCGTCATGGGCGGAATGCAGTGATATTGTATTGATGAGAGGAAAACAGTGAAAAAGCATATTATAGTTCTTGTTGCCGTTGTGCTTCTAGCATCGGCAGCTGCGTGTCTGAAAGAGGGCGGGAACCCCGTTCTTCCCACTGCTGTCAGTTCCGCGGCTCTTACAGTTGATTCCGGGTTTACCTCTGGTACTGTTGACCCCCAGTGGGCAAGATACATGTACGGGGAGTTCTCTGCTTTTACAATGCGCTGGACAGAAATTGATGATGCGGTGTACTACGAAATACGCGGCTCCGAATCACCCATCACAACAGAGAATTGGTACGATGCAATACCCATGGCAATCGTTCAGGCTCCTGCAGACTCCGCGGATGTGTTTGTAAGAATCGAAGTTCAAAAGGAACCCTGTATTGGCTGCGGATTGTGTGAGCAGGCCTGCCCAATGAATGCAATTAGTGTAGAGAATGGTATTGCAGTTATAGATTACGATATGTGCACAGCCTGTGGGCAGTGTATGGATGTTTGTCCCACAGAGGCAATCACCGGAACCAGGTATGGAAAGAATTATTTCTTCGGCATCAGAGCATTCTTCGGCGAAGACAATCCGGCGGCAGACATTGCTGTAACAGACGGTGCATGGAGACTGATCTACTACAACACTCACTACAAGTTCACACCGGATATCCCCTTTAACTGCGGGCTGTGTACTGCCGGAGACGCCTCTGCCTGTTACATACTCACAGACTACGCAGACAGCACCTCTGTTTTCTGCGGTTATGGCTGCCCGGTTGACGCAGTCTGGCAGGATACCACTCCTGTGGGCATTGTTCCCAACATGATTTACATTGACTACGACAAATGCATCAACTGCGGTCAGTGTTTTATGGAATGCTGGAACTACCATGGAAGAGTAAACCCTGATCCCTCTTCATACACGGGTATGCGTTCTATGAAGCGCAGGGTTGTTCCTGCAAATTGGGTATCAGATCAGCCAGCTCGTCCGTAAAACTCTTTCTAAAAGACGGGTGTCTGTTGAGCAATGCCGTTGTGCTTGTTCACCGTATCGTGTGTTCAGTGATGTTGCTGCACAAGCTCAATCACCTTCCTGGCAGACGGTTAACTTATTGGTGTCCACTGCGTAAACTCTTTCTGTGTTGCGTACAAAGCAGTCTGTGCAACTTTCGTTATGCAGACTAATTGTTTCTGAAAACGCTTGTTTCTTGCGTCGGAAGGAACAATAGTACCGTGTTGGATGTAACACATAATAGTGTAGTGCTTTCGGAACTTTCCATATGATGGAGGCTTAAGGGTGAGGAAAAAGGTTGTACCCATCGCTCTGGTTGTTATCTTCGCGTCAATTGCTGCCTGTCTTAGTGAAACTGAATCTCCTGTTGCACCACAAAGCATTGCACAGGGTTCTCTGCTTGTTGATACCGGGTTTACTGTTGGCTCTCCTGGTTTCTGGCTTTACGACAATCTGGGCGAGTATTCTTCTTTCACTCTCAGGTGGAGCGAAGTAAGCGATGCTCAGTTTTACGAAATACGCGCTTCGGAAAATCCAATTACCGCAGACAACTGGGAAGACGCAGCCCCCATAGCTACTGTGCAGGCCCCTGCGGACACTGCTTACGTTTTTAATGTTGTCGAGGTACAAAGCGAACCCTGCATAGGCTGCGGTATGTGCGAGCAGGTCTGCCCCAGTAATGCAATCACCGTTCAGAGCGGAACCGCCGTTATTGACTACAAAAAGTGTACCTCCTGCGGGCAGTGTATGGATGTCTGCCCTGTAGACGCAATTACCGGCACAAAAAACGGAACGAACTACTTTTTTGGAATCAGAGCTTTTTTCAACGCAAACACACCTGCTGCAGATATAGCAACAACCGATGATTCTTACCGCATAATCTACTTCAATGCACGTGACTCATTCTGGGGACCTCAGACAAAGAACTGCGCTCTGTGCCAGGATTCATACGATTCTCTTGGTGTGTACGGCGGGTGTCATATACTGAATGACTATTTTGATCAGGATAGAACAGCCTTCACCGGTTACGGGTGTCCGGAAGATGCCATCTGGCAGGATTCTTTGAGTTTGGGCCCAGTTCCGAATATGATTTACATTGACTACGACAAGTGCACCAGCTGTGGAATCTGCTTCACAGAATGCTGGAACTACAACCTTGTTATTGACCCGGGTGGGTACGAGGGAATGAAATCTATCATGCACAAAGTCGTTCCTTCAGGATGGGTTTCTCCCCAGCCTCAGCGACCCTGAAAAGCTATTGCTAAATAATGAAAGGAGCTTTTTATGAAAAGCACTACTATCATACTGGTTCTTGCCGTTGCTTCCTTTGCCGGTGTTTTTACCTTCGTTCTAGTGCCGCAGGATACTGAGTATTCAGCACTGGAAATCCAGGCAAAGGGTGCTGTTGTGAAAACCATTGAAGCCGAGGAAGGTGTCTTTCCTGACAGCACCGAGGTAGTAGAATCTTACTACGTGATACCAGAGGGCTGCATAAGCTGTCAGATCTGTGTTGGCCAGTGTCCTGTTGAAGCCATCACAATGAGTGATGATAACTTTGCTGTAATTGACCCGGAACTTTGTATCAACTGTGGAATTTGTGCCAGCGGTTGCCCCACAGGCACCATTGAGCAGCTGAAAGCTGAAGACTGTGCTCTTTACGGAGTAGATGCTGAAGGCAACACAGAATTGATCCAGGAGGATTTAGAGGAGGACTGATGCTGAAGAAGGGGATGTTTGTTCTTGTTCTGCTGGCAGCTATTGCCGCTGTTGCCTCTGGAGACACCAGGTTCTGGGTAGAACCTGACAAATGCAGTGGCTGTGGAGACTGTCTTGTGGTTTGTCCTGTTAATGCCATCACAATTGAAGACGGGAAATCTCACATTGATCCCGATGTATGCATTAACTGCGGGCTCTGTCAGGGGGTGTGCACCTATGACGCGATTCACTAGGCTGCTTATTCTTACACTGCTGGGATTCATTCTTGTTGCTTCATGCAAAGCTCCGCTGGAAAATACAATGCTTACCGTTGACGCAACAAGGTGTGTGGGATGCGGTGAGTGTGAAGAGGTTTGCCCTTACAACGCAATCGAGATAATTGACGGCGACGCCGTTATAGACCCCGGCCTTTGCCACCAGTGCAACAGGTGCGTTGAAGTCTGCCCGGAAGGAGCCATATACTAATGAAATACACAACAGTGTTGCTTCTTGTTGCAGCTTCCGTTTTTGCGGTCGATTTCGAAGGCTTTGCCCGTATGCAGGCAGTGTCTGACAGTATTAACTACGGAGAAGGTGTTCACAACTGGGGCATAGGTGGATTCAGGGTTACAGGCAACAGCTGGAATATCGTTCTTAACGCAGACAAGGTAATGAGCGGAGAGGGTGCAGTTGTTCCCCGCTACTACAGAAACCACTTGGAGACAAATCTGGAAGGCAGAGTTTCATTCGGGGGATTTACAGTTAACCCTGAATTTCAGTTCGTAAAAGATATAGACAGCGCAAATGTTGTTCTTCCTGTTTCTCTCGGAGAAGGGTACAGAAATTCTTCTCTCAGACCCGGTCTTTCTCTTTCCTACACACTTCCGGGAGTTTTTGAAGTGAGTGGAACGGGGAGATACTGGAAGCGAGATATCTTTGCCCTGGATTCAGATGTAGAAAACACCGAGTGGATCGAGATGAGCTACGGTGGCGATGTGCTGTGGCACACTCCGGTTGGCGGTTATCTTGCTGTGGGAGGCATCTCTCACCAGACAAAACTTGACGGTTTTGATTACGACAGAAACTGGTCTCGAGTTGATATTTCCGCTGGGGTCAAACCCATGCACTTCCCTACAATGACCTTTGTAACAGCGGAAGCCGAGTACTCTGTTTACACCGGGGAAGACTATGCAGGTACAGGTTTGCCTGACAGATTTACAGCAAGACTCAGAGCTGTTCAGAATGTTGCCCGAAATGTAATGTTCAATATAACCTTCAGTCAGGCAGCAGATTTTTACGAAAATGAAACAAGATTTGGACCTTTTCAAAGTGCCATAAGAGGGCAGTACAAGTTTGCCGGCTGGGGTAGTGTTCCCTCTTCCGTTCTTGTTGGAGGCCAGTTAACTGAATCTGCTATAACCACAAAGCTGGGAGAAGTAGAGGCAAGAATAAGCCTTGTTGGCGGGCTCTCTGCGCTGATTACCGGTAAGCTGTGGTACGGGCCCAGCTCTGTTGCTGTTGTTGCAGGCGGCTACAGAACCCGTGAAATTTACGGCGGAGGGCTTGAGTTCCGAATGAACAACGGGCTTAACGCATTTGTTGTTTACGAGCAGGAAGCCTCAACCCTTGGCCCCAATCAAACCTGGGGGAAAATTAGAGGAGGGCTGGGCTTCTATCCAGTTCAGTTCTAGCTGCAGCTGGAACAAAACTTGCCGCGGCTGTTATCTTACAGGATACAGTCGCGGCATTTTTAAAAGACGAAAGGATTCAGATGTTTACAGGGTTGATAGAGGGAACCGGGCTGGGGCTTGCAACAGGTATTTCGTGTCTGGCATCCTGCGGACCCATTTATCTTACCTATCTTCTCAGTGAAAAAAGAACCAGCAAACAATCCCTTGTGACCATTCTCATGCTGAATCTCGGCAGGTTTGTTTCCTATGCAGCTTTCGGTGCTGTTATGGGGCTTCTGGGCGGGTCAATACCCTCTTCCGTTCGTATTCCCCTTGCTTTTTCAGGTTATCTTCTTTTTTCCGGTTACCTTATTACATCCGTAGTGCGGGTCAACAAAACATGCAGCAGCTGCAACATTCCCAAATGGATGAAGTTTACAAAAAGCCCCATGCTGCTGGGTATGCTCACCGGGTTTTCAATCTGCCCTGCATTTCTTATAGCTATTACCAGTGCATTCAGCACTTCAGGAGCCATACAGGGGGCTTTGCTTTTCACAGGATTCTTTCTTGGCACAACGGTATACATGCTGCCTTTTGCCATTTTCAGCCTGTTCAGCAAAAGGAAATGGCTTAACATCGTCGGAAAATACGCTGCAATCTTCGTTGCCGTCTACTTTGGAATAATCGGAATTCGAGGGCTTGCCAGTTATTTCCTAGAGCGGAGAGATGTTGTTGTTGATGTTCATGAACAGGGTTCCTCTCCCTCCACCGGTCAGGTAAGCATTTACAATGCATTGAATGAAGATTCTCTATACCTTCTTGCCTTCCCTGATATTGATGGGGACAGGGGCACGGATATGTTTACTGATCTCTACGGAGCTGAGGGTCCGGAAATTGTTCTGGTTATCGCTAATTCCGAAAACTGGGAAAATGCTGTTCAGTCTATTCCCGAGCTTTCAGGTGTGATAGCGCCGTGGTGGATGGACCATCGGTCTGAAGCCGAGCTCTCTCCCTGGCAGGAGGCAGCCAACATCATGGCAGACGAAAGGCGTTTCAGGCTTTTTGCAATTGAGTATGAGCCCTACGATATAGAGCGGGCAGGAATAGTTTACCAGTACCTTGGCAGATACAGCTTCAGATGCGACCCTGATTCAGGGTTCACTTTTTTAATAACAAGCGACGCGGGGTGCACAACGTCAGACTGCAACACCTGCCCTGCCTACCAGAACAACTAAAGGGAGGTTTTCATGCCCTCATCCGCAGGTTACTCCGGGCCAAAAGTTAAGTCAGATTTACTTTTAGAGTTCTCACAGGAAGGCATTTCCCTGTCTCTTGCCGGGTTTTCCCCTGAGCAGGAAAGTGCCGTTCTTCATACTGCTAAACGACTTGAAATATCTACTG
>Ga0256845_1003072_pt1 | contig 11546 bp, 14 predicted proteins | sample RiftiametaG_FD_189101 | JGI IMG/M metagenome (GOLD analysis project Ga0256845, IMG submission 189101) | Tube worm associated microbial communities from hydrothermal vent at the East Pacific Rise, Pacific Ocean - Riftia | ecosystem: Host-associated > Annelida > Integument > Unclassified ... | reverse complement strand
TGTCGCCCCAAACTGGCTTCCCATCAACGAGTACTACGCAGTCTATGGCCATGCCATATTGATGGACACTTTGCCCCGGGGCGGCATTCGTCCTGATGGTCTTTCCGTATTGAGGTCCAACGTCCATCAGGATTTTTGCCAAATCCGGTCGGCCCCATTTCTCCGCGAGAGCTCTTGCGCGATGTCTTATCGCGTGTAGTGATCGCCCATTTCGATACAAGCGCGCCTGGTCTTCGGCGCTTCTTAAAGTGCAAGTCACAATTAAATCGGCACTCGGGTCACTGTCATAAATACCCATCAGCTCTTGAACAGCCTCTAAAAAAGTCGTGTTTAGCAGATACAAATTTTTACTCATGGTTTCTCCTGGGTTTTTGTTATTTTTCATCAAAAACGAGATAATCTAATTTAAACTTTTTTACAATAAACAACGAATCAACAAAAAAATGGCAACGTAATTTTGATGTGCCCCCCCCAAAAAAAAATAAGCATTTTGGAAACCTGAAGATTTTAAACTCTCTCGAGTTTTATTTACATCTAACATTTTTTCTCCCATTAAAATTATTCCATTGTTTCGCCATTGCCTTCGCGATACCTGGATAAGTTTTACTTCTTATGATAGCGCGATTCTTAGAAGGAGATAAGTTGTGGAGTCGAGGCTCACGCCCTGGAACAATATGAGTCGGCTTTAACTTAGGTAAATTAAAAAGCCACAAACAAGTAGCTTTTACCTCGCCATGTCCATACTGCCATGGTTGTATTATCTGATCTGGTTTTCGGTATCGGGTAGACATAATGCTTATTGGGTGCTCGATGCAGCCTCGTATTTTCCCGCGCATTCTTTTGTCTTTTTCAAATCTCTCAACAAACATCATAAAAAAATCTATAGCGGCTTGTTGTCTTCCGTCCGCAATTTTCTCAGGAAACCACCGAGCTCCAGATACAGCAGTATGCGTACATGGAGGATGCGCTATGATCATATCCCACGAATCGTAGAGGATGTCGCGAATGTCACATTGGATGTGCCATTGAGGCGCACCTCCATAACAATTCTCTATATCGCAAGAGTACGATTCATGCTCCTGGGCACGAAAAGCTTTACATACCTCTTGTGACCTTTCACAAGCAATTAAGATTTTCATATACGTTCCCTATTTTAAAAAAATTAAAACGGTACAAACTCTTTGTAATATTTCAGCGCGCCATCAATAGTTGACTGAATTATTTGCGCGATTTGCTCCGGAGTCCAATTGCGCGGCGGCGTGTCGGGGCTAGAGACGCTTTCCACCGATTTCATAAACGCCCTGATTGCAGCGTCCCGAGCCGCAATCAGCAAATCCTCGTCCTTGGTGCTGCTCCCATTATATACAAAATACGGGAATTGCATTTTCTCGTTATCGGTTATGCGTCCTATATGATACTGCAAAGCGACCGATACATCAGACTCATGGGCGAATTTATTAAAATGCGCCAATAATTCACTCAAACTCATATGTTTCATTTTTCTCTCCATGTTTTTCAATCTCTTATAATACAACGAATATGCAGTACATGCAACTAGTTTGACTTTGTGAGCTCCGGGATATCTTTAAAACGGTAAATCTGAGTCGTCATAGCCAGGTGTACCCTCACAAGGCCCGTATTCCATCAGTTTAGCCGGTGGTTTTTTGAAGTCCACGGCACCAAACACTCTATCCCACCGCCCCTCACGGATAACGCCTATACGCGAGGGAATCATGAGCTCGTGCGAGATTTTCAATAAATCCGTAACTGTTGAAATAGCTTGAGGATTAGCGACACCTCGCTCACGCATAAATTGATCAGCTTTGAATCGTAACCAGCCCGTTCTCTCTATGTGCTGCCAGTCGTGAAACTCTTCCGGTACAGTATATTGTTCGTCATAGTCGTCAAAATTATCAACGCAATAATAAGTGACTTTAAACGAATCCGGTTTCCCCTCTTTTTGATGTCTCACGTAGGTCACATCTACCACATTGAACCACCTGGTAGTGGCCAATTCGGACATTGGCGACGTTTCGCTGGCTGTTTTTTCGTGTTTTGGTTTTGGCGGCGGGAATAAATACCCGCAATCTGGACACTCCAATAATGATAAATGTACGTAACTCCCACACTCTGGACACGCCTTTACCGGGGCTTCGCCATCACCGGCACTCATTTTTTTGTCTTTGACGTCAATTAAATCAATGGGCCCATGGCGCTCGATATTTTTAGCGAAGTCCAATATCAAGCAGTCTTTTTTACCATCAAATGTGCGCATTCCGCGACCGCAAATCTGGACATATAGCGCGGTTGACTGTGTAGGTCGTAACATTGCCAACATATCAATACCCCGGGCGTTGAACCCGGTTGTCAAAATATCGCAATTAGTTAGCGCCTGAATTTTAAAACTTTTGAAATCGTTTATCATTCGGGCCCGGTCTGTTTTTGAAGTATTGTTCGAGATGCACTCAGCCACGACACCTCGAAACCGCAACTCCTCCGCAACACTTTCAGCGTGCGATATTCCCGAGCAAAAAATCAACCATGAGCGGCGGTCCGCCCCAAACTGAATGATCTCTTTCACGGCCGCTTGAGTCAATTCATCCTGATTTACCGCGAGATTAAGCTCTTTGGGAATAAACTCGCCTCCGCGAGTGTGGACCGCTGCCATATCATATTGAAGTGAGGTCCTTTTTCCAACTAACGGAGCCAAAAAGCCTTCATCAATCAACCGCTTCACCGAGACTTCATATGCGATATCGTCAAAAAGCTTGTTGTCACCAGTAGTTAACAGCCCGGAATCCAGCCGGTATTGTGTAGCTGTCAGGCCAACGACTTTTACATTTTCATTAATCGTAAGACAATCATCAATGAATTTCCTGTATGATGTATTATTATTTTGGCTGACCAAGTGACACTCGTCAATAAAAATTAAGTCAAATGGGCGCGGGAATTGAAATTTGAACGCCTTATTTCGGATTGATTGAATTCCTCCAAAAATCACCGAATCGTTTAAATCTCTTCGCTTCAATCCAGCGGAGTAAATCCCCGCTGAAGCCTCCGGCCAATACTCGGTAAATTCAACGTAATTCTGTTCTATGAGCTCTTTTACGTGAGTCAGCATTAATATTCTCACGTATGGCCATTTCGTTAAAATATGTTTAAAAATCGAGGCCATCACCAGGCTTTTGCCTGATGCGGTTGGCATCACAATGAGCGGATTCCCAGAGTAATTTGACAAATAAAACATCAAACTATCTTGCGCTTCCTGTTGATAGCCTCGCAAAGTCAGTGGTGGTGTGTTGATCATTTTTTTAACATCTCGACTAATTGAACACTGGTCACATCTCCGGGCGCGTTTCCTACCGCGACCCCCCCGGCAAAATGAATTGTTGTATTGGCGGTGTCTTGATCCAGGGTGCAATCCGTTGGTTTTCCAAAATTATTAAACAAAAAATCGGGGATATATATATGTTTTACACACCCGGATTTTCTAAAATCGAGATTCAAAGAAGCTCCGTTTACATTGCACGTCCAGACTGCGTCCGTACTCCTGGTTGTTACCGGTGTTGAAAAAGAACAAGTCTCGCAACGGACATCAGGTATTTTTTTATAGTGACACATTTCATGAAAATCACAAAATTTGCACTTATAAAAACTCGGGTCTTCGGACATTTTCTCAGGTGGTGTGGTTGATTCGATAATATATTTGGCTTTTGCGATGAGCCCTTGAGCAATTTTTTTATTGAATTTCACACGCTCCTGATAGATATGATCACTGTTTTTATTAACCGACAAATATAATGCTCGTTTTAATTCCAGATAATACATATATATTTGCATTTGCGCGAAATGTTTAGGTTGCGCGACTTCAACTCCGCTCTGGTTAAGTTTTTTCCATGTTTTATCATTGGCGGTTTTAAATTCAAGGAGGTGCCAGGTCTTCGGCGCTTCGGGGATGCGGAGAGCTTTTCCGTCGCACGAACCGGCAAAGTGACCGCCAATATCTTTAAATCCGTATTGTTGTATCGAGCCGGTGGTTTCGTCTACTTTTCCCTCGTCAACGATGACTCCGATTGCTCGGAGATCCTCAATTAGCGTTGCTTCCTCTAGGTGACCTCGCTGAAAGAGCCTCAATATGCGCCCCTCGAAAACCGGGGCGGCGCATTGATGGAAATTATACCAAATTTTTCGTTGGCATTCCTCGCCAATTTCAGATGCGCCCAGATGGGTTCGTTCATGTTCGCTGATCGCCTTAGCATATAGCACGGCGCACCTCGCAGCAACACGAGCTCGATGCTCGCTCGTGTTGCTGCTCTTGTACATGTCATAGATGGCCTGTACCGTAAGATTGGTCTCCGGCAAGTCGCCTCCGGACATATTACTGTTCATTTTTTTGCCTTTCATAATGATTTAGTATTCAATCCGCATTGGCATAAGTAAGCAAATATACCTAACTTCTGATGTTTTATCGTCAAATTTCACAATGACAGGTTTTATCTTATCGCGAAACTCACACCGGAGAGTATTGCATGGCATTTTACCGAATCCCGCAATTGCGAGATCAGCATCAAGACCAATATCAAGATTAGTACCCTCATAAGAGCCAGTCAAAGTCTCTTTTACAGATCGGTTCAGCAGCATATCCGAGCTGGATATTCGACTGACTTTTTCCTGTAAATTCAATACTGCGAGTTTTGATATCGCGGAGGCCGAAAGGCGCGCGAGTTTAAAATTAGCGATAAACGATTCCCGATCAATTTCAAGAACTCCACTCGGATCGTCTGTTGGGATCATTGATTGATATTGCGGATATTTACTGTCAATCAATCTCGATTGCATAAAAAGCCCGTCTAGATCAATAGATATATATTTATCGTTTACAGAAATACGCAAACTATCAATAGTCAACTTCGATTTAGCGATTATTTCACAAGTGGCTCTCGGGAGAATTACGCCCAATGATTCACCGTCATAATCAATCGGAAGAATACACTCGTATAAGATATGTCCATTAGTGCCAGTTGCACGCAATTCTTTTTTATTGAATTGCAAAAACACACCCGTAAGTGCCGGGCGCAATTCATTTTTTGCAGTAAAACTCGAGCAAATATCCAATACACGCAAAAAATGTGCTTTAGAAACTACGGCTTCTACCGTGTCATCTATTTTTGGTGATACGGGAAAATCACACGTGTCATGCGATATCTCCTGTATTTTTTTGTCGCCGCAAATCAATGTAATACCGGATTCGTTCGGTATCTGCACGAGCTCGATTGTCTCTTCACTCGGGAGGACGGACAATATCCGGTCAAGTTGACGCGCTTCAATTGTTGCTGATCCAGGCTCTTCAACCTCGACATCAACCATGTATCGTAAAGTGACGTCTAAGTTAGTGCTCGTTAATTCAAGTTTTCCATCGGCACTTACAATCATGCAGACATGCGTCAAGATTGGCAAGGTCGTTTTTTTTGGCACCGCGGGTAAAACTTTTTTCAAAGCCTCAATCAGTAAGCCGCACTGGATTTTAAATTTCATGCGCTTAGCTCTCCCGGAATTGGCTTGAAATATTCAGGGTGCGACTTTTTTTCTTGCGCTATGTATTGACGAAAAGCCTCAACATAGATTGCGTTTTTTGTCGCACCCGGTTTCCAGTATTTTAATTGGTTGACGGCCTTTCCGAGCTCTTTGGGAGCTCGGAAAGTGGCTGTATATTCGTTTTTAGCTTTTGCGGGTCTCGGCATGTTATGCTCCTGTAGTAGTGTTAGGTGCAGCACTCGGAGGCCCCGCGGGCTGCTGCATGCCGGTATTGTTGGGTGCCCATCCGAGGCCGTCACTTGCGGGTGCGTTCATGGTGCCCGGTGCTGGGGCTTGATAACCGGTAGGTGCTGGGGCTTGATAACCGGTAGGCGCTGAGGGTGTACTTGGTGCACTCCCTGGTGAATTTGTAATTTTAAAGTCCTCGAAGTTGCGCGGGAAAAATCGCGTAACTTCGTTATTCGCGAGATATTCGCCTTTCGCGGGTTTCATGATCACCGAACATCCCAGGGGAATATTCAGTAATTCCGCTGCGTTTTCACATGTGGGTTTTCCCACTCCCCGCTTCAGCCCGTCAAGTAAATTGAGCGCGATCCGTCGCGCTATTTCTGAGTGATTCCGTAAGTTCAGATTAACGAAAATTTTACGCCCCTGATACTCAGGATTCCCTGCATGATCCTGCAAGATATTGAGTGTGATTTTCAGCGCCATTGGCCCGGCGCCTTTTTTTGTTGCCTCCCATGCTGCTTTTTCAGCGACAATAACATATTTACCAGCCGGAACCGGCTCAAATGTCATCTTATTGTTTTCATTGCCGTTGCCTCCGGCAAATTCCGTTAAATCACCCATGTTTCTCCTCTCGGCCATCAATAGCCGGTTAAAATGGTTTTGTTTTTTTTTACTGCTTATGTTTTTTTATTGCTGCTGCTGATCTGCTTCCGTCAATGCTGGCAAGCCAGCTGCAAAACGAAATTTTTGTGATTGCAACATTGCCGCGGCGAAAGTGTTCGCATCAAATGGAATCTGCGAAGGTAACTCGTACCGATTTTTGGCGTAATGTGCGCCCTGCTCCTCCAGGTATAACACGCGTGGAAGCGCGCCTTTTATGACTTTTTGTGCGCGTTCAGCGTCTTTTGTGTGTGCTTTTCCGTCAATTACGGTGTTGGTAAAAATCTCATAATTAGCGAATCCTGCTATATCAACATATTGAAAAAAGTAATCCGCAACTCTCGGATTATCGAGACTAATCGAATATTTATTGAACACATCCATCCCCGGCGGGGTCATTTTTTCAATTTTTGAATGCGCAATAAACACAACGTGCATTCCGGTACGCTTACTCACCTGGTCAAACATATCGAGCAGAGGTGCCCAATATCTGTCACGCTCGCCAGTCTGCCATTTCCCGAAACCACCAAAAGTCTCCTCTACATTAAGAGTCCGCGGGTGCTCCTGGAGCGCTTTTGCGTGAACCATTTTTTCGACCGCGGTGATGGTATCAACACCGAGAAAATGGTATCGCTCTGCAACATCAGCAGGATTGTCAATGACGCTCTGCAAAAATCCAACCAACTCGTCATAGGTATCAATATCAACACCAGCACAATATGATTGTCCGGTCTCCGTCCGGATCATGAGCGCGTCTTTTATGTCAAGCCCATTATTTTTAAAAGCCTGCGAAATACGCTCAAAAAATGTTGTCTTCCCGATGCCCTGGACGCCATATAATAGGATTTTACAATATGGTGTCATACCACTCGAGATTTTTTCAAAATTAAAAGCCAAAATTACTCCTCCTCCGTTACAACAACGGCGTCAACTTGAACGTGGTTTTTCCCGGTTTCGTTGTGATTGCCCGGGCCAGTTTGCAATATGCCTCTGGATTTTCTTTTTCTAGCCGTCTAAGTCCAGCAATAGAAAGCTTATAGATGATTTTTTCTTCTTTGATAACAACCCCATCGAGCTGATACTCCTGACCCTGAAAAGCCTCAACGGTATACTCAGCGAAAAACTTCTGATCAAGAGTTCTGTTTTTCTTCCCCGTGATCACGAGCTTGTACTTGTCAGTAGTATGCGTCTGCGAGCCTTCGTCTTTTTTCCCGAATGCGCCAACAAGTAATTTCTCAATCTCGGCTTTTTCTCGGTTGTTGTCCGCTTCCCGTTTGAGACACTCATGATATTTTTTCATGAGTGTCTCTGGTTTGATTTTTGCCATTTTTTCTCCTTTTTTGTTTTTAAAAAGCTAAATATCTAAAAAGTACGTACCACACGAAAACCGTAGTGGTCACAACAATGATCCGGGATAGTCCAGAGACGACGTGTAGACTGACAAGCCTTATAAGGGGAAAGCCAGGAGCCGCCCCGCAACACACGTGCATCACCACGCGGAGAATTTATCCAGGCGCTCCCGTCTGTTGGCGCTCCATCGTACCTCTCATGGTAGTCATCCTCACACCACTCCCAGACGTTACCGTGCATATCATACAACCCCCAGGCGTTAGGCAGCTTTTGAGCAACGGGGTGAGTCGTATTACCTGAATTGCCATCATACCAGCCCGCCCTGTCAAGGTCTGATTCTGAGTTTCCTGTGTTATAACGCGTTACCGTTCCAGCGTGGCAAGCGTATTCCCACTCGGCTTCAGTTGGAAGACGGTAACCTTTCCCTGGATCAAGCTTATTCAGTTCTCTGATGAACTCCTGGCAATCATTCCACGTGACTCTTTCTACTGGTCGGTCATCACCCTTAAAGAATGACGGATCTATCCCCATCACCGCCTTCCATTGCGCCTGTGTCACTTGCGTTGTCATCATTTGAAAACTGTTGACTATTACTCGGTGCATGTATCCCTCGCGAAAATAATGATCAATATCTCCCGGAAGCGAGCCCATCAAGAACTCGCCACCAGAGATTGAAACGAAATTTAAGTTTAACATTATTTTTTCTCCTTTGCTGATACGGTAAGGTAGATACCCCAAGCGGCGCATTGTGTATCCGCTGATAAGGTGCATTCACCTGGATCGAATGGGTAGTCGTCTTTCCTCGCACAATGTTCACACCTGGTACAGGGTCTTTTGTTGTTTTGTGCACGTTTGATTTTTGTGCTGTCGATGAGGATATACTCTACATCATCGCGGATCAAAATCTGATTACTCATTTTTCTTACTCCTCAGTATGTGTTGTTGTTGTGAGTGCAATATACACAGTACGGTACAATATATCAAGTACTTTTTGATGTGAGGCTCTTAGAGCTCTCGGGGTCTATCGCATGAGTTGCTATATATATAAGGAGGGGTTCTGTTTTTACGAAAACTCGCCTCCGCGAGCATCCGCTTAATGCAACTTGATGCGAGCTATTGCGAATTAACGCAAAACATATATATATTGTTGCACAAAAAAAAACAAATAGAGGAGCCGTCATGGCCCGGGATAAAAATAGTCTTATGCGCGAGAGAGAGCTTGCAAAAATGCTTTGCGTCTCTGTGAGCCAGATACAAAAAGACCGATGCAACGGGGTTGGCGTCCCGTTTATCCGTCTAACCAAACGGCGGATCAGATATAGATATGGTGATGTGGTGCAGTACATCAAAAAAAACCGGGAACAATAATAACCATGACAAGCATGATAGATATTGCGTTATTTTATATAAAACAAGGATTTGCAGTTTTTCCGGTTCACTCGATCAATGCGAGCGGGCATTGCACATGTGGTAACCCAACATGCGGCCCACCCGGAACCCACGGTAAACAAGGGAAACACCCGATAGCCGAAGCTGTCCCGCATGGACATAAAGACGCAACATTGAACCCACATGTCGCGAGCGCCTGGTTTAAGAAATATCCCTGGGCTAACATCGCAATCGCAACAGGCGAGCTATCTGGGAACCTGGTAGTGATTGATATCGACAACAAACCCGACCGGGGGATCATGGGCGAGGAGACATGGTTTGAGTTGCGAGAGACTTTCAACAACGAGCCGGAGACTCCGAACGTCCTAACCGGATCAGGCGGTCGTCATATTTATTTTCGAGTTCCCGGTGAGCTCGCCATCCGAAGTGGGACCAACAAGCTCGGGGCAGGTATTGACGTTCGGGCGCTCGGCGGCTATGTAGTCGCACCGCCATCACTCCATATATCTGGGAATCGGTATGATTGGGACGCAGACCTGGGTATAGAGACTACCGCGATCATGGAGCTCCCCGAGTGGCTGGCAAAAAAATTAAAAGACACACCTCAAAAAATCACGCGCAACGCGCCCGCGATACTACTCAGTCAACGAGAAGTCAACGAGATCCGCTCGGCGTTGAACACGATCAATCCAGACGAGCGCGACACCTGGCTCGAGATAGGCATGGCCTTACATTCCACGTATGCAGACATGCAGGCTTACGAGCTATGGAGAACCTGGTCGGAACAGAGCAATAAATACGATCCGCGGGAGCAACTCAGGGTGTGGAGATCATTTACGCCGGAGCAAGGCATTACAATTGCTTCGCTGTTTCATCACGCGAAAAATGCCGGGTGGTTTCGCCCGGAACCCGAGGCCGTGTCGCTATCAGATATTGAACCAACGATTACGAGCCACTCGCTCGAGGAGCCACAAAAATTATATGAGCCGCCCGGGCTTACCGGTCAACTAGTGGCCTTCATGAACGATACCGCTCTCTATCGTCAACCGGCGTTCAATACCATTGCCGCCCTCTGTTTCCTGGGGTGTATCATGGGTGGTAAAGTTTCCGGCACCACGGGAGTAAGGACAAATCTATACGGTGCCGCGATAGGCCCTACTGCATGCGGGAAAGAGCACGCAGTGAAAGTCATAAAACATCTCGCGCAATCAGTTGCCGGGCTCGAGGACTTCCTCGGCGGCGAGACAATCGCTTCAGGACAAGCAATATTGACTCGATTGAGTATACATAGCAATATATTGTTTCAGCTCGATGAATTTGGGCTGATGCTGAAATCGCTGATGAGTACCGGGGCGGCACACCATCACACAGAGATCATGAAAAATCTGATGACGCTGTACTCGAAATCAAACTCAACGTATCTATCAACTGAGTATGCTGATCAGAAAGCGCGCCCGCGCATCACGATAGACTATCCGTGCGTCTGCATGTACGGCACCTCAACCCCGAGCGAGTTCTATGGAGCGCTTGGTTCAGCGTCCATTGCTAATGGATTTTTGAACAGGATCATTATCGTCAATCCAAAAATGGGGCGGCGTCAACGACAACGTAACCGAATCTCAAAAAAAAATATCCCCGACGATATCATTACTACGCTCGAGAATCTCCGGGACCTGGCAGCTGGTGACGGGGACCTGGCCGAGATATTGAAAACGAATCCGGCAGTTATTCAAAAATCACCTGATTGTATAGATTTCGCTGATAGCATCGAACTTTATATTGACAACGAATATACCGAGTCAATCGGGAAAAATAGCGAGGGTATGTGGGGGCGCGTGTTCGAGCAGATTGAAAAAATCGCGGTGATTGTCGCGGTGGCAAATTGCCCGGACAAGCCAATGATCACGCACGAGATATATCAATGGGCTTCAAATTTCGTAATTTATCACACTCACACAACAATCAAAGCCCTTTTAACCAACGTGTCAGATACACATTACGAGAAGTTAAAAAATTCATTCCTAAAAGAAATCGAAAATTCAAAAAATCGAGGCCTTACAACATACGAGATGAGCCGAAAAAAACCTTTCAATCAGATAAAACCTGGTGAACGATCAGACATTATTGCCGATTTACTCGATTCCGGCCTGATCCAATTTGCCGAGATTAGCACCGGGGGAAGAGGACGGAGTGCATATATTGCATTGCAAAGCGCGTAAAACAAAAACTTTTCACAAAACTATGTGAAAAGTTGTGAAAAGGGAACTCGGGTTATAGCTATGAGTTAGAAAACTTTTCACAAAGGCTTTGTGAAAAGTTCAGCGGGAAATAGTCACGAGTTACGCGGTTTTTTGAGACTTTTCACAAAAACAGCCCTAAGAGAG
>Ga0256845_1003071_pt1 | contig 11551 bp, 12 predicted proteins | sample RiftiametaG_FD_189101 | JGI IMG/M metagenome (GOLD analysis project Ga0256845, IMG submission 189101) | Tube worm associated microbial communities from hydrothermal vent at the East Pacific Rise, Pacific Ocean - Riftia | ecosystem: Host-associated > Annelida > Integument > Unclassified ... | reverse complement strand
TAATTTAGAGATTATTTGAGAAAACAAGGTTATATTTATCATCAGAGAAAGGGAATTTTGTTCCACAAAGATAACTTTGTGGAACAAAATTCCCTTTCTCTTTTTTAAACGTTTAGGACGCTATTGTTCCTAAAATAACAATTGAAGTACCAATATTTTTAGATGTATTGGTAACGGTAGCAACCGAAGTTGGCTTGTTTTGGCAAGCGAGGATAATAAACAGCACGAATATGTAGCTATAGAATTTTACAAATTTGGATTTTGAAAATGTTATCATAACAGTAAATATAGTTAAATGCAGTTTTATTGGGAGGGTAATAAAAAAATCAAAACCAAGAAAAAATGTGATTTTTTAGAGACATATTTATTCAAAATTGGACTTTAGCACTAAATACCAAAGCAAAGCTGCCCAAAGCCAAAGCATAAATACATAAAAGAGGCGAAGAAAAATTTTAGAATTAATTAAACGTGAAATATAATGCCAGGCAATTCCTGCAAAAACAAAACCAAACGCCCAAACCATTCCAACACAAATCATAGCTGGCCAAACTACCAAACCCAATCGCCATGCCAATCATTGAGATCTGGATAGCTTGTAAATAAAAATGAAACTGGATAATAGAGCAATGCTCCCAAAAGCCCCATACTCATAAGGCCTAAGCCTAAAATAATAAAAAAAGCAATTATTGAAAATTTAGTGGTGTATGACAAGCGTTTTCAGAAATCGAGCATATTTTAAGTTATTAACTGCGTTATTAGATTTAACCTAGCAAATCATTCAATAAGCTTAATTTCAATAACTTTCCGAATACTTTTTAAAACTCTCCAAAATTGCCTGCCAACCCCCGCGCTGTATTTGTAAAGGGTTACTGCTTTCTGCAATAATTTTGGTGGCGTTCATTATTGTACTTTTTAAAGGGAAGTGAATTAAATCAAAAACAATAAATTTTTTAAAATTGAAAGTTTCAAACTAAATCATTTCAGTTTAAGTAAAAAAAAGAGCGACCCAAAAAGGGCCGCTCCGTTTAAAAGCTCATTTTAACCAAATATTAAAGCTTTAAAGAATTTGGTGTGATTGGGGAATCACTTAACCAAATTCAATTGCTAAAATAGCATAATTAATATGGTTAACCAATTCTATTTCTTAACCTTAACTTGGTTTAACATAATTTAAGACAAGTATAACGTCTTTCGGTATTTATTTTGAAAAATTCAGCAATAGCTTGCGATTTACCTCATGTACTCCATCAAAAACTTTAATATGTAATCGTTCTTTAAAAATCTCACTTCCTTTTAATTGCTCTTCGGTTTTTCGAGCTTCAGTTATATATTGATCTTTATCGCCGTAAAGATAAATAACTTCTGTTGAAGGTTTCAGAAATTCAAAATCTGACGGTTGTAATTCTTTTGGAATTCCGCCCGAATGCAAGATCAGCTTTTCACACTGTATTTTTCGGCTTGCAACCCATCGTGTGGCTATAGAAACACCTTGTGAATAGCCTAAAACAATTAGGTTTGGAGTGGTATCTGAAATTTCGTTTTTAAAAACAGCATCTACATACTTTAATATGTTTTCAGTCTCCATTACAGTATTTTCACGTGTAAGCCAAGAGGCACCAACGTATTTAAAGGCTCTGTCTTGATAGTATTTTGAAGGTGCTTGGGGCGCAATAATGTAATTTTCTTCAGTATTTAATTCAGAAAAATACTTGATAAAATATTTACTCAAATAGCCCATTCCATGAAAAACGATCCAAACATTTTTAGTTTTTTTAGTTAACGGATTTAAGGTTGAATAAGTATTTATTGCACTATAGGAAGCTTCTTTTTCAGTACACATTTGTTGTATTCATTTTGTATTTTTACAAATGTAAACCAATAAGATGAAGTATACCAAAGACGAGATTATGGCAATTTCCAAAAAAATGTGCAAAAACACATTAATGGAAACGCTAGAAATAGAATTCACTGAAGTGGGTGACGACTTTTTAATAGCCCGGATGCCAGTAACCCCAAGAGTTCACCAACCCGATGGCGTTTTGCACGGTGGAGCTTCTGTTGCTTTAGCAGAAAGTGTAGGAAGTGCGGGAGCTTACTTCTTTTTAAATAATGATGAAATTGTTATTCGTGGGATTGAGATTGCCGCAAACCACGTAAAAAGTGTTCGTGATGGCTATGTTTATGCGCATGCAAGCATTGTTCATAAAGGGCGTACAACACAATTGTGGCAAATAAAAATAACGAATGATAAAGACGAACTCGTTTCATTACTAAAACTAACAACGCTTACCTTACCGAAACCCCACTAATGGATTTTAATTCAGTTTCTGAAAAAATTTCAAGGCATTTCATTGAAAAATTACCGTTTGTAATTTACTCATTGCTTGAAAGTAATAGTATTCAGGCGCTTTTTCAAAAGAATAATACATTACACACAGTTAAAGAGTTAAACGAATCTGGTTTTGTTCTAGCGCCTTTTGAGTATCAAAACTCAGCTTATTTTATTCCTGAAAATGAATCTGAAAGTATTCAAATTGATTTTATAAAAGAAGATTTTAAACTTTCTTCAGTTACCGTTTCAGAAGATATCATAGTTGAAAATGATTACATCAAACTTCTTAACAAAACAATTGAAACCATTGAAAATGGTGAAGCAAGCAAAATTGTAATTTCGCATCTGAAAGATTTTCAACTTCAAAATTTTTCAATTGAAAAGTTGCTGAAGCGTTTATTTTTAGCATATCCAACAGCTTTCAGATATATCTGGTTTCATCCTAAAACAGGATTGTGGTGTGGCGCTTCACCTGAAATTTTAGTAAAAACTGAAAATAACTCTTTTAAAACAATGGCTTTGGCTGGAACAAAGCCATATAGTAATGATGAAGCTACTACTTGGCGACCGAAAGAAAAGGATGAACAAAAACAGGTAACTGATATGATTGTAGGTAAGCTGAAATCGGTAAGTTCAACTTTAAATGTTTCAGATACTTATACTCACAAAGCTGGATCTTTATTACATATTAGGACAGATATTACAGGTAAATTGAACAGCGAAACTACTTTAACGGCTATAACCGAAGCACTTCATCCTACGCCAGCAGTTTGTGGGAATCCACAGCAATTTGCACAAAATTTTATTCTAAAAAATGAAGGCTACGCACGTGAATTTTACACTGGATTTTTAGGTCCAATAAATCAAACGGAATCCTCTGCAACGCTAATGGTAAACCTTCGTTGTATGAAAATTGAACAAAACAAAGCCCGAATTTTCGTTGGTGGTGGAATAACAAAAGATTCAAATCCAAAAGAAGAATGGCTAGAAACCCAAAATAAAATGCAAACGATGCTGCAAGTATTGCAGCCAATGCTATTTTATGAGGATTTTTAAAATTACGTAATTAATAGATTTGACAAAGGACTAAACGACATAAGACTAAAGAATTTTCATTCTCAATTTAAAAAGTAACTCCCAGATATAGTAAATTTAGTCGTACGTCCTAAGTCAAATTGTCTTACGTCTATTTACGGTTTTTAATCGGACAATCACTTAATATTATATAGCTCTTTGTACCTTTACAGCACATGAAATTCACCAATAAAATCCTCGCGCAAACCCTTATTCAGCGATGTTTGGATAAAGGTATTAACCACATTGTAATTTCTCCTGGATCGCGTAATGCGCCCTTAACCATAGGTTTTAGTGAACATTCAGATTTTAAATGTTTTAGTATTGTTGATGAACGTTGTGCGGCATTTTTTGCTCTCGGAATGGCACAACAAATAAAGAAACCTGTTGCTGTCGTTTGTACTTCGGGTTCAGCGCTTCTTAATTATTATCCGGCCGTTGCCGAGGCTTTTTATAGCGATATTCCGCTGGTTGTAATTTCTGCAGACAGACCTTTAAATAGAATTGATATTGGTGATGGACAAACCATTCGCCAAGAAAACGTTTTTAAAAATCATATTCTTTATAGTGCTAATTGTGTTGAAAGTGATGATTTTCAGGTGAAAAACGAAACCGAAATAAACGTTGCTTTAAACACAGCAATAGAGCTTAACGGACCAGTTCATATTAATATTCCTTTTTCAGAACCACTATATCACACAACCGATCAACAATTAGTTTGGCCACAAAATGTTGCGCCAAGAAAAGAAACTGAAACTTTACAAGAAGATTTAACACCGTTTGCAACGAAGTGGAATAATAGCAAACGCAAAATAATACTCGTTGGCGTATTACCACCAAATAGTTTGGAACAACGTTTTATAGACCAATTGGCACAAGATGAAAGTGTTTTAGTTTTAACGGAAACGACTTCAAACTTACACAATGAAAATTTTATTTCAGCGATAGACCAACTTATAACACCTTTATCTGAAGAAGAGTTTAAAAATCTGAAACCTGATATTTTGTTGAGTTTTGGAGGAATGATAGTGTCTAAGAGAATAAAAGCATTTTTACGAAGTTATTCGTCTATTGAACATTGGCATGTGGATTCTAAAAAAGCTTACGATACTTTTTTTGTACTGAAACATCACTTCAAAATTAATGTGAATAGTTTTTTAGCTAAATTTCTTCCGAAAACACTTTCTATTGAAAGTGAATATAAAAACCGTTGGCTTTCAGTAAAACAGCAAAGATTGCAACGTCACGAAACATATTTAAACGAGATTCCATATTCAGATTTAATGGTTTTTTCTGAAGTATATAAACAACTTCCTGAGCACATTCAGTTGCAGTTAAGTAATAGTGCCACAATAAGGTATGTGCAACTTTTTAATATTAAAATTTCGACTCAAGTATTTTGCAATCGCGGAACCAGTGGAATTGATGGAAGCACAAGTACAGCTATTGGCGCGGCTTTTAGTTCAAAACTACCCACGATTTTTATTACGGGCGACCTTAGTTTTTTCTATGATAGCAATGCACTTTGGAATAATTATATTCCGAAAAATTTTAAAATAATTGTAATTAATAATAGAGGAGGAGGCATTTTTAGAATACTTCCAGGTGAAAAAGATTCAAAAATTTTTGACACTTATTTTGAAACAAAGCACAATCTAAGCGCTAAACAGCTTTCTGAAATGTATGGTTTTAATTATGAAACAATTGATAAGAAAGAAGATTTAAAGGAAGGTTTAAGAAATTTCTTTTCTGAAAAAGGAGAACCTACTTTATTAGAAATCTTCACACCTTCGACTATAAATGATAGCGTGCTTTTGGATTACTTTAAGTTTATTTCATAAGATATTTATTTCCCATTTCAAATTTCTAACTTCCCATTTAAATAGTACCTTTGCAACTATGATAAAATTGGGTGAATACAATACTTTAGAGATTCTTCGGGAAACCGAACCGGGTCTATATTTGGGCGATGATGAGGAAAATGTGGTTCTTTTGCCACATAAATACAAACCAGAAGAATATGAAATTGGCGATGAAATATCAGTTTTCATTTATCTTGATAATGAAGAGCGTCCTATTGCCACAACGCTAGATCCTTTTCTTAAGCTTAATACTTTCGGTTACCTACATTGTAGCGATGTTACAGAATACGGTGCTTTTATGGATTGGGGCTTAGAAAAACAATTATTTGTTCCATTTAAAGAACAAGCACGCCCAATGAAAAAGGGTAATTGGTACATTGTGTATTTGTATATTGATGAAAAAACCACGCGTTTGGTGGGTTCAAGCAAAACAAATCACTTTCTTCAAAATGATACTTTAACTGTTGAATCGTATCAAGAAGTTGATATTTTAGTAACACATTTAACTGAAAAAGGCGCAAACGTAATTATAAACGGCGTTCATAAAGGATTAATTTATATAGAAGATATTTTTGAAGACATACGTACTGGCGACACCATGAAAGCCTTTGTGAAAAATATACGCCCCGACAATAAAATTGATTTAGTATTACAAAAGGTTGGCTACAAGAGTATTGAGCCAAATGCAACCTTTATTCGTGAAGAACTTGAAGCTGCTGGCGGTTTTTTACCACTACACGACAAATCTGACCCTGATAGCATTAAAAACCTGTTGGGAATGAGTAAAAAAAGTTTCAAAAAAGCAATTGGAACGCTTTACAAAGACAAGCAGATTAAGATTAAGGAAGACGGGATAGAACTACTGTGACGGCGTGCCATAAACTCCATAACCCACATAGAAACCGCTTCTTCGCTGCGGACGTTGATAAAAACCGTAGGAATATGGCATAAGCTCTGGTCTTAAATAAGCTCGTGATTCTTTATAAGCAATATTATTAACAGAAGTTGAACCATCTGCACTATACCTGCTATTACCTCCGTAAACACCATATTCTCTAGGATCTAAAGAAATTTTAATGTCAGATTTTATGTAGCTTTCGTTTGTGGCCATCGCGTCAAACATACTAACAGGTTGGCGGTAGTTTTCCTTATTCATTTTGAAAGAAGGAAGTTTATTTAATTTTTTTTCACTGAATTTAGAATTAAATGGGAGGGAAGCGGTTAATAAACTTTCGAGTTCGGGAAGTTTTACAAAATCTAATTTAAACTTATTGGTTTCAAAGTCTAGCTGTGCCGAGGTTATCAGTGGAAATAGTAAAAGAAGAAATAGCAATTTTTTCATTACGGCAAATATAACAAAAGTTGAGCCAAAAATTAGTCTTTAGTCGGTAGACGGTAGTTGTTAGAAAAAATTAACCTTTCCAGAGTATCATACCCTGAAAGGGTTGTACTATAAACTTAACTTTTTAGCGATACTCTTTGGTAGTGCATCTTTATGAACGGTAATGCTAATAGCCTTTAAACGCATATAGGCTTCGCTGAAATATACGTAACCGCCATTAGCAACACGGGTTTCGTCTGTGCCCCAACTGTTTTTTACTTTGTAATATTTTGTGCCGTTTTGGTCTTTAAGGACTCCTGTAATGTGCATTAAATGGTCATCAGTTGTGTCATAATTTTCAAACTCATCTTGACGATATTCTTGTGTTATTTTCTTTTCTAGATAAATACCTTGCAATGCTTTCACATTATTTTCGTCACTTTCAGGAATAATAGCCACGCCGTCTTTTGATGAAAATGTTCGTTCGCTTACGTCGCAATCTAATTCTACTGTATAACCATTTTCTACAGCATTGTCGATTGTTTGCATCATTTCATCTAAAGGTACATTGTTAAAACTACCATTACTCCAGTTATCTGGAATGTTCAAAGTAAATTTTGAATAGAAAGGTGCTTGTGTAAAACTGGTAATGTTTACATAGTCTTTCGGCTCAATTTTCGTCATTGCCAAAAACGTTTCTGGTGTGTATTGTTTGCCTCCATAGGTGAAATTAGTTACGTTATTACCTATATAAATATCTAAAACAGCATCAATTGCAGAACGCCATTTCTTACTCAGATTTTTACCGGGATTACTAACGTATGTTTTCACCATTGCTTCCAGTACGGCAACCATTTCGGCATGATTGTGTTTTGTTTCGCCAGCAAACATTCCGCTGAAAGCCACTTCGGGAACCAAACCGTATTTTTCTACGGAATTCATTACATCGTGCGCCAAGCCACCTTCGCTAAACTGCGCTTTGCCTTGCCGCATTACGTAGTTTTCAGCTTTTAAAGGATAGGTATTTCGCACTTGATACATTTCGCTTAAATCTATATTTTTTCCTGTAAGACGAATAATTTCACTTTCCAAAAACGAAGTACTGCTAAAACTCCAGCAAGTACCAGTACGTCCTTGGCTAATTACTGGCGTAGTTTCAAGGTCTGTAATGGTTGTAAATCTGTATGCTTCTTGGGCAGTTATGCTTAATGTGAAGAGAAATATGAGTGAAAGTAGAAAGTGTTTCATGATTGTTTGGAGTTTTTTATTTATAGTTTGTGGCTTTCAACGGTTAAACAACAAACCATAAACCACAAACAATTTATATCTTTGAAAACAAAAGTAACAAATATGACATCTCCCAACTGGAAAACCGTAAAAGAATATACAGATATAACCTATAAAAAAGGCGATGGCGTAGCACGAATTGCTTTTAACAGGCCTGATGTGCGCAATGCCTTTCGTCCTAAAACGACTGCTGAATTGTTGGATGCCTTTCACGACGCACAGGAAGATATTACAATTGGAGTGGTTTTACTTTCTGCTGAAGGACCTTCTTCTAAAGATGGTGTGTACAGTTTTTGCAGCGGAGGCGATCAAAAAGCGCGTGGCCATCAAGGATATGTGGGTGAAGATGGTTATCATCGTTTAAATATTTTGGACGTACAACGTTTAATTCGTTTTATGCCAAAAGCCGTTATTTGTGTAGTTCCGGGCTGGGCTGTTGGTGGCGGGCATAGTTTGCATGTGGTTTGCGATTTAACGCTGGCAAGCAAAGAACACGCAATATTTAAACAAACAGATGCCGATGTTACCAGTTTTGACGGTGGCTACGGAAGTGCTTATCTAGCCAAAATGGTAGGGCAGAAGCGAGCCCGCGAAATATTTTTCCTTGGAAGGAATTATACTGCGCAAGAAGCTTTTGAAATGGGAATGGTAAATGCCGTAATCCCACACGATGAACTTGAAGATACTGCATATGAATGGGCGCAGGAAATTCTTGCTAAAAGTCCAACTTCTATAAAAATGTTGAAATTCGCAATGAATTTAACAGACGACGGAATGGTGGGCCAACAAGTGTTTGCTGGTGAAGCAACAAGGCTTGCTTATATGACGGATGAAGCTAAGGAAGGGCGTGATGCTTTCCTTGAAAAGAGGAAACCTAATTTTAAAAAAGAGTGGTTACCGTAATGAAGTGTTCAGTATTCAGTGTTCAGTATTCAGTGTTCAGAAAAAAAATATAAAATATTCAAGTATTAATTGTAATGAGTAAAACATCTAAACTTCGTAATATCTGGTATTCGCTTTCTTCAGGGCAGCGATTTTTTATTAGACGGCTGTATTATCTGCCTCAAGACACTTGGGATAGTGTTAGTGGGAAACGCCATAAATACGTGCCACCGCGCGGTTATATTTATACAGGCTCACCAGCTAGTGCAGAAAATTATTTAGAACAAGGCCTTCAACAACTTAAGATGCTGAAAGAAAAAGCCGGTTTGCAACCAGAGCATAGTGTTCTAGACATAGGTAGTGGTATTGGTAGGACGGCAATAGCATTAACAGGCTATTTAAACGAACACGGGACATACGATGGTTTTGATGTGGTTGAAAGAGGAGTAGATTGGTGCAACGCTAAGATTAACAACGAAAACCCAAATTTCAATTTTAAATACGTTCCGCTTTTTAATGATCTTTATAATACTGCAACTTTAAAAGCCGCGGAGTTTGTATTTCCGTATGAAGATAATTCTATAGATGTTGCTTATTCGTTTTCCGTTTTTACACATATGCAGATTGAAGAAATTCAACATTACTTCAATCAGATTAAACGAGTTTTGAAACCTGATGGAGTTTGCTTTTCTACCTTTTTTCTTTATGATGATTCTTCGGAAGCATTTATTTCAACTAAAAAAAATTTTAGTTTTCCAGTGAAAAAGGAAGGGTTTAGATTGATGAATGATACCGTTAAATCTGGAAACATTGCCATTCATAAAAACAAACTTTTCCAAATGCTTAGTCAAGAACATTTTGAAGAAGTAAAAATTATAGATGGTTTTTGGAAAGATAAGATTCGTAATACTGAGAAGGAAGAGTATCAGGATATTGTTATTTTTAGGAAATAAGAAAATGTAAATTTTGCTACAACTAAATTAAATAGTGTTCAAAATTTCTAAAAAGAATACATGGAATTTATCCGAAAACATATTGAAGCCATTTCAAAAATATCTGATGAAGATTGGCTTTATTTTTCCTCTAGATTGATAGAAAGAAATTTTAGCAAAAAAACGATTTTTCTGAAATTAGGTGAGGTTGAAAATTATATTTCATTCATAAAAACGGGTATTGTACGCTTTTATCTTCCAAAGGAATTTGTGGAGAAAGAAGTAACATTCAGTTTTAGTTTTAAAAACCAATTTATAAGTGCTTACGATTCATTTTTAACCAGAAAACCTTCATTATACGAGCTGGAGACTTTATCTGAAACGCGTATGTATAGCATTTCATACTCAGATCTACAGGATGTATATGCAAATACCCAATTTGGAAACTTAATAGGTAGACTTACTGCAGAGCGTCTTTTTCTTTTAAAGTCAAAACGGGAACAATCATTACTGAATGAATCTGCTGAAGAGCGCTATTTGAAACTTTTTAAGAATCGCCGAAATTTTATAAACGATATTCCACTTAAATATCTCAGTTCCTACATTGGGGTTACTCCACAAGCATTAAGCCGAATTCGGAAGCGTATTAGTTGATTTAGGTTCATTGTTTGGCTCGGCTATTGCAAGTACTTTTGCAAAAAAAATAGCTAATGACAATTTTAATATTTATAGTGGTGCTTTGGTATGGAGGTTTGTTCTTTCAAACTTTCTTTCTTCACCGGTATGCTGCACACCAATCTTTTACAATGCCTAAAATAACTGAAAAAATCACCTTTATATTAACGTGGTTTTTTCAAGGTTCAAACTATTTAAGCGCCTATGGTTATGGGGTTATGCATAGAATGCACCACGCATTTGCCGATACTGAAGACGATCCGCATTCACCTAAATATGATGCTAGCATTTTCTCAATGATGTGGCGAACCAAAACGATTTATTCAGACATAAACCAAAAGCGGATTGAGGTAGATGAAAAATTCACCAAAAACGTACCGCAATGGCAGCGTTTTGATAATTTTGCCAGTTCTTCTTTTTCAAGAATTAGTTGGGGTCTTTTATACTTTGCCTTTTTCCTTTATTTCGCAACGGCTTGGTGGCAATGGTTGTTTTTTCCAGTTGCGCTATTTATGGCGCCAATCCACGGAGTAATCATAAATTGGTATGCTCATATTTATGGATATGTAAACTTTAAGTCCAAGGACACTTCAAAAAACCTTTTGCCTTTTGATTTTTTAATGATGGGCGAGGGGTATCATAACAATCACCATAAACACGCGAGCCGAGCTAACTTTGGCGGCGTTCGTTGGCATGAGTTGGATATTACTTATAAAATAATGCAACTATTAGATGCTCTAAGAATTATAAAATTAAAGCCTATGCCGCTGGTTGTTCGAAGAGACGTGTAAACATTTTTGAAATACAATTAAGAGGTGGTCTAAAAAGTGATTAAGAATGTCAAACTGACATACTAAAGTTTAATACTTTTTAGACTGCCTCTTTTTCTTTTTAGCTTTATTTTTTACTTTACATTTTCATCAGACCATAATTATTTATAAAATCCTTTTTCTGAAAGAGTAATATTTACAGAAAAAGATATATTTGTTTTATTAATAATTTAGTTCATTTATGGAAGAAAATATTATCCTAAACGAGATTGAAACCACCAAAATTGAAATTGTTACGTGATTAGTTTCACTACGTTGTTGTGTATTCCCTTCTCTTTTCTTACGTAATGTAGCGTAGCGAAATGGAGTAAGAAAAGAGAAGAATGATAACTTGTTTATTTTTGAATAACTTATTA
>Ga0256845_1003070_pt1 | contig 11556 bp, 11 predicted proteins | sample RiftiametaG_FD_189101 | JGI IMG/M metagenome (GOLD analysis project Ga0256845, IMG submission 189101) | Tube worm associated microbial communities from hydrothermal vent at the East Pacific Rise, Pacific Ocean - Riftia | ecosystem: Host-associated > Annelida > Integument > Unclassified ... | reverse complement strand
CCACTTGGTCAATCCCTGCGGGGTGACACTTACTTCCCTCCACCCCAGACTCTGCTCTACTTCATTTTGGTGCGTTACGCTGAACTCACTTTGCTTCTCGTCTCTCAAAGAACTCTTCTTCCTGATACTACTGTATTCTGCCTATCAAAACGTCTCATTACTGTCAAGTTTTTTCTTATTGTATTTTATTTTTCTAGCAAACAGATATAACCCCGTAAGTCTTGTATTTTTACGAACTTACTTAGTATTTTAATTTCCTGCAAGTGCTCCTCTTCTTTCTGAAGAGACCTTTTTTGTCAAGACTTTTTCTCTTTTATTTTACGTTAATCGTTGTGCCACGCTCGCTGCCCTCTGCATAACGTTTCATCTTGTACAAATCTACTTGCTGTCTCAGTTTCCCGCAGGTGCATCTCTTCTTTCTGCTCCGTCGTTTTTTGTCAAGACTTTTTTTCTTTTTGATACGCACGTGTCAATCAAAAGACTTATGAAATATCCTCTGAAAGAAATTCTCTGCCGTGCATATAATCCATCTGTCAAATAGCATGTATTTGCTCGCATTTTCGTACGATTCCTCGCGGTTTCGTGCGTGTCTGTTTGCTCGCGTGTGTCTTGTTCTTTGGCCCCCCACGGTTTTTGTCAAGGAGTTTTTTTGCCATGAGGCAAATTTCCATCGGAGTATTCCCCTCCTTTACTAGAGAACAAGGCGAATGACGTCCTGATATTTTTTTTTACTTTTACGGGAAACGGGATAAGACTCATCTTATATCACCTGTTTCCAGAGGGACTTTCCCTCTGGATGGGTTCGACAAGGCGAAAAGTCCCGGGCTTCAATCCGGGAAATCGAAACTGTTCTCAGGGGACTCTGCCTTTCACGCTTCTGTCCTACAACGATTACAATGGCTCTGGCGTCTTATCGGGATTGTCTGATCACTGATTCCGCAGGTTTCTTACGTAAGAGTTGATTTGGGGAGGCTGACGAAGGTTCGTGCTGCTGACGGATTTTGGCAATAATATCACGTAATTTCTGATGAAACTCTCTCTGAAAGAGGACGTATTTTGCCTGTTCTTCAGGGCTTAATAATTGACGAAGCGCTTGATCATGTTCTATACATTTTTGATAATACTGCAATTTTGCACGTTCCAGTTTTTGGAGTGAATGACTGATTTTGGTCTGATCGGGAACGGGGGAACGTAAAAGAGCGTGGAGTTCGTTCTCGATAATGTACCGCTGAAGTGCATAATTTTTTCTGAATGCTTTCGCAGTTCGTACTTTTTTGACAACTGCGAGGGCCTTCTCTCCGGATAAGTGCAGTTCCTGAAGAAGGTATGCTTCCCGGAGTTCTTCCACCAATTTATAAATTTCGTTATCTTTTGGAGAGGATGAGTAGGCACGTTGGCTTGCAGGTCTCTTCTCATCAGCGCGTTCCTGCTGATCACGGGCAGGAGCAGGAGCGGAGAAGGAAAAAACCACGACAACCAGCAACAATATAAAATAATCTTTCCACGTCATTATTATAAGCCTCTTACGGCAGAATACCCTAAGCGTCCTAAAATTCGTTATTTCATTTGGTAAAGTTCTTCTAAAAGGCGATCCTTTTCTTCTTCACTCAAATGTTCAATCAAGAAGCGTACAATATCATCGCTGGCATCACCCTCAAAGATTGCGGCAGGGTCTTTCCCGATTAAAGCTAAATCAGATTCCAATATATCATTGACAAGTTCTTCTGGAGTGATTGCACTCAGGCTCAATTCAGTAAGCTCCTGCGAAGACTGTTCCGGCGACTCCACAAGCAGTTGAGTCGAGGCAGGAAAGAAGGCTGGAAACACTTTTTGGATCGTTCCGGTAGAAAAGAAGAACAAACTCCCCACAACGAACAAAAGAACTGCTGCCGCGACAGCCGCCATTCGAAAGGAGGGGAAAAATAGCCAGGGCCTGGCAGAGGAAACATCGTCCATTCGTTCAATCCGCTGCATGACATCCGATGTGAAGTCAGCCCAAAATGTCTCTGGCGGCTCCTGAATTGGCACGGACTGCAATAAAGAGACAGTCTCTTCAAAATCCTTCAATTCCTGGGCGCACTCAGAACAACTTTGTAGGTGTTCCTCAATCAGCAAGCGGGTTTTTTGATCCACGAGTGACTCGGAATAATCAACTAATTTTTGTTGGACGTGTTTACATTTCATGTCAAAAACTCTCTTCAAGCTCATGAGGCACTTGTATAAATTTACGAAGATTGCGTAATGCGTGAAAATAGTTTGCCTTGACAGTTCCCACTGAACATCCTAATATGTTAGAAATCTCTTTATGGGAAAGCCCGTGATAGATTCGAAGAATCACCGCAGCCCTCTGTTTTTCCGGCAGTTCGTTGACCGCATCGCCGACTTGTTCTTGCAGTTCTTCCCGTTCCAATTTTTGTAAAATATCAGGATGCACGACAGAGTGCGTTTTTTCGAGTCCCACATATTGTCGGTTGTGTTTCTTACGTAAATGGTTAATACACAAATTGACAGTAATTCTATATAACCACGTATGAAAACTGGATTGCCGTTTAAATTTCGTTAAGCCCTGATAGGCTTTTAAGAACGTTTCCTGAGACAAATCAGCAGCATCTTCGTGATCATGAACCATACGATAGGTTAAATAGTAGACTGTTTTGCTGTATCGTTTGACAAGTTCTTCAAAAGAACGGGAATTTCCCGTTAACACTCGGTCGATTAATTCAAAGTCGCTGTAGTCCAAGAACTTATTCCCTTTATCACTCAAAATAGACAAACTGCTGAATTAAAAGGTTTAAAAAATTTTCGGAAGTTGCCATTTCCATCAACCACCGTTTATATAGCTGAAATGTGGGAAAGAGACTCCGGTGCAATTCACGTCACTATCCGTTGGCACACCTTTTTCCTCTCTGACATCGCCTGATATATAAGGATGAAAGACAACAATACTCCCCAAATCCATGCTTTTGAGACGAAAGTATAAACCGCCAGGGAACGAGGATTCCTGCGAACGAACCATCCCTCAAATATTCCTTATACTGCACACATTCAGTAGTGGACTTTCAGGAGAAATAATCCGTGAGCCGGGGCTGTCATCCCAGCGAGTGTACGATTTTTTCCTTCAAGGATGCGACGAACATCATCGGGTTCTCGTTTTCCAAATCCGACGTCAACAAGTGTTCCGACAATATTTCTTACCATCCGATACAGATAAGCATTCGCCCGGATAAAAATACGAACCAATGGCTCCCGCTCTTGAATATGAAGAGCAAAAACAGTACGAATCGAGGTTTCAGCTCCACAGGACGCTGCCTGAAATGATGTAAAATCATGACATCCCCGCAAATGTGTTGAGGCCTGGCGCATCGCGTTGAGGTCGAGGCGTCGCCGGATATGCCATGAAAATCGTCGATGATAGATGGAAAGATTCTCAGCATTGTACAGTTGGTAACAATACGTTTTCCCACGCGCATCAAACCGTGCATGAAATTCTGGAGACACTTCCTGCACTGCGGAGATCACGATGTCATCCGGGGTAAGGCTGTTTAACCCATGATGAAAGGCAAGGCAGTCGATCGTGTTTGTCTCAGGGATTTGGAAATTTCCAACCTGCCCGATCGCATGCACCCCGCTATCTGTGCGACTCGCCCCAACGAGCTTCAGGGAATTATCGCCCACCATCTTCCTCACAGCTTTCAACACTTCCCCCTGGGCGGTCACGCATCGGGATTGGATCTGCCATCCATGATAGTTGGTCCCATCATACTGGATGATCAGTTTAATATTTCGCATATCCGGTGATTAACGGTTTTTTCAGTTTAGTCGGCAATTGTAATGGAAAGAGAATGCGCTTCGCCAGGAAGAACTGTTTCAGAACGCAGGATCGCTTTCCCTTTATCGAGGCTTATATGGAATGGAGAACCCCAGGGGTCTTTCAGAACCCGGCGGGAGGCAATAAAACCTTCATCCTGAAGGGCCGCAAGGTCTTCAGGCAACTTCTGGCGATAGAGGGTATACTGCGAAACAATTCGAGCCAGATTGCGCAATTGGGATTGAGCTTTTAGGCGTTTCACCGTTTCCAGGCCGGTAAAATCAGGGGCGTAAATAAGAGAAAAATTCTTCGGAACATATCGGAGTCCAATCACAACGCCGACCAGCAAAGCGATCCCAATAAAAACAGTGGCAATTTTCCCCAGAATATCTGTCGCACTCACAAATGTCCGGCGTGTATGAGAGGCTTTCCCCCTTCGTATTTTTGTCGGGACCTGTTCGACCAAATTTTTCTTCACTAATTCATAGACGACCTGACACGTATCAAATTCGCCAAGCTGCCCCATATCAATCAATTCCTGGACAGTTCGTTCTGTGGGCAGCAGGCTGAAAATTTTGGACTCAGCACCACTTAAGTTCTCCGGGGATTCAGGGGTACCCGGGACTCGACGCACGGCAAGTTGAAACGATGTGATCACTTTTTCGACTTCTGTCCATTCATCCGTAATCCGAAACCCTTCCATAACCAGAAATTCTGTATTGATTGGGTTCACAAGGTTTCCATCGTACTCAACATGCTTTTTCGGATCAAAACGATACGCACCATCCGACCAACGCAGGACGTGGTAGATCGTCTCATGGATTTGCTGAGACAACATCGTTTTCAATGTGTCAATATCAATGGCCTTTGTTTCCGCTAAGGTGGTCCATAAGGGCTGAGAGGTTTTCTTCTGAGTTTCCAGCGCACGTTTCAGTTGAAACTTATTAATCGCATCACTATGCGCTAATGTCCGGTACAGACGCTCTTCAATGGGGCGAAATGTTGCGTCTGCCCCGACGATAAAGCCTGCCTCTAACAAGATCGAGACCTTCCCTTCTTTCCCTTCAACTGTCAGCTGTCCTGTCTTTTGCTGTAACGAAACGATTTGAAAAATATCAGCTAATCCAAACTCTTGAATATTTCCGGCTAGCGCCATGACGTTGCCCCTCTGAGCAGAGGTTATTGATTCTTTGGTGATAACTTCAAAACATCATATACATTAAACAGATAGCTCCCAAAACCGAGGAGGATGAAGAAGAGAAGCGCTCCCCACGAGGTTCCCATTCCGCCAGGAGTGTCCAGCACGAGATGGAGCAAGCCCTTGAGCAGATAATATGTTCCTCCGAGATAGAACAGAAACGCAATAAGTACACCTTTGACCGGATAACCAAAATAGACTTGTCCTGCTCCCGGACAGCACAGCGAAAACACTTTAACCAACAGCCCCCGAAATCGTTGGCGGAGTTGAATCTGTTTCACCTTGGCAGCCCTCTTTTCAGGCTTTACAATGGTTTTCTTCTTAAAAATATATGTACATTGCGTACAGAATGTCTCCACATCCTGAGCTTTCCTTTTGCGCTTCATCGCATAGGGGTCGCCGCACATACGACAATAGACAACGCCGGTTTTCGGAACCTTTTGCTTTGCCCCAGTCAGCAGAGAAAGCAACAACACCATTCCGGAGGCGATCGAGAAAAACCAGGGATTACGAAAACGGGAACAACTTGCCCATAGTTCTTCTGCCACAAGGATGCCAGCCCTGAAAAAATCTTGATAGAATAATCGCTTCATAAGCGCCCAGGTTGAAAATGACGCATCGACCATCACAATATTATCTTTGATGTATTCTGAGAACCTCGTATAACGAGTATAATCAATTTCTCTGGCTTTCTGAATTTCATCACCCGCCTCTGAACTTTTATTGGCGACTAACAATAATTGCGCTGAGTTATAGTGTGGCTCGAACATCTTTGGAACGCTTCGCATCGCATTATCGTAAGCGTCTTCGGCCTTTTGATAGGCTGCCTCCTGATTGTTCCTGCGATATTCAGCCTGATACAGGTTGCCAAGATTATTCTGCACCCTGGCCCAATCGGCATATTGCCGGGGGATCATGGAATAGGCCTGAATCGCTTCTTGAATAGAGCCGGTTTTTTGGGCAATCAGGCCCAAACCGAATATGGCATAGACGTCGTCTGGCGCGTCTTTTAAATGCTGTTGTAAATTCGCGACTGATTTCGACGAAAATTCTCCTCGGGAAAGATCGTACAGTGTTTGAAAATACTCTCCGTCACTGGTACGATATGTCACCCCAATCACGAGGAGGAGAATCGCGACAATTCCTCCAAAAAACAGGACAACCTGGAGGATTCGTTTTGACACTGGCTCAAGATGCCACACCAGCAGAAAGGCCAGAAATAACATCCCCCAGGCAATTCCCAGCCCCAGAGTAATGCTTCCCACGACGATCCAGCCCAAAACGTGGGCAACCAGCAGGGGAAGTTCCAGCGGAAGTTTTTCTTTGATCTGATAAAAAATTGCCCGACGATAATACACAAAGGAAAAGAGGATAAAACTGGCGCTTGTCAGAATGCCGGCCACAGCGATGACAGCAGCCATCCTGTTCGCCGCACAGATCAGCGTGAGCACATCTGTGCATTTTAGCAAACTGCCTCGCCAAATATCGCGTCCTATCCCATAGAAGTCTGTGATAGTTTCATGAAACCGCCATCGGGCCGAAGCAAAATACACTGCGGAAATATCAGGGGAAAGGGTTTGAGCGATGTCCAACACAACTCTTGCCTGTTCAGCCCCCCCCTGTCTTTGCAAATTTTGAGATTCTTTGACAAGGATCAGGGAATGAGATGACAAGTTGTGCAAACCGAGTTCGAGTTTCTTCAGATTGACATCCTCAAATGCAAGTTTTGCATTCTCAAGGTCTCCATTTCGTAAGTATTGCAATGCTTGAAACCAGAGGTTCTGGATGTTAACACGGTCGACCTGAATACTGGACGTCGCGACATCCGGGAGTTGGGCAGAAATGCTCTGCGAAACGAGCAGGACAGCAATACCAATCACGCCACTGATAAGATGTTTCCTTGTGTCATGTTTCAAAACAATATTCTCCTCATTACTGCTTAATCATTGGCTGCCCCCGACATAGGCCATGCGAACTTCATACAACAGTTGTTCGAGAGCCTGGGCCTCTTCCTGAGTGAGATTCCCCTGTGTTTTCTCTTTCAATACTCCAAGGAGATCGATGTTATATTTCGCCTGTTTCAGGTCTTTCGTCACCTGTTGCGTCATCGGGTCCGGCACGGTTCCCAGGTAAATCTGTGCCTGAGTATACAGGGAGAACACGAGTGTCAACAAATTCGCTTCAGGGAGCGGAGGATATGAATCCTGCCCGATGGGGTCCTCATGATGCGTGTGTTGTGCTTCTTCCACCGACGGGGAAGCCGCGGGTTGTGATGTGGCATCTTCTGTTTGGTGTTGTTGTGCTTCTTCCACCGGCGGGGAATCCGCCGGCTGTGATGATGTGGCATCTTCCGTCGGGGAAGAAAAAGATTCCTCTTGAAAAGCTGCCCGTTTATCAGTGACTTTAAAACCACGTTCCTGTTCCTGGTTCATAGCTCCTGCACACCTCCATCTCTCAGTAATGACAGTAATCGTGACGCATCGTGGATCGTTTTATTTGTCTATTCGGAAGGGGTCGTTGCCAAAGCAGCACCGCCGCTCTCCCGGATACTCTTAAACATTCATGGTGCAATGCAAAGAGTACTCTTCAAAAACAAATTCTGTTTATAGTAAAGTAAATCAGTAACTTCCCGTGAAGTCAAGAAAAATTTTTTGTCCAGTGAAATTCATCAAATACCGGACACTTTCCGCTTGACATATTCAGAAAAATTTCCTAGAGTTTTAAAAAATTTCTTTAGCTGGAAATAATTGTGCCGCCGTATATTTCTATCGGCGAACATTGAGAGAGCAGGATGTATTTATGAAACGTTTTCACCGGATGCTATATTTTTTGCGCGAGGCCATCATAAATATCAGTCGCAATAAGGGACTGAACAGCATGACAATTGCGATGATTGCTGTCTCCCTGACAATATTTGGCATTTTTTTACTCATCTACCTTAATTTGAACTCGACCATCAGACAGTGGAGCGATGCCGTACAAATTGTTGCGTACATCGACCAGGACCTTTCACCGGATGAACAAACTCAACTTGATAGCCACATACGAACGATTGATTCGGTTGACAGCGTTTCCTTTGTCTCGAAGGAAGAGGCGCTTGAAACCTTGAAAACCCGTCTTGTGGGACATGAAGAACTGCTTGACGGGCTTGAGACCAATCCGCTGCCAGCCTCGTTTGAAATTCGCTTGCAGCCAAAATATCGGAATACCGAAGGAGTGCGGGCTGTTGTCGAGCAGCTGGAACGTCTCCCTCAGTTCAACGACATCCAATACGGCCAGCAGTGGTTGGACAACCTGACCACAATTATCCGCATACTCAAATTCCTGGGCGTATTCTTAGGAGTTTTCCTTTTTTTAACGGTGATTTTCATTGTATCAAATACGATAAAACTGACGCTCTATTCGCGGAAAGAAGAGTTGAATATCATGAAATACATTGGCGCGACTGAATCCTTTATTAAAGGACCATTTCTTGTTGAAGGGGTTATCCGGGGGTTTTTGGGAGCAGTGCTGTCCCTCCTATGCCTTTCTCTTCTCTACGCGCTTTTCACCACGATTATCCATTATTCTTCAGCCTCGTTGTTCCAATTTGCCTCGCTCTCATTTCTTTCGCGTTCAGCATTGCTTGGAATCATCATATTAGGAAGCGTCTTAGGCTGGTGTGGGAGCCTGCTGACCCTTCATAAATATTTAAAGACCTACTAACCACAGGATTCAGGGAACCCTATGGCGGAGCAACATATATGGCAGCATCACCTGAGACGAAGCGGCCTTCTTCTCCTCCTCACCGCAACCATGCTCCAACTTTCATCCACTGCCATCTACGGAGAGTCTCTCGATAGAAAACGAAGCCGCCTGCAAAGCATCAAACAACAGCTCCAAAACCTTTTCACGCAAAAACGGACGGCTGACAAAACAGAAGCAACCTTGTTACATGAACTTCAACTGATTGATGAGACGCTGAAAAAACTCCAACAACAACGAGATCGCCAGAAAAACACAGTACAACAGCATACCCAAGAATTAAAACGTATCGAACAAGACCTTCTTCAGCTTCGGCAGCACACCCAGCAACAACACGCCATCCTGTCAAAACGGCTGCGGGCAATCTATAAAATGGGGGATATTGGATATTTCACTCCCTTATTGGCCATGTCGTCCTATGATAACATGCAGCAGCAGATAAAATACCTGCACTTGCTCTCGAAAAATGACCTCCAATTGATTGAGGACTCGAAGCAAAACATGCAAAAGATTACCAAACAGGAAACCCTTTTGCGTAAACAAAAAGAAAAGAATGTTCGCGCACAACAGGAGCTGGAAAAACAGCAGGCAGCGATTCGCGCCCAGCGGACACAAAAAGCGCAGGTTTTACAGCAGATTACACGGGACAAACAACAATATCTCGCGATGATCAAAAAACTGGAAAGTTCGGCAGGAGAATTAGAAACCTTCCTGAATGACCTTGAAAAAAAGGAATCCCAGCCGCTGTCACAGCCGATAAAAAAGCCAGAACCAGGGCAGGCAGTCACATTCCCCCCAAATGCCCAAACTATCACGCAATCCTATGCCAAACATTTTCGCTCAAACAAAGGAAAGCTGCTTTGGCCAGTGGAAGGAAACATCATCACGAAATTCGGACAAATCCGTATTGGCGATACCTATACACACTATAATGGCGTTGATATTCAGGCCAGACGCGGGGCCCCTTTTTATACAGTCTTTAAAGGTACGGTCAAATTTGCTGATTGGTTTAAAGACTATGGCAAGTTAGTGATCGTCGATCATGGGGGACAATATTATACATTGTATGCACATGCTGATGAGATTATGGTGAAACCCGGCGATGTGGTTGAAACCCGTCAAGTGTTAGGAAGGGTGGGGGATACCGATTCTGTGAAAGGACCTCACCTCTATTTTGAGGTCCGCGTCAGGGGGAAACCTGAAAACCCTCAAAAATGGCTGGCCCGGTAGGACGTTCATCCTGCCCCTCTCGCTCCCAAGCTCCAGCTTGGGAGCGAGCCATGACCACGAATGGGCACACGCACGGGATAAAAAGGCAGGAGTGCAAACTTTAGTTTGCAAAGACTTCCGCATGTTCCCAAGCTCCAGCTTCGACCCTTCGAAAACTCCACGCAGGGGCAGCTTATGACAAACACAGGGCCTCATTGAGCGCAATAATCGCATCTTTATAGCGTTTCCGCTCAATCACGAACTGCATGTTAATTTGACGCAACGATTGGGCGACACTATTGATATTGATCTTATTCGCCGCCAACACCTGCGTTGCTTCTGCCAGTACGCCCGGTTTCGCGATGTTGGAGCCGATAGCACAGACGACTGCAGCCTGCTTCACAGTAACGAGTTCATACGCCCTTCTCAACTCGCTCAACAAGGAATCGGTGACATCTTTTTCCCAGACGACCATGGAAATACTATTCGCGTTTGTCGATTTCAGAATATAACTGAGCTGGCTGCGGGCAAAAATTTCCATAATGTGTAAATCAAACCCGACTTCTCCCACCATCGAAGGATCATGAATTTCAATAATCACGACCTCATTTGCTCCGGCGACAATTTCGATTTTGGCTTCGCTGCCCATGTAATCTTTCGAGATGAGAGTCCCCGGATGATCCGGTTCAAAGGTATTCTTGACCCGGATACTGATTCCGGCCCGCTCTAAAGGCTTTGAGGCTTTGGGATGAATGGCCTCCATTCCAATATCAGCTAACTGGTCAGCGACATCATAGTTGGTAAATCCCACCGGAATGGCATGGTCGATCCCGACAATATTCGGATCCGCTGAGGACAGATGAAACTCCTTATGAATCACAGCTTCATCAGCCTGCACCTCGACGGCAATCTTACTGAAGGTCACTTCCGAGTAGCCCCGGTCGAATTCCCGCATAATCCCTTCAGTCCCTTTGGTATACCCTGTCACGACTGCTAAGGTTTGAGAAAAATCAATATCCTGTAAACTCGTCCGAATTCGTTCATCAATTGTTAAATAGCGCGAATCATGAAACCCGCTCAAATCAATACATGTGGCCCGGATTCCATGATTATTGATAATGTTCGTCGAATTGAATGCCGAATGCGCCTCTCCGACTGAGGCCAGCAGTTCCCGGGCGGCCTGTAAAATGTTATTTTTATCGACATAGCCAGAAGCCAGGACATCGGCCATGCTATCTAAATAAAATTTCGTTTGCTGGATTCTTTGCCGAATATAGCGATTTGCTTCTTCCAAATCCAGCTTAATATCGACGAACGTCGCGTTGAGTTCCAGCAGGCGTTCGAGCAATTCATCAAGAGCCTTTCCGTAATCGTCATTCTTGACAAAGCGCAAATAAATTCCAGGCATGCCGGTCTTTTTATGTTCTAAAAGCAGATTTGTCACGCCAGCATACGCTGACACCACAAAGATACGATTATAATGATCCCCTTCCCCATAATTATTGAGGATAATATTGTAGAGCACATCATGGAATCTCGACATGGAGGTTCCGCCAATTTTTTCAACTGTGAGCATAATGTATTCCTTAAACCGTCA
>Ga0256845_1003069_pt1 | contig 11558 bp, 10 predicted proteins | sample RiftiametaG_FD_189101 | JGI IMG/M metagenome (GOLD analysis project Ga0256845, IMG submission 189101) | Tube worm associated microbial communities from hydrothermal vent at the East Pacific Rise, Pacific Ocean - Riftia | ecosystem: Host-associated > Annelida > Integument > Unclassified ... | reverse complement strand
TTGCCCTTGTAATAGGTAACAGTAATTATCAAAATTCCCCTCTTGTAAATCCTGTTAATGATGCAAGGGATATGGCATCAGCATTAAAAAAGTGTGGATTTAATGTGATACTCAAAATCAATGCAGATCAGCGGACCATGGAAAAAGCAGCTGATCAGTTTTACACCATTTTGAGAAAATCAAAAGTCGGTCTGTTTTATTATGCAGGGCATGGAATGCAGATCAATGGTTCAAATTATCTTATCCCTGTAAATGCTCATGTTGGAACAGAATCAGATGTAAAATATGAATCAGTGGATGTGGGCAGAATTCTTGGAAAAATGAAAGACGTAGGAAATGAACTCAATATAGTTCTGCTTGATGCCTGCCGCGACAATCCATTTAAACGATCCTTCAGAACTGGAAAAAAAGGACTTGCCAGAATGGAAGCACCAAGTGGTACCATTATTGGATATGCCACAGCACCGGGATCAGTTGCAGCAGATGGTAACAACCGAAATGGATTGTTTACCGGTCATTTATTGAAATATATGATGCAGCCAGGCATTCCAATTGAAAAAGTCCTAAAAGAAACAAGGAAAAAGGTTTATAATGAGACCAATGGTAAACAGGTACCTTGGGATTCTTCCTCTCTTATGGGTGATTTTTATTTTGCCAGGGGAACGCAGCCGCCAGCTGATCAGAGTCAGCCTGCTGCATCTGTTCAACCGCAACCTGTAGTGACAACGCCTTTAGCACCAGCTATGGGAGATACCTATACTGATCCTGTAACCGGCATGGAGTTTGTCTGGGTAAAGGGGGGTTGTTATCAGATGGGTAGTCGTTCAGGTTCTTCAGATGAAAAACCGGTACATAAAGTCTGCGTAGACGGATTCTGGATGGCAAAATATGAGGTAACCCAGGGGCAATGGAGAACGATTATGGGAAATAATCCATCTTACTTTAAGGCTTGTGGTGATGAATGCCCAGTAGAAGAAGTAAGCTGGAATAGAGCAAAACAATTTATTAAAAAGGTAAACAGCAGAGGCAATGTAAAATTCAGACTGCCCACCGAAGCTGAGTGGGAATATGCAGCCAGAAGCAGAGGGAAAAATGAGAAATATGCCGGAGGTAATGATGTAGACAGAGTTGCCTGGTATTATTCTAATTCCAATTCCAGAACTCATGAGGTAGGCACAAAAGCCCCCAATGGTATTGGGCTTTATGATATGTCCGGCAATGTCTGGGAATGGTGTGAGGATGTTTATGATGAAAATGCTTATTCTAAACATATTACAAACAATCCTTTAGTAAAATCTGGTGGTATCTATCGCGTTATCCGCGGCGGTAGCTGGAGCTACTACCCTGCTGACGTCCGTAGTGCTTTTCGGTACAGGTTCACGCCGAATGATACGAACGACATCTTAGGTTTTCGGCTCTGTTCCGCCCAAGTCCGGCAGTAACTGAAATCAGCAGCTTAACCGGTGCCGACCACGTTGTTTCGACCTGTGCAGATAGAATTAAGCCGCCAGTTTAAATCGAAATTCTTTATCTCAAACTGTTTGTCATTTTTTTAGTGTGTTATTAATCATTAAATCGTCTGTTATCCCCTTGTTATTTTTTTAAAATTGCTGTATTAAATTAGTGATTAAAAAATGAATTATATTCAAAATATGAAGAGGGCAACATGGGAATACAGGAGCGTAAAAAAAGAGAGAAGGGGATGAGGCGGTATCAGATACTTGAAGCAGCGAAAAAGGTTTTCTCTTCAAAAGGATACAATGCTGCAACCATGGAAGAGATTGCCGATGTGGCTGAGCTGAGCCCTGGAACTTTATACATATATTTTAAAAATAAGGAAGAATTACATACTTTTCTCTCCATTGACATATTACAACACATTGCTGTTGAAGCTGAATTTGTTGTACAAAAGAGTGTCTCTTCTGAGATTAAACTTGACAATCTGCGTGATGTTTTTATTGAAGTCTATGAAAATGATCCAATGATTTTGATAAGCCTTTTTCATTTGCAGGCAGGTGAGACTTTAAAGAATTTATCTGAAGAGGTTTTAAATAAGTTGAAACAGACATCGGGGAGAGCTCTTGCTGCTATAACATCTATTATTAAAGGTGGTATTGAAGAGGGGATTTTCATTGATGAACACCCGGTGGCTTTAGCTGATGTTATCTGGTCAACCTTTTCAGGTGTTGTGCTGTGGGTTGACAGTAAGCGTCTGCTCAATGACCAGAAAGATTTTGTAAAATCAACTTTAAGAACTGCCTTTAGCATTGCTAAAAAGGGGTTAAAGAAAAATTAATTTTATTTGCATAGTCGATGTATTGTTTGAGCATGCCATACACCTCTTCCTGAAAAAGTGGGTATTTTTTTCTCAGTAAGATAGGAAGCTATTGTTGCAAAGGTTGCTCTCTCTTTACGCATGGTCCTGATAATATCAAGGACTTCATCTTTTGTATATCTTGTGCCTGAGGCATAGCTGGTTGTGATTATGGGTTCTCCTGCTATTGTGGGTGGAATATTACTCCCAGTTAAAAAATCGTCAAGGTTTTTCAATAGGGTTGTGAATGCTTCATTTTTTTCTATTTCTGATTGAGCGAGCATTTTCTGGGTCTCTACTGCTTTTTCGATATTAGCAGCAATTGTTGATATGTTTTCGCTGATTAATGGCGCGAACTCGGTTAGATTTTTTGCTAGTTCATCACTCTGTGGCAGGTTATTAAAATTTGCACTGCGTCTGTCTTTTAATTTCCTGCGTTCAGAATTTGGACCGTAATAGCTGTCCATGGATTTTCTTGTTTTAGAACCTCTATGTTTAGAAGTCCTCAGGCTTTTTAGAAAATCACTCATGATAAATCTCCTTCTTTTAAAATAATAAAATTACCAAAAACTGAAAATTCAGCCAGTACTTAATCTGCGAAATAATTGGAATATCTTTATTAAATAATAAATCAAAAGAAATGAGAAGTCAAGTGCGAAAAATAAATTAGACGAAAAATAAAATTATCTTTGAACGAGTTGTGTGATCTCTTTTTTTATACAAAAATAAATTTCTTCGTCACTGCCATAAATATCAATAACATCTTTATGGTTGATAAGGTTTTCAATGACAAAAGCTGTAACGTACAAACTTGCTATGTTGGGATTTGCAACAAGTCCCCTTAGTGGCGCAATTTGATAATCAATATCAAAATCTTCTGATGTGTATAAAGCTGTAAGGCACTTTACCAGTTGCTCCTGAATTGAGTTTTTGCTGACAGTTTCAATAAGACCCTGCTCAATCAGTTTCATGGCAATTTTATTACTAAAAGTATCAGTGTTATCTCTTATGGAGTTGATAATCTGGATCCTCTCCCTCTCTTTTGATGACTCGATTTTTGAGAGAAGTTTTGTCTCTCTGTCTCCAACCCGAAATGTTTTACCCATAAATTTATCCTTAAATAAGCAGCAATAAAGTAACTAAATATAATACATCACAAATGCAGTGATTTGCAAGAAAAATATTACAAATCTTCAATAATAATTTGAGGAGAGTTTTTCTTGAATTTATTTATTTTTATTTTGAATACGATTTTTTTGTAAAAAAGCGGCAAGTTTTTCAAGTCTGGAACATTAAAATGTATTGCTTCTATACCACTGTTTTCTGTATTATCATTAATATTATGATCAGAACTTGCAAGGATCATTTTTCTATGGTTTATTCCAATAATTATGGAGGAGACAACTTTAACATTTTCACAAAGAAATAGAGGCTCTCTGTTATCAGTCCCAAAGGGTCTGAGAATATCTATCTCCTTTGCAAGTTTATAAGTTATCTCATCAAGTTTGATAACAAGGTCAATTGTGATGGATTTTTGAAAATCAGAAAAGGAGAAGTTTGACTCTACATATTTTTCCATACTTTGTGCAAATTTTTCAATATTTTCTTTTTTGATTGTAACGCCTGCTGCCATGGAATGACCGCCAAATTTTTCAAGTAGAGAGGAGTGTTTAGAGAGAGAGTCATATATGTTGATTGAAGTTATACTTCGGCATGAACCTACAAATGGATCATTAACTGAGCTTATCAAGATTACAGGTTTTGAATACTTTCTTACAAGTCTTGAAGCTGCAATGCCAAGTACACTTGCATTCCAGGTTTTGTCCCACATTATCAGGATTTTTTTGTCTAAAAGTTTCTTGTTTTTCTCTATTTTATTATTAATATCAATGATGATTTCTTGTTCGATTTTCTGCCTTTTTTGATTAAGATCGTCCAGGATTGCACTGGTTTTAACAGAAGATACTCTCTGTTTTGATGTTAAATGGTCAACACAAATTCTTGCATGGGAGAGCCTGCCTGCTGCATTTATTCTTGGGACAAGTCTGAATCCAATATCATCTGAATCCATACTGTCAATGGGTATCCTGCTGATATCCATAAGAGTCTTAAGTCCAACTCTTTTCCCTTTTTGGAGTACTTTAAGTCCATAAATGCATAAAATTCTGTTCTCATCCTTTAGAGGAACCATATCTCCTATTGTTCCCAGGGCTACAAGATCACAATAATCAAGAAGGTTTGGCTCTTTAATTTGTACCCAAAAATTTTTTCCCCGCATGTATTGTCTAAGTGCCATAAGGAGGTAAAATGCCACTCCAACACCAGCAAGATGATTTAGACCAGATGTGCAATCTTCTCTTTTAGGGTTAATTATAGCTGCACAAAGAGGCAGAGGATGTGGGGCTTCATGGTGATCTGTGATAATTACATCTATATCTTCTTTGTTTGCACAATCAACAGCTTCATGGCTGCCTGACCCGCAATCCACCGTAATAATAAGATCAATATTTTGTTTTACAGCCATGTCAATATGCTGTTTGTGCATTCCATAACCTTCTTTTATCCTGTGGGGGACATACCAGGAAACATCAGCATCAATATGATTCAGAAAATCAACCAACAGGGAAGTCGATGTTACGCCGTCAGCGTCAAAGTCACCAAATATCAGTATTTTTTCTCTGTTTTTTATGGCAGTCCACAAACGTCTGACAGCTTTGTTCATATCTTTTAATGAATAAGGGTCCTTAAGGTTTGACAGGGTAGGATTTATAAAAAGCTCTGCCTGATCAACTGTTTTAATCCCTCTGTTTGCAAGGAGAGTCGCAGTGATTTTGTTTAAATTGAATTTTGATTTAAGTTTGTCAACTATTGCATCTATTTTATCATCAGCATTGCTGTTTAAATATTTTATCTCAGGTTTCATAGCTCCATGATTGTAAAAAAAAGTATTTAGTTTTCAAGCCGTACCTTTTGGGAATAAAAAGCAGCTCCTGTCCTGGAATCAGTTAGTTTCGCCTCAATAAGAGCGTTGATACCACCTTTGTACATCATCCAGTCACCTCTTTTATAAATGATAACAGCATGGTGTAAACTTTTATCAAATTTAATTTTAACTTCAAGTTTTCCAAGGGTTGAAACTAAAAAGACTTTTTTCCTCTGGCATATATTTTCCATATGATTTGAGTCGGGGTTGATTGTTATAACCGGGAGAGTTTGTTGATCTTCAGGTAGAATTTGAGAGTGAATAAAGTCTCTATTTATTAAGCTTAAAAGGCACATGGGAAAAACAGGATCTGGTTCAGGTTCTTTAGTTAAGGTGTTAACAAGTGAAAATCGACCTGACTTGTGATTTGTGCCCTTATAAAAGGCAGGCTCATGCTTCCCTGCAAAAGCAAATCCTTTTTTTTTAAATGTATTAAAAGAAGTATCAATACGTGATTCGGGAAAGCTTAGCCTGAAGCACTCTTCTCGATTGGGAAAAGAAAAACCACAATTGAGTTTCTTGTTTAACTCCCGGGCAATAAAAAGATCAGAACGACATTGTGCAGGAGGAGTGAAAACTTTTTTAGCATATTGAAGGTAGTCATGCATACAGGAACCCACTATGTCATCTTCCTCAAACATAAGTGTGCAGGGAAGAATCAAGTCAGCCAGGGCAGCAGTGTCATTCATAAAGGCATCTACAACGCAGGTAAAATCAATATTCTTTAAAGTTCTGGCCAGATGCCTGCTGTCCGGAGCCTGGTTCACAATATTACTACAGTTTATCCAGGCAGTTTCAATTTTTGGAGTTGACTTATCAATCTCATCAGCCAGAACAGGCAGCAAAAAAGAACGATTTGCATCATGCTTTACCCAGTTAAAATCAAGATTTCTTATTGAAGATATGCCAAAATATACTCCGGCACCTGTATGACCGACATTCCCGCTCAGCCATGCCAGAGCATTAATATGTCTTACCGACTCCTTGCCAGTAAGATATCTTTGAAGACCCCAGCCAACAATTGTACTTACACTGTTTTTAGAGTTTTTTGAATATATCTTGCTGAGAAATTGAATATTATCCAATGAAACACCGCATTGTTTTGAAAGAGAAGAGAGGGAAAATTTATTAACAAGTTCAGAGTATTTATCTCTCCCTATACAGTTGTTAATACGGGACATGTCAAGGTTATCATTTTTAATTAACAATTTTACAATTGCCAGTGCAAGAAACCTGTCTGTTCCAGGATTAATAACTATCAGTTTGTCGGCATATTTGTAATAATCACCACCCCCCGGCCATATGGAGGTGACATGAACATCTCTCCTGCGTGCCTTTTTGATAATCTGGCTGAGATGTATGGAAGAAGAAGAGAAATCTTTTCCAAAATTTACAATGTGTGAAGAGTTTTCAATATCACTGATATTGTTATGATCAAGGGTTCCAAAATCATCTATACATGCCTCAATTCCAGTTATATCACATAAAGAACCATGGGTTTTTGTACATCCCAAGGAGGTGAAAAAATTATCTGTTACAATTTTTGTAACACCCCTTGCTCCATGATCCTGGATATGGAGCATTTTTTTTGGATCATCTTTTAAGCATCTAGAAATTTTTTCACTGCATATATCCAAAGCTTTTTCCCAGGAAATTTTCTCAAATTTGTTTTTATATTTCATCAGAGGGGTTGTGATTCGATCAGGGCTTTTGAGTCTGTTTATATGCTTTTTAACCTTTGCGCATGTAAATCCTTTGGTGATTGGGTGTTCAGGATTTCCTGAGACTTTAATATTTCCAGTATTTTCATCTAGCAGGTTTTTTTTAATTATGATTGAGCAGGAATCCGGGCAATCTTTTGTGCATGCAGTAAACATATCAAATAAAGCCTTTATTTTGTTAGTTATCTTTATTCCGTAGATTAACCTTATCATATACTGCAGTCAAATTTAAGATATAATGACAATCATTTGCACTATAACATCAACACAATTATAAGGCTTTTTTGATTTGAGAAGATATGCTCTGTTCTATTGGGAGGGATTTTTTAAGAATTATAGATTAAAGGTTTTGCAATATTGTGCTATAAGTGTTTATTTAACCATGGTTTTTTCAGTGGATTTTTAAATGAAGATGGAAACTATACAGAAAAAATATCGAGTTGACAGAAAAATGATAGGTTTTGTTAAGTTTATTTTTGAAGCCTATGAGGGGGTTGCAGTTGTTTCAACAATTGATGCACAAAAGAATCTAATAATGCTTTCTGTTGCACCTGATTTGATTGAGATTTCTGATCTTATTGTAAAGGATCTTAAAAAGGATTTTTTGTTTGATGCAGTTTAAAGGATCGGCCTATATTTATACAATTGGTTGTCAGATGAATGTTTATGACTCAGCTAAACTTTTAGCTGTTTTGATGTCCATGGGGTATAAAGAGACTGAATCACTTGATGAGGCTGATATTGTGGTGTGTAACACCTGCACCATAAGAGAGAAAGCCCAGGAAAAAGCATATAGTTTTTTGGGCAGGCTTACCAAGCTTAAAAAAAAGAAACCACACCTTATTTCTGTGATAGCAGGATGTGTTGCACAACAAGATGGCAAAAAAGCCATAAAGCGACTGCCTCAAATTGATATTGTTCTGGGTACCCAATCTTTTTCACGATTTGCAGGGTTGCTTGAAAAAGTAAAGCAGGGGAAATCAAATATTGTAGATATCCAACCCAATGATTCAATCTTTGAAGTTATGCCTGCTTTATCAGATAACAATGGGGATGATATCTCAAAGTTTGTAACAATAATGCAGGGGTGTGAAAATTTTTGCACATATTGTGTTGTCCCCTATGTGCGCGGAAAGGAGAAAAGCAGAAATCCTGAAGCAATTGTCAAGGAGATTGAACTATTTGGCGAATCTGGTATAAAAGAGGTTACTCTTTTAGGTCAGAATGTAAATTCCTACGGTATTAAAGAGAATGATATCTCTTTTGCTAAACTTTTAAAAAAAGTCAATTCAATTAATGCCATTGAGCGGATACGCTTTGCAACATCCCATCCAAAAGATCTTTCCGACGAATTAATATATGCCATCCGTGATCTTAAAAAAGTTTGCTGCCATTTACATCTGCCTGTACAGTCCGGATCTGACAGGATATTAAAAAAAATGAACAGAGGATATACATCAAAGGATTTTCTTGCAAGGATTGCAAAACTGAAAAAAGAGTGCCCTCAAATTGCAATTTCAACTGACTTGATTACAGGTTTTCCATCGGAGACAAGGGAAGATTTTCAAGCCACATTGGATTTGATGAAAGAGGTTGAATTTGATTCTGTTTTTGCCTTTTCGTATTCAGATCGACCCATTGCACCTTCAATCAAGTTTGATGGTAAAGTTGATGAAAAAGAGAAACTTTCAAGATTGAATGAACTTTTTTCAGTGCAGGAAATATATACAGCTAATAATAATAAACAACTTATTGGGAAAACTCAATCTGTGCTGATTGAGGGGAAAAGTAAGAAAAAGATGAAAGCCAATCAAAGGTTGACAGATACAGATACGCTAACCCAGATGATGGGTAGAACTGAATCAAACAAGATTGTTCATTTTTTAGCAGAGAATGTTGTGCCGGGAATGATAGTTGATGTTAAAATTGAGAAAGCTTTTCCCCATTCATTGCTGGGCACTATCTTAGGAGGTCTTTAGCATGAACAGGCTTAACCACAGAAAAATTGGAAGGAATGATCCTTGTGTGTGTGGCAGTGGAAAAAAGTATAAAAAATGCTGCATGGATAAATCAATGCCATCTAACAATTTTAAGCAGAAGTATAAAAAAAAATACAATATTATCTTAAAAGAGCCCCATCAAATTGAAGGCATAAGAAAAAGTGGCACACTGCTTTTATCCATACTTGATAAGGTAGAAAAGATGATAAAACCCGGGATCACAACTGATATGATTAATGATCTTGTGCATGAGGAGCATTTAAAAGCTGGAGCAATCCCTGCGCCTTTAAATTATAGAGGGTTTCCTAAAAGTGTCTGTACCTCAGTAAATGATGTGGTATGCCATGGTATACCAGGAGATCATATTTTAGAGGATGGTGATATTATTAATGTTGATGTCACTCCTGTTTTGAATAACTATTATGCCGATGCAAGCAAAACTTTTTTTGTGGGAACACCCTCAAAAGATGGATTGAAGATTGTGAATATTGCAAAGGAGTCATTAAAGAGAGGGATTAATATAGTAATGCCCGGTGCAACCCTTGGAGATATCGGGTGGGCAATACAGAGTTATGCTGAATCTTCAGGTTGTTCAGTTGTTCGAGAATTTATTGGGCATGGCGTTGGCATTGAATTTCATGAACAGCCTCAAGTGCTCCATTACGGGATCAGAGGTGATGGGATAGAGTTAGTCCCGGGCATGGTGTTTACCATTGAACCCATGATTAATTTAGGAGAAAAAGCACTGCATGTTTTAGATGATAACTGGACAGCAGTTACCAATGATCACTCTTTATCAGCACAGTTTGAACAAACTATACTTGTAACTGAAACCGGCTATGAAAGCCTCACACCCTTTGAATTGTAAATAATGATATGAATAGACTAATAAATTTACTCATAACAATCTACTACATGTCTTTTTTCTGGACATCCTCTTTTTTCTTTTTTATTATTGCTCTTGTCATTAGAATTATAGTATCCCCCTTTGACAAAAAACTGATTTTATTGAATCTCTTCTCGTCATTCTGGGCAAGTTGCTATCTCTGGTGTATACCCACATGGAAGATTGAAAAACAGGGCATGGAGAAATTCAGCTTAAAAAAAAATTATATTATTATTTCAAACCATCAATCCCAGATAGATATTCTTCTTGCATTTAACCTGTTTATCCCATTTAGATGGGTTTCTAAAAAAGCAGTGTTTTATCTGCCTTTTCTTGGGTGGAATATGGTTTTAAATAAATATGTTGGCATTAAAAGGGGTGATAAAGAGAGTATCAAAAAGATGATGCAGCAATGTGAAGCAATTTTAGAGCAGGGTTGCTCACTGTTTTTTTTCCCCGAAGGAACAAGATCTAAAACAGGTGAACTAAAATCGTTTAAGCCTGGGGCTTTTATCCTTGCAAAAAAGATGCAAGTCAATATCCTCCCAGTAATTATGCAGGGAACACGGGAAGTGCTTACAAAAAACAGTGCCACATTTGCCTGGAAAAAAAAGATGAGAGTAAAAGTACTTGATGAAATAAGCTATAAAGAGTTTGAGGATAAATCCCCCGGGGAAGCAGCAGATATGGTCCATGATTTCTATGTGCAAAATATGGAGAAAAATTGATTGCCTAAAGTTGGAAACAAGGGTATATGGTTTTTGCTGCAAGCTTATCTTTTATGGGGATTCTCCCCTGTATTCTGGAAAACCCTTGGACATGTTACTCCATTTGAAAGTATACTGCACAGAACAATCTGGTCATTTTTGTTTTTAATGATTGTAGTTTTGTTCCAGGCGAGATTTAATGAGATCAAAGCTATTTTCAGGCAAAAAAAGATTTTGTTCACTCTGTTTTTGACAATGAGTTTACTCAGCTCAAACTGGTTTGTATTTATATTTGCAGTTAATGATGGTCAAATTCTCCAGACAAGCCTTGGCTATTATATGAATCCTCTGTTTTTTGTTTTTCTCGGTATATTTTTTTTAAAAGAACGCTTGAGAAAGCTTCAGATAGTTGCACTTATTATTGCAAGCTGCGGTGTGATCTATTTTTCAATATCAGTTGGGACATTTCCATGGATTGCTCTTATGCTGGCAACAACTTTTGGTATATATGGGCTTGTGCATAAACAGATTTCCGTGGAGGCTTTGCCAGGCTTATGTGTTGAAACCATGTTGTTTACAGTCCCGGCTTTTTTGTATCTTCTTTATCTGAAATTAAATAATAGTGGATCATTTCTAAATATAAATTTAAAAACAGATTTCCTTTTGGCAGGAACGTGTGTGTTCACAGCCTTCCCTCTGCTTTTCTTTACCGCAGGTGCCAGAAGAACCACCTTTGCAACTGTTGGATTTATGCAGTATCTTGCGCCTTCCACCTCATTTCTTTTAGCAATTTTTGTCTATAATGAACCTTTTACCTTTGAGAAACTTTTTACCTTTGTGCTTATATGGATTGCTCTTATTTTTTATACAATTGATTTAATACAACACCATAGGCAGAACAATCACCATACTGATTAGGCTTTGCTGTCAAGATTGGGAAATTTTGC
>Ga0256845_1003068_pt1 | contig 11559 bp, 9 predicted proteins | sample RiftiametaG_FD_189101 | JGI IMG/M metagenome (GOLD analysis project Ga0256845, IMG submission 189101) | Tube worm associated microbial communities from hydrothermal vent at the East Pacific Rise, Pacific Ocean - Riftia | ecosystem: Host-associated > Annelida > Integument > Unclassified ... | reverse complement strand
ATTATTGATTTAAAAGAGTATTTAGAGTTAGCCAATCTCTCATTTATGCTCTCTTCGTTTAATCAAAACTATACAGTAGCCAATAATATTAAATTTACAAATCCTTTTTATCAAAAAATAGCAGTGCAGTTAACCGATTTTTCCAATCATTTTTTGGCAAATTCATTAAAACCTTTAATTGAGGGAACAACTATTGAAAATATTATTGATAACTTAGAAAAGTTACAAAAAAAAGAGACTGTTAAAAACTTTGGAAACTATATTATAGAGATAATAGAGCATTTAGAAGATATTCGCCAACTGAAATATGAAAAGAGTGATTGGAAGAGACTATATAAACTATCAAAAGAGATGGATAACAGAGGTTATCAACTCAATGCAATTACATTACTTTTTGAAGCTGTTGGTTTTTACTGTTTGGACTCTCTATGTAAAATTAAAAGTGTTAAAAAGAGAGAAAAGAGTTATAGATATTTTATAAAACAAGGATATACACCTAAACATATCTTTTCTACCTATACTATGGTAAACGATGCTAGAGTTATTACAAAAATCAAAGATAGATTTAAAATATTAAATAATAGACAGTTTATCAATAGAGATAATATAAAAGATGATATTATAGTTTTTTTAAATAAAATAGAAAATTTAGATGATTTTAAAAACTTTATAGAGAGTATGGAAGCATTTAGAAATAACCTAACACATGGAAATAGTAGTCAAGCAATAGATGATGTTAAGGAAACTTATGAAAATATGTTAAATGATTTTGAAAATTTCTGTATAAAACAAAATATTTTAAAGAAAAAGTAACAATTATGTCAATAAACAAAAAAACAAACGCCCTATTTCGCTTAATGGAACTATTCCTAGAAAAAAAAGAGATAACCCCATACAATAAACCCATTTTAGAGGAGTTTGGATGTGATAAAAAGACACTAGAGAGATATTTAAAAGATATAGAGTCTCTCTATTCTCATATTGTCACTATAAAACAGAGCAGAAAAAAGGTGTGGAAATTGGTAAGGGTTTCAGATATTTTTGAGGAGTTTATCAATAATAGCCACGACCTCATCAATCTCTTTGATTTGGCAAAGAATTTTGACCCCGAGATATTTAAAGAGCTTGAAAAGGGAACACTATCTAAAATCGCCAAAAATAGTGAGTCTGTCTTTCTGTTTAAAAACTCTATTATGGAGGAGCTACAGAGCCAAGAGAAAAAAGAGATATTTAAAACTCTAAAAGTAGCCATTAAAAACCATGAATATAGAGATATACACTACAACTATAACGGCAAAAAGATTTATAGAGATGAGAAGTGTATTAAGCTTGTCTTTATGGATAATAATTGGTATTTAGTAGTAGCAGACGAACAGAACAGTTTGCGTTTTAGGCGACTTAGTTTTATAGACAAAATCTCCTACTCCTCTAAAAATAGCTACCACAAAAAGGATATTGAGCTACATTTGGAGTTTCTAACAAATATCCAAAATGCTATGACTCTCTATGGAGTTAAACCCAAAATAGCCACCATTCGAGCTACCCCTACCATTGCTAAATATTTTGAAAAAGATATGAAACGGTTTCTACCCTCTCAAACTTTTCAAAGCAAAGAGAGTGATGGTTCAATCCTCTTTACTCTAACCTACACCCAAGAGTTGGAGATTTTGCCATTGGTTCAGAAGTGGTTGCCTGATTTGATTATTGAAGAGCCTGAGGAGTTGAGGGTGGCTTATAGGGGGAAGTTGGAAGAGGCTATTGGGAATCATTGTGTATAGTTTATATTATATATGATAAAATCATACAAAAAAAGTTAATATTTATTACTTTAATAATAAAGGGAAAAATGGGATGAACAGAAAAACGATAGAGTGTAAATTAATAACACCAATGTTAATGCACGGAGAGAATACAGCAGTAGCAGAGCTAAGACCACCAGCTATAAAAGGGGCTATGAGGTTTTGGTGGAGGGCTATTCATGGAAATTTTGGTTTAGATGATTTGAAAAAAAAGGAGTCTAAACTGTTTGGGGGAGCAGGAGAAGATAGTGCTGTTAAGAGTAGTTTTCGGATAAAATTATTGACTTCATATCTGCAAACAGAACAGATAGACCCTTTACCTCATAAAAATAGTCGTTTTAGAATCAGTGGATATAGGGAAAATCAGAATTTTAAAATAGAGTTTATTGGAAAAGAGCTAGATATTGTCAATGATATTTTTAAACTTACTTCCATTTTAGGTGGATTTGGACAAAGAAGTCGTAGAGGATTTGGGAGTATTCAAATTCAAGATAGTATAAATATTGGATATATTAAAAATCTTATTAAAGAGATAAATCCAAAGTTTAAATATTATAATTCACTTAATAACTACCCTTATATTAAAGATATTGAAATTGGAAAAGAGTATGACAATATGAATGATTTAATAAGAACTATTAGTTCTGCAACTCATAATCACAATAAAGATGGAATGTTTGGTTCAGTACAAAATGGAAGATATGCCTCTCCTCTCTATATATCTGTCATTAAAGATAAAGCTAAATATAGACCAATTATTACAACACTAAACGCAACGAAACGGATAGATGAGAGACGATTAACAGAGTTTAAAGGAGCAATATTATGAGATACCTCTTCCTTTTAACCATAACCCCTGTTCAAGATTTTATCTCACAAGCTAGAAAACTAAAAGACCTCTATGGTGGAAGCACTATTTTATCTAAAATGTCAGAAGTAGGAATTGAGTATGCAAAAAAGAGAGGTGCTACTATAATATTCCCTCAACAGACAGAGGGTAAAAATTCTTATCCAAATAGGTTTTTAATTGAAATTTCTTTTGATAATGAAGATAAATTAAAAAGTTTTGCTTCAAATATGAGTAATGAAATTTTGAATTATTTTAGAAATTTAAATAAAACAAAAAGCTCTATAGTACAAAAGCATATAGAAGATTTTTTTCAAATCTATTGGAGTGCGAGTGAGTATAGTGGAGAGTATAAAGATGCTTTTGATGAGGTTGAAAAACGATTAGCAGGGGCAAAAAATAGTCGTTTTTTCTCTCAATTGGGTGAAGTTGGTAGAAAATGCTCTATTTGTGGAGAGAGAAATATAGCTATCTATCAAAAGCCTATGAGATTTTATATAAAAGAGCAGAGAAAAAAACTTTTAGTAGCTAAAAAATCGGATAATATCCAACATGGAGAGGGATTATGTGGAGTCTGTTATGTTAAACGAAAAAGCACAACTAAAGGTTTTGATTCTATATCCGATATAACTATTATGAATATTCCTGTGGAGATACGAGAGAGATATAACTATTTACAAAATGATAATCAGCTTTTTTATGAAGAGAATCTAATAAAAGAGTACTTTCAGAAAAATGATATAGATTACCCATTAGATGAATGTTTAAGAGAGTTGCAAGAGTTTAAAAAAGCGATAAGAGGAGAATATAAACAGACCTCCTATTACGCTATAGTAATGTTTGATGGTGATGATATGGGTAAGTGGTTATCAGGTCAAAAACTCAATGATAAAAGCAGACTAAAAGAGTTTCATAAAGATATTAGCTCCTACCTATCAATCTTTGCAACAGAAGCTAATCACATATTAAAAGAGCCAAAAGGAATAACAGTTTATGCAGGTGGAGAGGACTTTTTAGGATTTGTAAATATTAATAATCTATTTGAGGTATTACAAGAGTTAAATACCCAATTTAATGAGTTAATTAGCAAACCTCTAAAAGAGAAATATGGATTGAGTGATAATTTTACATTCTCAGCAGGAGTTGTAATAGCTCATTACAAAACACCTCTTGGAACAGTTTTAAATGAGGTTAGAAAATCGGAGAAAAAGGCTAAGAAAAATGCTGGTAAAGATTCAGTCTGTTTTACCGTATTAAAACGCTCTGGAGAGATAAGAGAGACTGTTTTAAAGTTTGAATCTTTTTTTGAATTGGAGTATATCACTAAGCAGTTAAATAAGAACTTTTCTGATAATTTTATCTCTGTATTGGAAAAAGAGTTTCTGTTGATGTGTGATAAAAATGGAGAACTTGATAATAGTTTAAACTCTATGGTTTATACAGAGTTGGAGCGAACATTAAAAAGGTCTCTAAAAATTGAGAGTGCAAAAGATAATATTGTTTTGATGGTTGACTCTATTAGAAAGATACATACTGTAAATTTCAGAAATTTTACAAATGGATTATATATCTGTAGATTTATTAACAAGGAGATAGGATGATAATAGAGATTGAACCACTTGATACCGTAATATTTAGAGATGGTAAGCCATTTAGTAGAGGTGATGATAGTTGGACGGATAGTTTAACTCTACCAACACCAACAACTATTTATGGAGCATTGAGAGGAACATATTTTTCTCAAAATCCTGATGATTTCAAAAATATTAAGCAAAATGATGTCACAGAGAGTTTGATTATAAAAGGGATTTATCTCTATAGAGATAATGAACTTTTATATAGAGTTCCAAAAGATTGTGTTCACCGAGTAAATGAGAAAAAGAATGATAAAGAGAAAGAGATAACTATATTAAAATTGGATAAAAACTTTTTGACAAGTAATTCTTTAGATTATAATTTATCTTTGACTGAAGAGATAGAGTCAATAGAAAATAAACTTTTAAATGATATTACATTTGATAATTATTTGGGAGGAGCAGATACTTTATACGGTCAAAATTTAGATAATTTTATAACAATAGAAAATAAGATAGGAATAGGTAGAAATAAAACTACAAAAATATCCCAAGATGGACTTTTGTATAGAGTTCAAATGTTGAGATATGCAAATAAAATAGATAAAAATAATAAAAAGATACATGAATTAAAAATAGTGGTTATATTTGAAGGATTAAAATTGGATTCTTTAGGTCTTATGAAATTTGGAGGAGAGGCAAAAGGGGCAAATTATAAAACTCTAAAAACAGTTGAATTACCTCAAATTCCTAATTTAAATAGCAATTATTTTAAACTCTATCTCTCAACTCCTGCTATTTTTGATAAAGGGTGGCTTCCTAGTTGGATAGATGAAGAGAGTTTTATAGGAGAGTATCAAGATATAGAGTTAAAGCTTCTCACTTGTGCTATAGGAAAATATCAATCTATTGGAGGATTTGATATGAAAACCAACCAACCAAAAGAGATGTTCAAGAGTGTACCAAATGGAAGTGTTTATTATTTTGAACTTCTTAAAGGAGAGAGAGATAGAGTAGTAGAGCTATTTCATAATCAATCTATTTCAGACCAAAGAGTGAAAGAGGGTTATGGAGTGGTATTTGTATCGGAGGTAGAGCAATGAAAAAGATAATAACGACTGTGGGAACTTCGCTATTTACTAATTATTTAGAACAAAATAGTGATATAAGTAATCTCTATCAAGCGATTAAAGATAAACCTTATCATGAATATCGTAAAGAGGAGAGAAGAGTTAATAGAATTAAAAATAAACTGTTAGAGTTTGCTAAAAAAGAGAACTCTTGTGCAGAATTAACAAGTATAAAAAAACTTCAAGAAAAATATGAAGATATTGAGGTCTTTTTGATTGCTACTGATACTATTGAATCAGTTCTGATTAGTGAAGTTTTAGAAGAGTTATTTATTGAAAATAATATAGAAGCAAATTTTGATAATGATAATATAATTGAGGATTTACAAGTCCATAATTATATGAAATTTAAAAAAGGGTTGTCTAACTTAATCGAAAGACTTTATAAAATATCAGAATATTATTATGAGAATATTGTATTAAATATAACAGGAGGATATAAAGCTCTAATTCCATATCTAACTATATTTGGACAAGTTAATTCTGTTTCTCTATATTATATTTTTGATGACTCAAAAGAGTTGATTTCTATACCACAAGCCCCTATTAGTATCAATTGGTCTCTTTTTCAAAAATATAAAAATATCATAGATAATCTATTTGAGGGAGTAGAGATTGATAATTGGGAAATTTACAAAAGAGAAAATAATATTGAAGAGGATTTTCCTGATATTGTTGAATCAATTAATATTGATAATACAATCTATCTAACTTTAAATGTAATAGGTCGTATATTTTATGAACGGTATAGAACCTTTATGATTATAGAAGTTTTAAAGGGTGCTAATTTTAGTAAAGAAAATGCAGGAAATAGATTAGAGATTGAAAAGGTTATACAAGAGTTATATAAAAGATTGCAAGAGTATATTCGTAATAATTCTATTATAAACACAACAGATTTAATATCTAGTATCAAAAAATTAAGTGACCAAGATGATTTAAAACATGGTGGAAATTTAGATAAAAATAGTTTTATATTTAAATCAACAAACAATGGACAGATTCGTCTAGTCTATTCTCCTGAAATCAAATATAATGAAGTTTTCATAAAAATATTTTTTTATGAAAGAGGAAACTTTAATCACTCTAAATATATTGATGATTTAAAAAATAAAATGAAACTTTTAACAGATATGGAATCTATCTCATATCCAATAAAAAAATAACAAAAAGGACAACAGATGTTTAAACAAGCAAAGATATTTTACATTCACACAATAAGCCCAACTCATGTTGGAAGTGGTTCAGACTTGGGAATAGTAGATATGCCAATCCAAAGAGAGGGACATACAAGTTTTCCAAAAATTGAGGGTTCGAGTCTCAAAGGCTCTATTAGAGAGACTTTTGAGAGACGAGATATGACAACAAGCATAAAAACACATCTAACATTTGGATATGATGATAGTAATGCTCCAAGACTTGTCAAAGAGAAATTTATTGAGAAAAAAGCACAAGAGTTTTCAGGTGCTTTGGGTTTTAGTGATGCTCGTATCTTACTTTTTCCTATTAAATCAGCCAAAGATATTTTTGCATGGGTCACTTGCCCCTCTGTTTTAAATAGATTTGCCAAAGATTTAAAAATCTCGAACAATGAACAAACTTTCACTATTAAAGAGAATACTATTACCAATGATTCCAAAATCAATATTGATAGTGGAGCAGTAATATTAGAAGAGTATCAAATAGGAGTAAAAAAAATAGGAGAAACTCAAAAGATAGCAGAATTTTTAGCAAAGGAATTAAATAATGATGATATAAAAGAAAAACTTATTATTTTGTCTGATAATGATTTTAAAGATTTTATTACTCTCTCTACAGAGGTTATTACAAGAACTAAAATAGATAATAAAACAGGGGTAGTAGCTACAGGTGCATTATTTACAGAGGAGTATTTACCAAGTGAGACTATTATGTACTCTTTGGCATTAGCTTCTGATTTGATGGCACAGGTTGAGTTTAACGAAGCAAAAGAGTTAGCTACAGCAGATAAAGTGATGGAATTTTTTACCTCTACTATACCATCAACTATTCAAATAGGTGGTAATGCAACTATTGGTAAAGGAATAGTATCTATAGTTATAGGAGGAAATCATGCCAATTAGAGACATAGAAAAAGAAAGAGCTATTTTTGCTTATGAGAAAGTAGATGAGGCAGTGCAAAATCAAGGAATTAAACAATCAGAGTATAAATCATACTGTAAAAAAATTCCATCATATATTCAAACCAATGGGCTTAGTGCTACTTTTGCATTTATATTTTCAAAAAACAATACGACTTATACACTTATCTATGACCAAGTAGATGAGTGGTTAAGAAGAAGATATAATGATGATAGCACTATTCTTAATCGAGAACAGAGATTAATGGAGAGACTTATTAGGCTAGATTCTACAAAATATAAAAAAGTAACAATCGAAGTTCTAGCTCTTTTTAGTTGGCTTAGACGATTTGCAGAGGGTCGAATCGTAAAGGATAATTAAAATGGGCTATTTTATACCAAAAGATACAAGTGAGCTGTTGAAGAGAAATAATTTAGAGGTCAAAGATATTGATAATTTCTCTTTGAGACTCAATAGATTTACGAGAATTCATTATGGAAATAGAGATAAATATGAGTTTAATATTAGAGATATTAAGGGGTCTACAAATATAGATTTAAATAGAATTGAGAAATATTATGAGCGTATTAAAAATATTTATTTAAATAATCTATCTATTTTGGCTACAAACAATTGGAGATTAGCTATAGGAATAGGGAGTTCTTCTGTTTATGAAACCTCTATTACACTGCATCATATCTATGGAGTACCTTATATCCCTGCTCAATCTATTAAAGGTTCTTTGAGAAGCTTTATAATTCAAAAGTATTTTTTTGATGAGTTAAAAAAGTATGATAAATATAATGATTTTGAACAAGATGAGCTTTATAAGAAAGAAAAAGATAATAAAAAATATAAGCACCAATGGTTTATAGATATTTTTGGCTCAAATGAGCAACAAGGAAAAGTTATCTTTTTTGATGCCTTTACAAAAGAGTCAAAAATCCAACTGGATATTATGAATAACCATTATCAAAAATACTATAATGGTTCAGAGTCTCCAACTGATACACAAAATCCAAATCCTATTAACTTTTTGACACTAAAAGGTTCTAAATTTGAAATTGTTATAGCTACCAAAGAGTCGATAGTTTTAGAGAGTGAAAACTTTAAAGGGGATATACTTGATTGTGTAAAAGATAAGCTTTATCAGTCATTAGAGATTTTTGGTATTGGAGCAAAAACTTCTGCTGGATATGGATATTTTGATATTCAAAAATCGGAAGAAGAGAAGGCTTGGGATAGAGTGGAAGATACAGAAGATATAAAAACCATTGAAAATTTTATAAAAAACTACTCTACTTCTAAAAATATTGAAAAAGCCAAAAATAAAATAGAAAAAATCAAAGAAAAAATTGAAATTGAATTGTTAAAAGATAAGGATAAAGAGAGTATTAATGAGTGGGAAAGAATTATTAAAAATAAAAAATATCTTACAGCAGATAGAATTCGACAATTTATAAATAAATATCCTATTTCTTCAAAAAAAGAAGAAGCCCAAAAAGAGTTAGAGAGTATGAATAGCTCAAAAACAAAAGCTATACCTAAAGGATTGGATTTTAGTCAAGCCAAAGATGCTAAAAGTATTGAAAGAGCTATGAAGTTTATTCAGAATCCTACTAATGAGGATAAGCAGAAACTTGAAGATGTGATTAAGAGGGTTTATCCTAATTTAAATGCCAAGAAGAAAAAGCAGTTTAAAAAGAGTAAGTTGATGATTCGATGGTTGGGCAAAGAGAGATTTGATGCGATTATTAGCTAAAACAGTTTACAAACTTTTTATGCGATAAGGGTGTTATGCCTCACAACACCTTTTTTGTTATTCGAATTTGATGGTGTTTTCGTGGGAAAACACCCTACGGATAATATGATATAATGCTATATAAATTTATATAGGCAAAAATATGAAAAAGATAATATATGGTGAGAGCAATTTTAGAAAAATAAAAATAAACAATGATTATCTATATATAGATAAAACTAACTATATAGAAAAATTAGAGAATATTAATGAGAGTTTTTTAATCTTTTTACGCCCAAGACGATTTGGGAAATCTCTATTTCTTTCAACGCTTCAATACTATTATGATGAAAATAGCAAAAATGAATTTGAACGGATATTTGCTGATACCTATATAGGTAAAAATTCAACTCCACTAAAAAGTAGCTATAGAATTCTATTTTTTGAGTTTAGTGGAATTGAGGTTGAAAAAGGTTTAGATTTTGTATATGATAGATTTAGTTCTAGTATCAGAGTCAATATCACATCCTACTTAAACAGATATAACTACCCAAAAGAGACGGTTAAAAAAATAGAAAAGATAAAAGACCCATCAGATATTGTAAGAGAGTTTTTTGAAATAACTAAACAAGATAATATCTATCTACTTATAGATGAATATGACCAATTTGCAAATGCAATACTCGCCTATAGTATGCAAGATTTTTTAACAGTTGTGGGCAAAGGAGGATTTGTACGAAGCTTTTATGAAGTCCTCAAAACTGCAACTCTATCAGGTACAGTTCAAAAGATGTTTATTACAGGGGTTACTCCTATTACGCTTGATAGTTTGAGTAGTGGGTTTAATATCGTCAAACATTTAACCTATAGAAGAGAGTTTAATAACTTGGCAGGATTTAATCAAAAAGAGGTTCTATTCTCTGTAGAAGAGACTATTTTAAAAAAGTGTGATATAGAAAAACGAGATGAACTATTAGATAAATTAAAAAGATGGTATGATGGGTATCTATTTAATCAAAAAGCAGATGAGAGAATATACAATGCTACTTTGGTTAACTATTTTTTAACAGAGTTCGACTATAACGACTGCACAATGCCTAGAAAAATGCTCGATAGCAATGTGGCAAGTGACTATAAAGCGTTGATGAGACTTTTTAATATCGGAGATAGTGATAAAAACTTCCAAATCTTAGAAGAGCTAATAAAAGAGAACTCCATTACAGGTGTCATCAAAGATAGATATGACCTAAACCGTGAGTTTGATGAGGATGATTTTATGACTCTGATTTACTCTATGGGATTTATCACTATTAGAGATGAGATAGTGGGTGGACTCTATAACTTTGAGATACCAAACTATGTAATCAAAATTCTCTACTTTAACTACTTCGCTGTAGAGATAGATAGACGAAATAGCTTCAGAATCAGAGGCTCTATAGGTAGGATTTTGACCAAACTACTATTGGGCGATATAGCACCATTTCAAAACCAACTAAATGAGGTAGTAAAAGTCCTATCCAATCGTGATTTTATGGGATTTGATGAGAAGTATTTTCAAGTCATTACCCTATCACTGCTTAGTTTTGCAGAGTTCTATTTTATAGAGTCACAACCTGAAAAAGATAATAAATATCCTGATATTCTACTAGTCGGCAGAGACCCAAGAACACCAAATAACTATCTATTTGAATTGAAATGGGTAAAGGGAAAAGATGACTATAATTACATCAAAAAAGAGGGGATAAAACAGGTAGAGGGGTATTTGGAGCTTGATAGTGTGAGGGGGATTTCTAAGCTTAGAAGTTATCTGCTTATTGGGTCTAAGGATGGGGTGGAGTTTGTTTTTATTAGTTGAGTTGGATAAGTTCTAAGAAAAAAACAGGCTAAGTTGGTGTATAATTTTCACTAGATTTGCGAACTTTTTAGCAAAGGTCTATAAAATAGCACTGTTAAGTTATTTGGAACTTAGTGATATTTTTCCATAGCCCACAATATAGGCTATTTCCCTGACTGTCTTTAACGATAAGGGTTTGAAACATCTGTCATGCAGAATATCTCAAATTTTTCTTTTGAAAAGATTTCCCTGACTGTCTTTGACGATAAGGGTTTTTCTTGTTTTCAAATAACTTAACCATTTGCTAATATCTCTTTTTTATTTCAAAAATTATATTTTGTTGAAATTATGCCTGTTTGGTTTTGTCGTGTGACATGGTCACACCTACGGGTTTATGTTATAATTCCTTATAAATTTATATAGGCAAAAATATGAAAAAGATAATATATGGTGAGAGCAATTTCAGAAAAATAAAAATAAACAATGATTATCTATATATAGACAAAACTAACTATATAGAAAAATTAGAGAATA
>Ga0256845_1003067_pt1 | contig 11563 bp, 14 predicted proteins | sample RiftiametaG_FD_189101 | JGI IMG/M metagenome (GOLD analysis project Ga0256845, IMG submission 189101) | Tube worm associated microbial communities from hydrothermal vent at the East Pacific Rise, Pacific Ocean - Riftia | ecosystem: Host-associated > Annelida > Integument > Unclassified ... | reverse complement strand
CTACTATGGTTATATACTAGGACTACGTACACCACAAAGTCTAGCGGCTCACTTCGGCTCTTGTATGCACGAGGCAATAGAGGTGTTCTACAATAACGTGAAGAAAGAAGAGCAATCTAAGTTGACGGCAATGGTGATACAGGCGTTTATGAAACACTGGGGCGATAGCGGACAGGATAATAAACGTAATCCAATCCAAGCTATGAAGTTGCTGAAGGACTACGTAACTATGTATTACAATACTGAGTTCGACGTGGTGGATGTGGAAACAGAACAGTGGTTTACTATGCCAAATGGTACGAATCTACTGTGTAAGATGGATAGGGTGTTGCAGTTGGACGGTATCACTACATTGCAGGATACTAAGACAACTACTATGGCTCTTACACCATATTACTTCCGCAAGTATGAGACGGATATGCAAATCTCTCTCTACTATCACGTGGTGAACTCACTCATTGGTTGTGATATGGCACAGATAGATGCTGTTAGAGTACCACACACTGGGGACTTTGACACAACCTTTGTGCGGCAATCGTTCCTACGTACTGAGTTACAGTTGGAGGAGGCGGTGAATGAGTACTGTGCTAAGACAGACTACATTATGAATGCCCTTTCAATGGACAGTGAAGAGAAACAGTTGAAGTTGTTCTACTGTAACACGGCACGGTGTGCAGATTGGGGTGGGTGTCCCTATAAAGGATTGTGTAAACACGGTCTGAAACACCCTAGTATTAACGAGTTCCTACGTAAAAAATAAATCGAAAAACTTGTTGACAAAAAGGGGGAAATTTTGTAAACTACTAACAAATAAAGGAGAAAAGGCTATGACAGAATGGTCTACATATCAAGAAAATATATTCAAAGCTGTGAAGGATACTAGAGATAATCTCTTTATATCCGCCGTAGCGGGAAGTGGTAAAACTACTACACTGGTGGAGTTAGCTAAGTACCTACACGGTAGTAGTATCTTCGTGGCATTCAATAAGAAGATTGCAGATGAGATGTTCGTTCGACTACCAGGGTGGGTTACGTGTAGTACATTACACAGTCTAGCCTATCGTGTATTGAAGCAGACTGATACGTCGTTCAAGGTGAACAATAATAAGGTCACTAATATTATTAAGTACGGTGATTACTCCGAGGAAGAGAAGACATTCTTCTTTGAGAATAGCTACGAGGTACGTAGATTCTTTGACTCTCTTAGAATGTTTGCTACAGAACCTACGTTGGATGAGGTAGCTGTGGCTAATCCCTTTGACAAAAACCACACTAAGTTTCTACAGAGAGTTTGGAAACAGATAATAGATATGGAATCAAAGGGAAAGCGTAGGGTTATTATTGACTTTAATGATATGCTAGTCCAACCTTTGTGGCAAGATTTGGAGTTCCCGAAGTATGATAATATTATCATAGATGAGGTGCAGGATTTGAACGAGGTACAGTTTGAGCTAGTGTCTCGTATGTGTCACGATAAGACACGTGTTATTGGGGCGGGTGATAGGAACCAAAGTATCTACGCCTTTCGTGGGGCGGATCACTTTGCAGTGGATGTATTCACAGAGAAGTTCCAGTGTACTACTATGCCACTCAGTATCTGTTACCGTTGTGCTAGTAGTATAGTGGAGCGAGCGTGGCATTTAGTACCAGAGATAGAAGCTGGAGCGGATGCTCCAGAGGGTGTCGTTGAACATATAACCACGGCAAACTACCCCACGGGTTCACTAGTACTGTGTCGCAATACAAAACCGCTGGTGGAAGAGATGCTACGTTATGTGCGTGGTGGTAGTACCGTGTTCTTTGTGAACAAGGATATGTCGTACCCACTGAAGAGATTGGGTAAAGATTTCTTAGAGAGCGGCAAGAAGGGAGATGCTTTTATACTGGAACGGCTTGAAAAATATAGTAGTACATACTATAAGCGTGTAGTTCAAGAACAGTGGGAGATCATCAAGACTATCATACAGGGCTTTGAGTGCAAGTTGTCACCGAAGATGTTGTGTGATACCATTGACGAGATTATGCCAAAGGAACGTCCGAAGACACCGCATATCACTTTCTCTACAATACACGGTAGTAAGGGTGATGAGTATGATACAGTGTACTTATATCGTCCAGACTTAATACCAAGTATGTATGCAGAAACACAGATGGAGCTACAGCAAGAGGATAACCTCCTGTATGTAGCAATAACAAGGGCAATAAATAAATTGTATTATGTAGCTGGAGAATAACAATGAGGAGTGTATTAGTTGAAGATGTTCTATTTGGATGGAACGAGTTGGAATATATGGAGAAGGTTGAACTGTGTGAGATGTTCTCTATAAAGGTAGTCAACAAAGTGCCACAGGTAGAGCACCTAACTAATGACCAGTTACAGAGGCTATTACTAATAATGTTTGAAATGCTATAAGGAGAAAGCTATGGATAAATTAAGTAGAGAAGAATGGGAAGAAAGCCTGGAAGAGCGACAGAAAAAACGTATTGAAGAAATAAAGAATACGATTGATCGGTACAACGAGGAGCTGGGGTATACATCACGTAAGTATTTATTACCAGATGAATTGTTATTAAAGGAGTATACCTATATAAGTTTTCGTGAGAATGGTTTGGCGTTAGAGTTCACAAAGAAACGTGAACTGGATGAAATACTCAAAATACTCCACGGCTTAAAGTATAAAATAAAGGGTTATAATTATGTCCGGGACTTAAGTGTTGAGTACATTGTGGAGTACGAGGGACAGACAATCTTTGCAACCTTCCGTGTGAAACGGGATGGTATGGAGAAAGCACTGGATAAAGTATCTGGTGGTAAGTGTAAGATTGTTACAGAGAAGGTTATGGAAGAAAGTACGTATATATCCTGTGATTTATAGGAGGTAGTTATGGCTTATGAGATAGATCATGAATGGATGAGAGATGCTTTAGTGGATGGTATTTGTCGGCTGGACTTGCGGCATAGTAAGTTGTTTATTGACAAATATATTCCACAAGATTCCTACAAAGAGGGCGGTCTTCGATATGCAGTAGACCAACTCCACGATGATTTTTTAAGAAGTATATTGTTTGAGCTTATTAAGTACTACAAGGAGGTGAAAGATGAGACGTGTAATGGACAAGACAGCGTGGGATAGAGCACTGAAAGCTGAACGTATAGCTGTACGCGAGAAAATAATACAGTCATTGGTGGATGATATACAAACGTGTTTTTATACAAGGGAAACTATACTTGAACACGCAGTACGAATTTCTGGATTGACGTTGAATAGACTGTATCTCCCCATAGATTTATTCTCACCTGATGTATCCGTTGGATTTGATGGGGAGACTGTGACGGTAGAGTATGGAGAAGAACACCCTTTTATATTCTATTCTGATAAGTTACAACAATTGGATACTGGTAATGACATTTACAGAGGGTCATCGGTGAAGATCACTGGTAGATATAATGGAGAGGAAGTTATAATAAAAGGTAAATTGGAGAAAAAAGATGGAAGGAATGATTAGTGCAAAAGATATGAAGAAAGAGGAAGAGTTCAAAGCTATCATCTACGGTATAGCTGGTAGTGGAAAGACTCACCTTATGAAGTATATGCCAAGACCACTTGTGATACTGGACTTGGACAACAAGGTTCACCCACTTATGGGAGAGGATGATATATATGTTCTACCCTTCCACTTAAAGGATGCCAATGAAGCACGGGCTATGATTCCCAAAGTTTGGCGGGCGGTGAAGGATTTGCAAAAGGAAGAGGATATAAAGACTATTGTGCTGGATAGTATCACGGCATTGGATAGAATGGTGTTCCGTTGGGCTATGCTATCGGCTGGTAAAAAGGCTGACGACAAAGGTACACTACCAATCTTCGGGGATATGAAGAGGTGGTATACTACCTTCTTCCCTATGCTGAATAATATAAATAAGAACGTAGTGTTACTGGCACACGAACAGCACAAGGAAGACGATGGTACTTTGTTAAGTATCAGACCATACGTCACGGGTAGTATCGGAGACGAGCTATCCAGTATCTTTCCTAACACGTTCAACCTAGAGTATATTGGTGGGGCGAAGGAACGTTGGCGGTTGTATTATCGTAAGCGACAGAAGTATGTGTCCAGCTCCTCTATTATCTCAGAGGGTGTGGGCTACGTGGAGTACGGTCGTAACGAAGATGGTCTGCAAGCTATCTTGAAGATGGTAAAATGATTTAGCTACACGGCAGAGTTGTCGTGGCTATTGTAGTAACGTAATAAAATAGGAGAATAATTATGATTATTCAAACACAAGGCATTGAAGATGCACGAGATGAGGTGAACCCATTACTACCACCTGGAATCTACCCTGGTGAAATCATCTCTAGTGAGTTCAAACTCATTGACAACGCTGAGAGCAAATACAATGGTGTATATATGTTGAACTATGCTGTTAAAGCACAGGGAGATGAGTACGCCGCAACTGCTTTCGGCACAATCTTTATGCCAAATCCAGACGTAATGAAGCAGAATGATATTGATCGCTCTCTTGCACAACTCAAACGTCTGAAGATTGCCTGCGGTCTTGAGCTTACCGAAGAGGTCGATGATGAGGAGTTCATGCACTGTGAGCTTCAGGTTGAAGTCAGCGTTAAGAAAGGTAAGGGGGATTATGCGGACAGCAATACTGTTCGTGATGTGTTTCCACTCTAGTAGTTAGTAGTTAGTAGGGTTGGCGGTCATCCCTTAAAACCGCCACAATTTTTCAGGAGGAACTATGACACACAAAATGGAAGATGCTATCCAAGAGATAGAGATAAGTAAAATTGAAATTGGTGATAGAGCTAGAGTACGTATGGGGGATATAGATAGCTTGGCATTATCGATGAATATTGAAGGACAACTACTACCTATTGTTGTGGATATTGGAGGTGGTGGTAAGTACAGACTTATAGATGGTGAACGCAGACTGCACGCCGCAAGGAAACTATTTTGGAAAAAGATTAAAGCAATTTTATATGAGAAGCTAGATCCTATCAAGAAGAAAGAAGTTGAACTTACGTTGTGTATACAGCGTCTTCAGCTTACCTTTTGGGAGGAAGCCCGAGCTGTGAGGGATCTAGTGGAGAAGAGGAAGAAGGAACAATCAGGGTTGATGCAATTCAGCAAGGTTATCAGAAACAAAGATATAGCATTGGAGCTAAGTATGTCTGAAGCCAGACTGTCGGAGTGTTTGAGGATAGCCCGAGCGTTGGATACGAACCCTGAGTTAGAAGCGGAAGACCTGTCCAGAACGGAAGCGTTACGTAGAATACGAAACAAAGAATATACCGTGATGGACAGGGGCTTCTTGCACAATGCCTATCGAGACAATCTACTACATATGTCACCGTTGGAATGTATGGATACAATTATGGATGACATTGTGAACCTAACAATCATTAACGATGAGACTGTGAACATTGAGTTGTTAGATGCCATAGTAGAGAAGCTCACAATAACTGGTCAGATAATAGTCTTCACGCCGTATGGTAACATAGAACGTTGGACAAGGGAGCTGAAGAATAGGAAGCTGAACGTTAGTCCACAACCATATATCTGGTACAAGCAAGGTGAAGATACCTACGACAATTTTATTTGGGCTGGTAAGAATATAACCACGCCAATAAGACCAATGATGAATATGTTACAAGCCAAACCAACGGGGCTTACGGCAAAAGCAAAGCCGTTGAAGTTGTTGCTTAATATAGTTAAGTGCTGTACCGAGAGGGGCAACTTCGTCGTAGCTCCACAGTGTGAGGATATAGAAACCGTTCGTTGTTGTGTGGAGCTTGGACGTAATGTACGTTGTGCAGTACAGAGCAAAGCTCTTCGGGAAAAGTTATTGTTAAGTGTAACGGAGTAAGGTTATGGAGTTCCGAGAAGCTATAAGTGAGGAAATAAATGAGAGCAAACCTACCAGATAATGCAATGGGAATGGATAAAGAACTTAGTTCCGATGATCCAAGATTGTGTGATAATTGTGATAGTATGTGGTTATGCTATTTGAAACACACCAACGAACATTTGTGTGTGTCTTGTCTAGAGGAGAAGTACTTGGATACTATAGAGAACTTCTTGGAGGAACACGGTGGGTTGAAACTACACTCACTGGAGTGGAAGGTATACAAGAATGGTGAGCTGTCTTATGTAACAGTGGACACAGAAGAGTTTTCATTCTTGCTTAACTACGAGTTTTTAAATAAGATAGATAGTATAAACAAAGGAGAATAAGATGCCAAGTATAGAGAGGGTAGATGTAGATACGCCAGAGGATTTAATGCTGGTTCTTGAGGATACAATGAATGAGGATAAACTATTCTTCCTCATCTCCAGTATAATGATGCTGTTTGATGAGGATTACCAACAGTCTATTCTGGATACAATTATGAAGGAGTTACTTACATTGAATGAGAGTAACACACCACCAGTTTGTAGTAAAGAAGACTTTGTAAAGAAGGCACAAAAACTGCATGATATTGCTAAGCTTAAGGGTAATGCTGGAACTATCGGAATACAGGATTACCTAACTATGGTTATGACAGTATTCAGTGCGTTCTCAATTTGGTACAAACGTCCACTATTTCACGCACGGGGTATTATGCTTTCACATTGGGTGGAGTATAGTAAGAATAATGAAGTCAAGTTTATACCTAGGGGTTAATGATGAATAGACTAACAGAAAAAGAAATTGAGTTGTTGTGCAAACCACGTAATACCTCAACTGGTGTAGATGCTATTACACGGGAGATGTTATTAGAGATAGACTTGGATGAGGTACAAGTGGTTGCATATGGTATGAATGAGTTAACTGGGTGTAAAACTATAGAAACACCTGATGGAAAAGAGCTATATTACTTAGATGATTTCATACCAAAAGCTGGTTCTTATGCTTTCAAACCCTCGTTTGCTGGATCACAAATACTAATGGGTAGAATTGGTAGGCGTGTATTGTTTACAGATGGACGTTGGTTCGTATCGTAATAAAGTTTAATATAAAATAGGAGAAAGAAAATGAATAAAGTATGTTATATTGATGTAGAAACAACAGGGTTGAACCCAGTAAAGAATGATATTATCCAGATTGCTGGTATCGTGGAAATCAATGGTGATGTTATCTCGGAGTTTGAATATAAGTGTGCTCCAGTATCACCAGAGAATGTGGATGCCAGAGCATTGGCTGTTAATAAAACTACGGTGGATCAGATTATGAACTATCCAAGTCCACACGAAGTTATGAACAGTGTTATTGAACACTTGAAGAAAGCTGTTAATCCCTACGATCGTAACGACAAGATGTATATGGCAGGATATAACGTGGACTTTGACAAGCGGTTTATGAAAGAGTGGATGAAGAAACTTGGTAACAACTATTTCCATTCCTTCTTTGAGTATAAGGTGTTGGATATATTCCCACTGTTTATGGCATACTGTTTGGCTAACAATGTTGTAGTGCCAAACCATAAGTTGGTAACTGCTGCTGACTACTTCGACATCCCATTGGATGCACACGATGCACTGGAAGACATTCGTGCTACTCGAACTCTTGCGTGGAAGCTGTTCAATAAACTGGAGGACTAGGTTGTGGAAGGTAATAACTGTTTAATGGAATGCTTGGCGTTCTATCTAGATGAACCAGTTGAGAAGTTCACCCCAATAACTACTCTTATGCAAGACAGGGATGGTAGTTGGGTGGATGGTTTTGTGCAATATTGTAGGAAGTTTAAGCTACGACCTTATGTATATGATGAGCGATACAAACTAGAGGCGGAGTCTAATTGGACTGAATGCTTTGATGGTAAGGGTTATTGTATAGCCATAGTGCCAAGCGAACATCCCAATGCCTCACATGCAATATTAGTACATGAGGGTGAGGTGTTGTATGATCCTAACAAAGAGCTGAAAGAAGATAAGATTGTATATAAAGAAATATATATGATAATACGACTTGGAATGTATCGCTATGAACGACACATAAATGATAGGTTGCGTGTGTTCCTCTCCCTCATAAATGCTTATGATCCACGACATGTATTATGTGCAGAGCTTGCACTTCCAGCACATTTACATGGTGAGTTTAGGAGGGACTACAAACCATTGGGTGACATAGTAGTTCACAAAATGAGAAATGTTGTGGTTCTTATGTATGAATTAGTTAAGTTGGATATATCATTAGAGGATATTTATGTTGACATACAAGAAGCTAGTGATAGAGTTTCAAGACTCTTGGAGAAGCCAAAACTTGTAGACAGGTTCAAGGAGGTAGTAGAAAAGCTATGAAGAATTTAGGGGACCCAAACAATAAAATATGGATTATCTCCTCCACACCAAAGTATAGCGACAAGGGTATGCCAATGACAACTAGCATTGGCAACTCTTTTATGCAAAGTCTAATTGGTATGGGGGTTAATCGTGATGAGATACACTTCGACTACTTGGTGAACAAAGTACCCAAGTCGGGGTTGCGACGTACACCACTGCAACAATTCAAAGAGTCTGGCACACTGGACAATGAAGTTGAATTGTTGAAAGAGAAGATCAGGATGTATAAGCCTAACATAATTATATGTCTCGGCGTTGGTGTGCTACAACATCTGATGGGTAAGTTCAACATAAACAAATGGCGTGGTCATATTGTGTGGGACGAGGACTTGGGGTGTAAGCTAATGGCAACCTATGATCCCTTTCACGCACACTCACAGAAGCAAGCGGAGAAAGGAGATAAGCCTGGGCAATACTACGTACTTATGCTAACAGATTTGGATAAGGCGATACGTAATAGCAAGGAGGTTGGGATAACCTTTGCTGAACCAACGTATGAGATATTGGACACACCAACAAGAGCTAAAGAAGAACTTCGTAGAATGTTACGTGAGTCTAAGATTATCTCCTACGATATTGAGGTATTCCAACCATACGAGGCTCGTCTCATAGACTGCATAGGTTTTTCCGACTCACTGGATAGGGCGGTGTGTATACCATTCTACAGGAAGAGTAACTTCGGTTTGAAACGTGTGTTTAGTTCCGTGGATCACGCAGAGATATGGTGTCTCATCTCAGAGCTTATGCAATCAGATATACCAAAGGTTGCACAGAACTCTATGTATGACTCAGCGTCGTTGGAGTTCTTCTATATGACCCCAGTCAACAATGTTATTTGGGATACGATGTTGATACAACACCAACTGTATTGTGATGCACCGAAGGACTTGGGTACTCTTATCAGTCTATACACAGACCTACCGTACCACAAGTTTATGATACACAGTTCTCGTGATGAAGATCGGTGGTTGTATAATGCGGCAGATGCTGTGGCAAATATCCATGTAATGCAGGGACAGATGAAGGAGTACTATAAACTGGAGGGACTACCAGTTCCAGATGATTTACCTCTTGTCCCCAATCGTGAGTTCTTAAGTATACCACAGGTAGCTCAGTACTACAAGGTGGTGAACCCTGCTATTAAAGTATGTATTGATATGTACCAAGCTGGGGTGCGAGTAGATGTTGACCTACGTGAACGTGTCTTGGAGAATACTGAGAGAATGCTATCAGAGCTACAGAATGCTTTGAACGTGGCGATCCCATACAAACTACACGAGAATAAGAAGGAGGAGAATACCTTCAACCCAAAGTCTACTAAGCAAAAGAATATATTATTCTATAGTATACTCGGTTGCAAAGTACATACCGAGAAGGGTAAGGTATCCGCCAACAAGAAAGCTATGGCTAAGTTCCTCAAAGACCCACGGCATTATGTACGCACACTAGCTGAAGCCTGCTTATCTTATTCTGAAATATCTGCTGACATCCTAAAGTTCAAGATAGAACCAGACAATGGATATATCAGAACGAAGTATGCACTGGATGGTACAGATACTGGGCGGCTTGCTAGTAAGGGTGATGATCTATTACCTGCTAGTAATAACCTGCAGAACATTGCAAAAGGAAACCAACGTAGGATGATCATCCCAGAAGATGGTGAGCATTTCCTACTGGCTGACTTATATGCCGCCGAGGCTTTCCTCAATGCACTGGACAGTAACTCAAAGAATATGATCGAGATGATTGAAGGTAGGGAAGAGAAGGACGTGGAGTATAAGTATGGCTTACGTGTTATGTCAGCTGAAACTGCAACCAAATATAAGATTCACAACTGGATGCAGGAAGAGACAAAGCGTATGTTCTCGGAGGTGGAGGAGAAATATAACTACACCTACAAGAAAGCTAAGCAAACAATCCACGGCTTGAACTATAATGTACAACCACCTATGATGGCTCGGGAATCTGGGTTGCCAGAGAATATAACCACGTGGCAATACAGTATGTACCACAATAAGTTCCCTGGGATAAAGCTACGGATGCAACGTATTGTACATAGTGTCAGGACAAAGCATATGTTAATATCACCATTGGGTCGGAGGCGATATTTCTTTATGCCAGTATCCTCGAAGCTATTCAACGTAGCATTTGCTTGGCCGTCACAGTCAACTATTGGTGAAGTGGATATAATAGCAATGAACTACTGTCATTATATAACAAAGCTACATAATCTTGGATTACCATTTCCGAAGTTACAACCCGTGTTGAATACACACGATGGTCTTGTAATACGGTATGACAGGAAGGATGAAGATAGAGCTATTGAAGAACTGTTGAACTCATTCAAGGTTCCATTGACAGTACACAACGAAACTATTATCATACCTGTATCCATTGGAACGGCACCAAACTTCAATGATATGGTCGATGAGAAAGTCTACTTTTACGATTAGGAGGATGTATGAAGATAGATACAGGAGGAACACCAGAGAGGAAATGCAAGGGCGGTATGCTGGACTCGTACCTACGTTATGCCAGTCACCAAGAAAGTCCCACCGATTTCCACTTATGGGTAGCCGTTACGTTAATAGCCGCCGCAATGGGTAGGAAGTGTTACACAAGTACTGGGATGTGGGAGACCTATCCAAACTTGTACACCATCTTAGTGGGTGAGTCCGCCCTTACGCACAAGTCTACTGCTATCCACATGGGTACTAAGGGCTTTAAGAGAACGTTGACCGAAGTTCCACTCATAGCACAGAAGGTTACGGCTGAGGCGTTGATCGGAGCTATCTCAAGTATATCAGAAGAGAAGGGAAGTGCCGAGGTGTTTATGGAAGCCTCGGAGTTGTCGGTACTATTAGGTAACCAACGACTGGATGATACATTCCTAAAACTTATGACAGACTTGTGGGACTGTCCTGATCCCTTTACCTACCTAACGAGGAGTCGTGGATTGGAGCGAGCCGATAAGGTTTGTGTGAACTTATTGGGTGGCACTACCGAGGAGTGGCTTCGTAGTTCTGTACCAGAAGCGGCGTTGGAAGGTGGTTTCTTCTCACGTCTGTTGCTAGTACACAGGAAGCCAAAGGGTGAGAAGAACCCACTTGTTATTATGTCAACTGAACAGAAGATGCACTTGGATAACTTCCTGTTCGACCTCAACCATATACATAATAACATACGGGGTGAGTATGAGTTGTCCGATGAAGCCAGTCAGTTCTTTGTT
>Ga0256845_1003066_pt1 | contig 11563 bp, 11 predicted proteins | sample RiftiametaG_FD_189101 | JGI IMG/M metagenome (GOLD analysis project Ga0256845, IMG submission 189101) | Tube worm associated microbial communities from hydrothermal vent at the East Pacific Rise, Pacific Ocean - Riftia | ecosystem: Host-associated > Annelida > Integument > Unclassified ... | reverse complement strand
TTCACTGAATGACTCTTCTGCAATTGCTGCATCCAACTCAGAAGCAGGCAGCATGATCAGAACACCACCAATACGAATAGCATCTTTCACATTGACGGAAAGATAACTTTTTCCCTGTATATCACCGACAATATCCAAATTGGCCAGTATCTGTTTTCCTGAAACTTCCTCATAAAAGAAATCCTCTTTACTGATAACTTTATTTTCCATGTTATCAAGAGTAACTTCAACAGCAAGCATTGCACCTACTTCTTCCGCAACTTTAAGACGACACGATTCCAGAAGCTTATCAACTCTTTTTCGATGTCTTTCAAAATCAAATTCAGGTTCACTGGCTTTATCCGTTTCAGTTTTCGCTGTTGTGTCGGAATCAGAATCAGTTTGTTCATTTGTCTGTTGTGCACTTTTACCATCAACCGCGTCATCAATTACGTCATTTTCCTCGGGTATTGATTCGAGATGCAACATATCGGCTGGAATAATCATATGCACGTCACCAAGCTGCTTCCCATCGACAGTTAATGACATACTACTGACATAATATGTTCTATTGGCAAATGGTGTATCAGATTCGATATCAACCTTTAAAGGAACTATTTTATGTAATTCTTTTCTTATAAATCTGATATTTTCATTGTACTGTTCTTCGAAAACTGCGGTATAAACACCCGATAGAATATTAGCAACTTCACCGTATGCATCCTGACCATCATCTCCAAAGTCTTCTTCTGTAACAACGTTTTCAAGTTCTGAAGGCGGCAACATGATCAAAACACCACCCAGATGAATAGCATCTTTTAGATTTATTGAAAAATAGCCTGAATCTTCTCTGTCACCGACGACTTCCAAATCGGCAATAACCTGTTTTCCTGAGGCGTGCTCAAAAAAGAAATCCTCTTTATTTATAAACTGGTTTCTTTGATCGGAAAAAAGTACATCAACTCCAAGAAGCGCTGTCATTTCATCAGATAATCTCTTCTCGCATTCGGAAAGTATTCTATCGACTCTTTTTTTCTGCTTTGCAGCATCGATTTTAACGGATGGCTTAGTGACTTCTGAATCGGTGGAAGGAGAAGCATCATCTGATGCTTTTTCAGACGCTGGGGGTTCGGCTTCAGTTTCCTTTTCTGCTCCACCCGCGGTTGCATCATCCCATGTCAACTCAAATGGTTCAGCGGGCATCAACATGATCAAGTCACCCATCTGTTTGCCATCAAGAGCCATCGAGAAGACGACTCGGTAATACGTCTGCTTTTTAACCGGCTCATCGGATTCAATATCGACTTTGGCCGGATGTAGCACCTCTTGTTCTTTCCTGACAAACCGGAGGGATTTAGGATACATCTCTTCAAAATCAGTTGTGAAAGAGCCTGCAATTATGTTTGCAATTTCACCGTAGGAATCTTCGATTTCCTCATTATATTCCTCCCTGCCCATAACCTCTTCAAGTTCAGAAGCGGGAAGCATAACAAGTGTACCACCAAGCCGGATCGCATCTTTAATACCCATCAGCAGGCACCCTTCCCCGCTGACATCACCTGTAATATCCATCTTGGCACAGACCTGCTTGCCAAGTAAATCATCGAAAGCATCTTCTTTGGTTGCAGGTTCCCTGTTGCCGCCAATCAAAGTAAATTCAACGCCAAGAAGACCACCTACTTCTTCCTGAATCCGTGTTTCAACAGCATCAAGTATTTTATCGATTCGTTTCTGGGGATCCATGCAAAGCTATCTCAAAAGATTATAATGATTACAAGAAGGACGGAACAAATTTCCCAAGGTTATATATTGTTATCGGAAGGAGAAGCAAAAAGTTCAGGAAAAAGAGAGAAATTTAAAGCATTCAGGTATTATTAACATACATGAGTTCAACCCAAAATTCTCCAGCAGGCATACTGAAGGGAGCAATTACTCTTAAGGCGTCTGCAATACCGGTTACAACAAAAGAATCACCAATTATAGATGTCGGGATAGCCAGTTCAATTTTCATATCTATACTTGCGTAAGAAACCTTGAGATTGCCGGCAATCATATTGGCAATTTCCCCCACAGCGTCCTTAACATCTTCATTGATTTCCTCAACATCCACACCGAGAAAGCTACCAGTGATTGCTGTTGCAACTGCGGCTGGGCAATGGATGGAAAGCATGCCCCGTATACCTCCTCCAAGCCCTATCATACTCGTCAGATTAGATTCAATTGTACAGGATTTACAAACAGTTTCACTTTCAAGTTCCACCATCAGCATGGTCGAAAACACATCTTTCGTTCCTTTGACGATTTCTTCTCCAACATTAAAACTGCTATCCATCATATATTCCTCTAGTCAAGACTTTGAATTACAACTCAAATACGCTCTGAATAGTTACCTATTTTTCTAACTGCATTTCTATCAAGAACTCTCCTACATCACATGAAAATGGGATAACAATTCGCTCGACTTCTTTGGTTGGCTGAAAATCATACTGGCGACCAGATATCGTCGTGGGTAGGGAAAGATCTATATCCCTACCTTTTTCAGAGAGAATAGTTTTGACATTTCCACCCAGCATGTTAGCCAGTTCTCCAACAGCATCTTCAACATCTTCATTGATGGTATCGACATCCATACCGAGAAAACTACCAGTAATAGCCATCGCAACATTATGTGGGAGATGAATGGCCAGCACACCTTTATGGGTTCCCGCCATGCCAATTACACCAGAAATAGTATCTGTCAGGGGAATGGTTTCTGTCATCGGGGTTCCATTCTCTGAAATCTCCATCATGACCATTGTAGAAAATATTTCAATGGCTGACTCAACAATTTTTTCACTTAATCCCACACTCTCCTCCATAATTCCAAACACGTCGAAAAGGGGCAGGGAGACTTCCTGCAACCTGAAACGCATGAGCGACTACACGTAGCAGGCTCACAACACGCCACTTCCCACCTCTCATTGGCATCTTACTCCGTAAAAACAGTAATAAAAACAAGTAAGCACCCTGAAAGACATGGGCATAAACTCCGACTCCGAGAGAATAAAGAAGATATTAAACATAAAAACGAATAAATACCTCCAAGGTACTTACTTGCGGTTTACCGCGTTACGCATACTACTACCTTCGCGACACTTTCTTTTTTCAAACAAGAAAATACGCTCTAAACGTGCTACAACAACGGGCCTAGCACCTCATTGACTTTATCTGGTGTAAAAGGCTTTTTAATCGCTCCCACAGCCCCATATGACTTAGCTTCACCAATAATGTCGTCGCCGGTTTCAGTCGAAATCATAAGAACCGGTATATTTTTCATACCTTCTCTGGTTGATTTTTCTTTCAAAAACGAAATACCATCCATATTAGGCATATTAATGTCACTTAAAACAATATCTACCTGATTGCTTTCCAGAACCTCTAATGCTTCAAGCCCATCAGCTGCTTCATAAATATTGTCAAATTCTATTCCCGCCTGACGTAGTGATCTGCCTATGATTTTTCGCATAGTGCTTGAATCATCGACCAATAATACGTTCTTTCCCATTCTGTTCTCCTGTTTTAAGTCTTTCTTTTAGTTCCCTAGTACTAACATTATAATATACGTCATCATCAGACATACAAGCCATACCTTTTATGCATTCCAATGAATAGTATCAAGAAGCCATTGCAAAAATCAAATCAGTAATTCAAAAAATCAAATCTTTTCTCATTTATACAATCATTTTTCAATTTTACAGTAACCTGATCAATTTCCTGACACCGGTTGCGCCTACAGTCTACCCACGTTACTTTTTACGATTATATCGTGTAGCCCACGATAAAGAACTTGCACTAATTGGAACATATTTTGCATTTAAAGTTTTATGAAACGTCTTATTGCATTCATAATTTGCTTTTTATGCGGAATTCATGGAGTAATTTTCGCATCAACTCTGGAAAAAGTTACCAAAGTTGAGACGAAAGATATTGTCCAACTTTACTTTAGCTTCAACACAACCCCTGAGTTTTCGACAAATTCTAATCAAAAACGCCTTGACCTTATTTTTAAACAAACAGATAAAGCCGACACATTTTCTCTCTTTCCTCCAGACAAAAACATAGTCAAAATTTTGTCTCGATCGAAAAAAGACACTTTCATTCTCTCTCTTTTCTTTCGTTATAAACCCCAGACACACAAAATGACTCTCAGTAGCGACGGGAAAATCGTTTTTGAGGTTCTCCTGGGAAATCAGTACAGTAAGTCATACAAAAACCTCGCGTCACGACTGAACGGCCTTACTGTCCTTGATAGACCGCCTGTCGATTTCACAAATCCTTTAACAACATCTCCTTACAAAAAGGATTGGATGTCTTTTTTTTCACAATATGAATCTCCGGTTACAATCTCCGTTCCCGTAAAATTTACCATGCCTCCATTCCCGATTATCCGTCTGCTCAGGCCTGGTCTTGAAAAAAACATGCAAATTCTCACCGCCGATCTTTTCGAGCTGGCGGACATCAAAAGCTGGGATCAACTTTCCCAGCACCTACTCAAACTTATCGAGAATGAAACGGACTTGGGAAAAAAGAAAATGCTGGCTCTCACTTATGGTGAAACACTGGCAAGAGGCGGCCACTTCAGTGGAGCATACAAACAATTATACCTGCTCAAAGAAAAATATAATGACGAACTTATCGGAACATATGCACACTACCTACTAATCAACCTTCGTTCCGTACATGAAAGTCCATACATTGCAAACTACGAATACCAGGAACTGGAGTCAACGCTTTCAAACAACACACCACTTTCTCCATATTTTCTCTTATCCAGAATAGAAACAGCCCTTGCAACATCACAGTTTGACAGGCTTAATATGCTTTTGCAAAAAGATACTATTCCTCTACCACGAACTGTTGAAAATAAAATACAGATCAGACAGGCTGATTATTGGTACGCTATTCAGCAATCTATAAAAGCATATGCCAGATACAGCCTTGTTTCACAATCATCACTACTCCACTCCATGCCATTTTCACAAAATGGTCTATGCTCTACGCTTTATACGCAGAAAAAATATAAAAAGGCGGCATCCTGCTATGAAAAGCTTGCAAATATTGTTTCGGATAAAGATCTTTTAGGCCTCATTTCATACAGAAGATTCATGTCCATGCTCAAATTTGAGCCTCAATCCTCACTAATCGGCAAATTCACTCAAATCGAAAATGCCTTTATTGGAACAGAAGCTGGTTTTCGTGCAGCGTTAAAAAAAAATGACTTGTATTTTCTTCAAGATCAAAACTGGGGAAAGACAGCAATCAAAAATTATAGCGCCATCGCAGACAAATCACTTTTACGTTCAACAACCGAAGAAGCTCTATTCAAAAAAGCACTGGTATTAACACAACTCGATAAAAGCCTGGAAGCTATCAACCTGCTTCAAAAACTTCTCAGAGAGTTTCAGAAAGGGGACATTAGAAATTCAGCTCAAGCCCTGCTTATTGATCTCCTACCCAACGTAATTAAACGTATGGTCGATAACAAAAAATACATGCAGGCTCTTGTACTTGCGAAGAAAAACAGAGTTCTATTTCAACACAATTGGATAGATAATGCTTTCCTGATTGATATCGCTGAAGCATACCATAAAATCGGTCTTTTTGATGAAGCTCAGAGAATATACCTGTACCTCATTGAAATTTCACCTGCCGGGCAGAGGGAAAGCTTTTACCTACCAATGATTGATGCAACTTTCGCCCATGGAAATTACAGTTTAGTTGATGATTATGCGGCTCAATATTTCTATAACTATCCCGACGGAAAATTCACAAGCCAAATCCAATTCATTCGCTTGCAGGCGCTTGTTGCCGACGAAAGAATCCAGGACGCTCTGGCTATACTTCCAAAACCACTACCTGAAAACAAACAAATTCTTGAAATAGCTGCATTTCTTTACTTCCGGACAGATGATTATTCTCTTTGTCTGAGCTCATTGCAAAAACTCCTCATACTGGAACCACCTCTTACAGGCAACCTGCAGTTTATGCTTGCTGAATGTTACTACAAAACACAATCCTTTAAGGAAGCCGAAAAAGTATTTACGACTATTCCAGCAGACAATGTTTTTTATGCACAAAGCCTTTTCAGACTTGCCGAACTTGAACGAAAAAAAGGAAATGAACAAAAGGCCCTAAGTATATTTGAAAAAATTGTCGAAAAAGGAAACAGCACTCTCTGGCAGCAATATGCCAGACGGGAGTTAGAATATGCAAAGGCTGCTACCCGTATGTAACTCTTTATAATTTTTTTTAAGGATAGGGTAATTTACAGAATTATGAGAATTGAGCAAACAACTCACAGTGACAGGAAAACATGGATATTCTGAAACCTTTTGATTACCACACACAACTGCTCAGCAAAGTGCTAGATCTTCGGTCAGAAAAAGCACAGGTGATTTCATCAAATATAGCCAACGCTGAAACTCCAGGGTTTGCCCCATCGGAGTTTAATTTTGAGCAGGATCTTGCCAATGCAATCCACGGTTCAAAAAGCATTGATCTTTCAGTTTCCAATTCTGCACATTTTCTTATTGGGCCGTCAAACTTCAATTCAGTCAATGGGAAAATTACAACGGTGAAGGACAAGAGCGGCATTGGAGATGAAAATGGAGTGAACGTGGATAAAGAAATGCTAGCTCTTTCTGAAAACGAATTACTGTACGAAACTGCGGCACAGCTATTGAAAAAACGACTTGGCCTCATCAAATATGTGATTTCAGGTGGTCAGTAACCCGTATAAAGATTTCTTAGAGAGTATTTAAAGGATACAAAATGGACATTCTCAACTCATTTAAAATCAGCAGTTCAGCGCTTAAGGCCCAAAGTATACGCCTGAATACCATCAGCTCCAACCTGGCAAATATCGAAACAACATCCACTCCTGAAGGGGGACCATACAAAAAGAAATCCGTATACTTCCAGTCAACCCCTCTCAGCTTTAAAGAACAACTTGACGCTCAGGTTAATGGCAATCTTCAAGGCGTCGAGGTCACTAAAATTATCGAAGATAACACTCCAGCTAAAAAAGTATACAATCCTTCACACCCCGACGCAGATGAAAATGGTTATGTTGAAATGCCCAATATCAGTGTGTTGGAAGAAATGGTGGATATGATGTCAGCCACACGTTCGTACCAGGCAAATGTAACGGCAATCAAATCTGCAAAAAGAATGGCTTTAAAAGCCTTGGAAATTGGGAGGTAAAATACCATGATAAATCCAATTGGATCAACACCGCTTACAACACCAAAGGTTCAAGATTCAAGTTCAGTCAGTAAAACCAAGGCTGATTTTGGTGATATTCTCCAGTCAACAATAGAAAATGTCAACGATGCACAACTGTCCGGCGACATGGCAATTGAAAAATTACAAAGTGGCGAGGCAAAGCATCTTCATGAAGTCATGCTTGCTGTAGAGGAAGCAGATATATCTCTTCGCATGCTCGTTCAAATGAGAAACAAGGCACTTACTGCATACGAAGAAATAATGCGTATGCAGATTTAACTACACTCTCTTTTCATTGTTTTACTCAATTCATTACCTTAAAAGGTATAAGTGCCTCGGCACAAAATAGTCAAAGGAACAGACTATGGAAGTAGAAGAAAAAACAGTTGCACCACAACCGGTAATTGAAGCTTCGGAAAATTCGCCAATTGAAAGGAAAAATCTTTTTGGACTCATCAAAGAATGGCCACTTTCCCGAAAAATTGCAACAGTTGCAATCATTGCCTGTTCTGTAATTCTTTTTGCAATTCTTATAATCCAGGCGCGAACGGCAAATCTGCAGCTCCTCTACGCCAATTTATCACTCACTGATGCATCTTCAGTTGTCAATGCTCTAAAAAGTCAAAAAATTGAATATTCACTGAAGAATGGTGGGCGAGATATCTGGATTACTGCCGATCAAATCTATCAGACAAGGCTAGATCTTGCCGCAAACGGTATTCCAACAGGTGGTGGAGTCGGTTTTGAAATTTTTGACAAACAGAGCTTTGCGCTGACTGATTATGTGCAGAAGGTCAATCATACCAGAGCACTTCAGGGTGAGCTTGCCAGAACTATAACCTCCCTCACGCCTGTTATCTCTGCACGCGTACACCTGGCACTTCCTGAAAAGAGGCTCTTTAAAAACCAGAGTAAAAAGGCAACCGCCTCTGTAATCCTCTCCCTTGCAGCAGGTCAAACCCTTGACAGTAAACAGGTGCAGGGAATCATTCATCTCGTTTCCGGATCCGTAACGGATCTTGAATCCGACAATGTTAAAGTTATCGACTCCAATGGTATTGAACTCGATAGTCTCAAAAAAAATGATGACGATTCAACGCTTTCAGTTGACAGGTTTGTCTTTCAGCAGGAAGTTGAGCACAAAATGGAAATACGTGCTCAAGATCTCCTAGATAAGACAATGGGTCAAGATAATGCCATGGTAAGGGTTACAGCAACTCTTGACTTTTCCAAGGTTGAGAAAACACAAGAGCTCTTTGATGGAGATGACCCCGTCATTAGAAGTGAACAGGTAAACCAGGAAAACAGTGGCTCTCAAACTACCGGGGGAATTCCCGGCGTACAATCCAACCTGCAAGGCAACAATTTTGGCCAGACAGACACTGCACCGCCATCAAGTAAAAATTCGCGCACAACAAATTACGAAATAAGCAAAACCATCAGCAAAACAATACAACCTGTTGGTACTGTCACTAAGCTCTCGGTATCGGTTCTTGTAGCGGACCGGGTTTCAGCCAACGAAAAGGACAAAGTACAGACAACCACTCCACGCTCAGAGGAAGAGCTCAAGGCAATAGAGCATATGGTAGCAACCGCGCTTGGCATGGTTCCAGAGCGTGGTGATATTATAAACGTTTTGTCCATGCCGTTTGTCGACCAGAGAGAAACCTTAACTACTGGAGAACAGGCCCCGACACGATCATTCTATCAGTATATTCCTTTTATAAAGTATGGTCTCATTGCCTTTGGAATATTGCTGATCTATTTTCTACTCATCAGGCCCGTTATAAAAACCATGAAAGGAGAAGTTAAAGAACATTACAAAACTGTTGAACAACTCGAGCAGGAACAACAGCAACTTGTTGAAACCGAGCCTGAAGAAGAAATTGTACCTGTTGACGATGCCATCACTGCTCTTCGTCGTGAAGTACAGAAAAATCAGGTGCCCTCTGCCTTTATAATCAAAAACTGGATCCAGGAAGGGTAACCCAAGATGGCCATTGAAACACTCACAGGACTCAATCGTGTTGCTGTACTTCTGATATGTCTTGGCGAAGATGCGACTGCGAAAATATTTGAAGAACTCTCTGATGAGGAGATCAGAATGGTCACTCGCACCATGGCGACTATTGACCATATCCCAATTGACATCAAAGAAAAAGTTTTTGCAAACTTCCATGAAGCACAGGAGCAGTTCGCCGGCTTATTTGTAAAAGGAGAAGAATTCGCCAAAAAAGCTCTCGAATCAACAGCGGGTGAACAACGATCATCTTTTCTTCTTGATCAATTTGTTTCCGGAACAGAGACAAAATCCCTGGAAACAATTGCTTTAATGGCTCCTCCAATGGTTGCAGGACTACTGGAGCAGGAACACCCGCAGACGGTCGCCCTTGTCCTGTCAACCCAGCATATCGAGCATGCCGCAGAAATTCTCACCAATCTACCAGAGGAGATGCGAACCGATGTTGCCTATCGTATATCAAAAATCGAAAAAGTATCACCGGAGGTTATAACTAGAATAGAAGATGCACTCCATCGCGAAATAGGGTTGGTCTCGGGAAAAGCTCACAAGAAAGTTGATGGTATGGATGCCATAGTCGGCATACTCAACCATATGAAGAACAACATCGATGCTGATATTCTCGATGAAATTGAACAAAATGATCCCGAAATGGCAGAAGAGATACGCAAAAAAATGTTTACTTTCGAAAACCTTGTTGCCCTCGATGGACGATCTCTGCAGATGATTTTAAGGGAGGTCAACAACGATTCTCTGACTCTAGCGCTAAAAACTGCCTCAGATGAAATGAAAGAAAAAATATTTGCAAATATGTCAGCCAGGGCAGCCGACATGATTCGGGACGATCTTGATGCCATGGGCCCGGTTCGACTCTCAGAAGTTGAGTTGATGCAGCAGTCCATTGTTAAAATTGCCATGAAACTCGAAGAGGAAGGTAAACTGGTGATTAGTTCAGGAGGTGGAGATGAGCTTGTCTAAATACTATAAAAGCTCCAATTCTTTCCAACCTGAGGAAATTATAAAAAAAACTCCGGTTGTGCAGCCGGGTTGGCAGGCTCTGCAGGAGCACGAACAACGTGCTTTTTCATCCCAACAGAAACCAGGGCGAGTGGATGTGGAGCCAAAGTCTGCCAGTATTGATCATACACAAGAGCCTAGTGAGACAGTTACTCAAACAGAAAAACTGAGTAATGGTGAAAATGCTCCCGCTACTGCGCCTGTTCTAAATAAAGACGACGTACCGGAAAATCAAACCGAGGTTATGTCACTTACAGAGGCTGAAGAAAAAATTGAGACAGCCTATTCTCTTGGAGTAAAAGAAGGCATTGAAAAAGCCGAAAATGATTTCGGTACCACGACTCGTGCTCTATTAAATGCCTGCCAGCAACTCGAAACCCTGCGAGAAACGCTTATCACCAACAGCAGCACCGAGTTACAGGAATTTGCATTAACTATAGCAGAAAGAATAATTCGCAGTTCCCTGCACGAACAGAAAAAAACTGTCATTGCAACAATCGAAGAAGCACTGCAACGTGCAGTAAAATCAGATGAATTTTATATTTATATAAACCCAGACGATTATGCCACCGTAATAGAAAAATCCGACGAATTCATTGCCGGAGTCAGCGGCCTGAACAATGTCGTCATCAAAAAAGATCCCACAATTGAAATAGGTGGTGCAAAAATTGAATCTGAGAACTGTACTATAGATGCCACTGTGGCCAGTCAATTTGAAATGATCCGCGATGCAATTCAGCAAGATATCGCATCGTAAATGGAATAAAACCAATGCCTTTCAATGCGTCACACATAAATGACCTGAACATCATAAAAGTTTGGGGTAAAGTCACCCGCATTGTTGGACTTGTTATTGAGGGATATTGTCCCCACGCCAGCATTGGCTCACTCTGTCAACTCACTCCGATTGACGGTGGTTCTGCCATCCATGCCGAAATTGTCGGTTTCAAAGACAGCAAAGCCCTTCTTATGCCACTCGGTGAATTACGTGGTCTTGGCCCGGGAAGCCTCATCAGGGTTGTTCGTAACAGTGCCACCATACGTGTCGGCAACAACCTGCTCGGTCGTGTCATTGACGCCATGGAACTTCCACATGACGGCCTTCCGGCACCGGTTCTTACGGAAGAAAAAGATCTCTATTCTCTACCACCAGGACCTATGGAAAGGCAGAACATAACTGAAACGCTTGATCTTGGCGTTCGTGCTATCAATGGCCTGATCACCTGTGGAATGGGACAACGCATGGGTATTATGGCGGGATCAGGAATCGGTAAAAGCGTCCTC
>Ga0256845_1003065_pt1 | contig 11564 bp, 8 predicted proteins | sample RiftiametaG_FD_189101 | JGI IMG/M metagenome (GOLD analysis project Ga0256845, IMG submission 189101) | Tube worm associated microbial communities from hydrothermal vent at the East Pacific Rise, Pacific Ocean - Riftia | ecosystem: Host-associated > Annelida > Integument > Unclassified ... | reverse complement strand
AGGGTTTTCTAAAACAACATCGTTTTTTAAATAATATTCCAATAATTTTGGTGTATAATTTATATAAGGATCATTTGGAGTTACATTAAATAAAGGAAAAATATTTTTTGGTAACCTAGGTAAACCAGAGGTATGGTTTGCTAATTGTTGCAATGTAATTTCTCCTCCATTTTTTAAAGTAAAATCAAATTGATTTTGTAAAGTTTCTTGTAAAGAAATTTGTTTTTTAGTAATTAATGAAGATAATAAAACACTAGTAAACACCTTTGTAACAGACCCAATTTCAAATACACTATTTTTATTATCAATAACTTGTAGCGTATCGTTTTTTCTAATAACACCTATATAAGTTGTTTTATCTCCATCAATCAAAGCAATAGAAACTTGTGTGTTTTCAGGAAAAATAGCTAAATTTTTATTCAGAATTTTTACAAATTCTTTATTCTCAATTTCTTTTTCTAAGTTACTTTTTGCTTTGGTAGTTTCTTGTGCATAAGCACTTGTTAATGCTAGTGAAAGAATCAATAAAAAAAGAATAGATAGTATTTGTTTCATTGTATTATTTTATAAAAAAACCTATCAAATAGTATAAATGATAGGTTTTAAGGTGTTTTTTAAATTTGGTTTATTCCTTATTTTTCTTCTTATTAGAAGCTTCATTAATTTTATTAGCAGAAACCATACCTGTAATAGTGTCTGTTAGCATATTACTTGCTGAATTTGGGTTGTTGGGTAATAAAATTAAGTTAGAGTTAGAGTTATTACCAATACTTTGTAAGGTATCATAATGTTGGGTTACAATAATTAAAGAAGAAGCTTCTTGACTATTAATACCTGCTTTATTTAAAACAGCCACACTTTCTTCTAATCCTCGTGCAATTTCTCTACGTTGGTCTGCAATTCCTTTTCCTTGTAAACGTTTACTTTCTGCTTCTGCTTTGGCACGTTCTACAATTAAAATACGTTGCGCATCTCCTTCGTGTTGTGCTGCTACTTTTTCTCTTTCTGCAGCGTTAATACGGTTCATTGCAATTTTCACGTTTTCATCTGGGTCGATATCAGTAACCAATGCTTTTACAATGTCATATCCATAATCTAACATTGCTTGTTTTAATTCTCGCTGAATAGCAATTGCTATTTCCTCTTTTTTGATAAAAACATCATCTAAACGCATTTTTGGTACTTCTGCCCTTACAGTATCAAAAATAAATGCAGTAATTTGTTCGTGAGGATTTTGCAGTTTATAAAATGCATTATATACATGATCTCTCTGAATTTGAAACTGAACAGAAATTTTTAAATGTACAAATACATCATCTTTTGTTTTGGTTTCTACAATTACATCTAATTGTTGAATTCTTAAACTTATACGACCTGCAACTTTGTCTATAATCGGAATTTTAAACTGAAAACCAGGACCGTAATCTTTTTTAAATTTACCTAACCGCTCTACAACCGCGATAGTTTGTTGTTTTACAATAAAAAATCCTGTTAAAAGAAGAATGATGACAGGAAGTAAGAATATTAATTTTTCCATTTTTTGTTTGTTTTTAAGTGATAAATATGATGATTGGTAAAGATACTAAAATTAAGAAAATTTTACAGCCGTTCCGTATGCTAAAACTTCAGATGTGGTTTGCATAACCATAGAGGTTGTTAACCGAACATTTACAATGGCATCTGCACCCATTTTTTGCGCATCAGCAACCATTCTTTCCATTGCTTGGTCTCTAGATTGATTTAATAATTTAGAGTATTCGCTAATTTCTCCGCCGATAATATTTTTCAATCCAGCAAAAAAATCTCGCCCTAAATGACGTGCTCTAACCGTGCTTCCTCGTGCAATACCAAGCGCTGTTGTAATTTCTTTATTTGGGATGGTTTCTGTAGTGGTTATAATCATTTTTTGAGTTTTAGTTAGTAAAGAATTACCAATATGACGCAAAAAAGAAAGAAACGTTACAGAAAAAGGTATAAGAAAGTAGTGAGAGAATGAATAAAAGTGATTCCCTTACTACCTTTTTATTATTAATTTTATAAAGAATATATTTCTATTTTTTTTCCCAGATGCAATTAATTCCATCTGAAGTTGAATAGGTAAATGTGGCATTACTTTTATTATATGACAACGTGTATTCTGAGTTATTTCCCCTAACAAAAGTTTTGTCAGATTTTCTTATCCAATAAAATTGTTTTCCGTTTGTAGTTTGAATAATAAAATCTCCTTTTTCTGTTGTATTTCCACTACTTACATTTATTTTTATATTTCCACAACTTGAAATATAATCTCCATCTAACATTTTGGAACTAATTCTAATATCAAATTTACTTAATTCCATTAAAGACTTTGAAAATGAATTGGTTATTAATGGTTTTTTTCCTTTTTTAACTTTAAAAGAGGTTTCTTTTGTATAAACTTCACTTTTTTTAATTTCGTATAATACTTTATTATCTGTTGTGAAATAATCAGTTAAGTCTCCTGTTAAAGATTGTCCATCTCCAAACCATCCAGTTGAGTTTCGTACTTTTATTTTAGTAAACCCTTTTTCAGCAGGGGTGTATGGAAGTACCCATTTTCCTTCATTATTTTTAGTTAAATTGACAGCATAATACAGGTTTTCTTTATTTGTGTTTTCTGCATTTACAATTAAAATGTAACTATCTTTTTTCTTTCCTTCATTTTTTAAAATTGTTTGGTAATTAATTTTTACTTCATTTCTTTTTCCAATTTGTTTTTCGTCTTGACTAAAACTTTTTATTGATAAAAATAAAATAATTATAAGCAGTTTTGTTTTCATAGTATTTGTTTTTCTGTTTTAAGGTTGTTTTTGCTAATAAAAATAAAGTGTCGTTTTAATATACTTTCTTTTTAGTTCTGTAAAGTTCGTGTAAAAAAATAATAAAGTCAAGTACTCTTGTCAAAACCCTACAAAGTTTCAATCGCTTTTTCTATTCTTTTAATTGTTGATTCTTTTCCAATCATACCCATAATATCAAACAAATGAGGTCCTTTCATAGCGCCAACCAAACTTAAACGAAGTGGTTGCATTACTTTTCCGAAGCCAATTTCTTTAATAGTTATCCACTCTTTTACAGTAGTTTCTATAGTTTCTGATGAAAATGTTTCTATAGTTTTTAGAACTGAAATTAATTCTTGCATAATTTCCGATGTTCCTTCTTTCCAATTTTTTCGAGATGCTTTTTCATCATACGCTGATGGATCAATAAAAAAGAAGGATGATAAATCCCAAAAATCTTTTACAAAAACAGCACGTTCTTTTATGAGTGAAACCACTTTGGTTACATATTCTTTGTTATTACGAGGAGTTTTCGACGAAGTAATCTCTTTTTTAGAAACAGATTGCTTCATTTCATTCGCAATGACAGGAGCAAACAATTCCGCCAACTCTTCATCAGATTTTGTTTGCATATATTGTTGATTGAACCAATTGGTTTTGTCTGGACTAAATTTTGCGCCAGATTTACTAACTCTATTCAAATCGAAAACCTGCGTCAATTCATCCAAAGAAAAAATTTCTTGTTCTGTTCCAGGATTCCACCCTAATAACGCTAACATATTTATAAAAGCATCGGCAAAATACCCATCGTCTTTATATCCTCTAGAAACCTCATTAGTTTGTTCATTTGTATAAGCCAGTGGAAATACAGGAAAACCTAATTTATCACCATCACGTTTGCTTAATTTTCCTTTTCCAACAGGTTTTAAAATCAATGGTAAGTGTGCAAATTTTGGAGCTTTCCAACCAAATGCTTTGTATAATAAAATATGTAATGGCATTGATGGTAACCATTCTTCACCACGAATTACATGGCTTATTTCCATTAAATAATCATCTACAATATTTGCTAAATGATAGGTTGGCATTCCGTCAGACTTAAATAAAATTTTATCATCTAAAGTATTGGTGTCTATTTTTATAGTTCCACGGATTTCGTCTTGCATTAATAAGGTTTCGTCTTGTGGTGTTTTAAAACGGATTACATAATTATCGCCATTTTCAATACGTTTTTGCACTTCATCTGAAGATAAAACTAGTGAATTTACCAAACGTCCTTTTGCTCTGTTATGCCAATTATAAATAAAGGTTTTTCCTTTTGCCTCATGATCTTTTCTATGAAAATTTAACTCATCCGAAGTATCAAAAGCAATGTAAGCCCAATTTTTTTCTAGTAAAATATCAGCATATTTTTTGTAGATTTCTTTTCTTTCTGATTGACGATAAGGTCCAAATTTTTCATTTTTTCCAACCCCTTCGTCAAACGGAATGTTACACCAATTTAAGGCATCAATAATATATTTTTCTGCATTGGCAACATAGCGTGTTTGGTCTGTATCTTCTATTCTTAAAACAAAAGTTCCGTTGTGTTTTTTAGCAAATAAATAGTTAAACAAAGCGGTTCTTACTCCGCCAATATGTAAAGGCCCTGTCGGGCTTGGTGCAAATCGTACTCTTACGTTATCCATAGTTTTATTGATAAATAAAGTGCAAAGATACTTTTTATGTTTTTAGAAATAAAAAATTACTTCTCGTATTTCTACGCTATAATTTCTCAGAAATATGTACTTTTATTGATTAATGAGTGCATTTCATCAAATAGAACAAAAACTACAGCAGTTTGGTAAAAAGTATTATACCAACGAGTTGATAAAAGGAGGTATTTTATTTATTTCCTTCGGATTGGTGTACTTGTTTTTTACCTTGTTTATTGAGTATTTTTTATGGTTGCGACCCACAGCAAGAACATTGTTGTTTTGGGTTTTTATTTTGGTTGAAGTTTTTTTATTTATACGCTTTATCTGTTTTCCTATTTTTAAATTAATAGGTTTACAAAAAGGAATTTCGTTTAAAGAATCTTCTAAAATTATTGGCAATCATTTTCCTGAAGTAAAAGATAAGTTACTAAACGTTTTACAGTTAAAGAATAAAACCACACAATCAGATTTATTATTGGCAAGTATTGAGCAAAAGGCAAAAGGGTTAGAACCAATTCCGTTTACCAAAGCGATTGATTTTAAAACAAATTCTAAATATTTAAAATACGCACTCATTCCGCTACTTATTTGGTTATTAAGTTTGTTTACAGGAATAAATTCTGCCTTGACAAAAAGCTTAGAACGTGTTGTGAATCATACAGTTGCGTACCAACCGCCAGCGCCATTTTATTTTTCTTTGTTAAATAAAAACTTACAAATTATTCAAGGAAAACCATTTACAATTCGTTTTAAAACCGTTGGTGAAGTTGTGCCAAAAGAAGCAAAAATTTATTTTGAAGAGCAGCAATATTATTTACAAAATAATGGAAACGAAACATTTTCTTATACATTTTCTGAAATATCAAAGCCGATATCTTTTTATATAGAAGCTAATGGAATTCGATCTCAAAATTACATGGTTTCTGTGATAAGAACACCTACTATTTATCAAATTGTGATGGATTTACAGTATCCAAGGCACGTTAAAAGAAGGGATAAAACCATACAAAATTCAGGAAATGTTGTAGTGCCAGAAGGCACAAAAATTACATGGAGAGTTACAACAAACCAAACAGATAGTGTAGTTTTTATCAATCATCAGAAAAGAAATTATTTTGCAAAAAAAGAAGCAAATAATTTTGTTTTTTCTAAACGGATTAGAAAGCCAATAAATTATCAAATTAGTACTTCTAATATAGATTTAAAAGATTTTGAGTCGCTGTCTTTTTCGGTGGATGTGGTAAGAGATGAGTTTCCACAAATATTAGTACAATCTAATATCGATAGTATTTCTCGTGGAACAGCACAATTTGCAGGTCAAATTTCAGATGATTATGGAATTAAAAAATTAGAGTTGGTGTATTATGATGTTCAAAATCCTAAAAAACAAAATAGAATTAGTTTACCAATAGATTCTAAAAACATACAAACATTTTATTATCAGTTTCCTGATAAATTGAGTTTAAAAGAAGGAGTTAATTACGAGTTATTTTTTCAAGTTTTTGATAATGATGCAGTAAATGGAAATAAAAAAAGTGTAAGTAAGAAGTTTCAGTATCAGCAAAAATCAAAAGAAATTATTGAAGAAGAGTTGTTAAAAGAACAAAAAAACACCATTAATAATTTAGAAAACACCCTCTTAAAACAAAAAAAGCAGCAAAAAAATTTAGAAAAAATACAGCAAAATTTTCAGAAGAAAAAGAACTTGAATTGGAATGATCAAAAGAAAATAAAAAACTACATAAAGCGTCAGCAACAGTACAAACAGATGATGCAACGTCAAACAGATAAGTTGCAAGAAAATTTTGATGAAAAAAAAGAGAAAACCCCTTCTTTACAAGATAAAAAAGAGCAATTAAAAAAGCGAATAGAAGAACTAAAACGAATGAAACGCCAACAAAGACTGTTAGATGAAATTCAGAAAATGGCAAATAAATTAAATAAGGAAGATTTACTTAAAAAAACCAAAGAATTAGCACAGCAAAATAAACAACAAGAACGTAGTTTAGAACGAATTTTAGAAATGACAAAACGTTTTTATGTGGAGCAAAAAACGGCTCAAATTGCAAATAAAATTGAAAAATTAGCGAAGAAACAAGAGGTATTAGCTAATAAAAAAGATACTAATATTGAGAAGCAAAAAGAAATTAATAAAGCGTTTAAAAAGATAGAAAAAGAGTTAAAAGAGCTGCAAAAAGATAATGAAAAACTAAAAGAACCGATGCAGCTTCCAGACACGGAAGATAATCAAGATGCAATTAATAAGGAACTAAATAAATCTGAAGAAAAATTACAGAAAAAAGAAAATTCTTCAGCCAAAAAAAGCCAAAAAAGTGTTTCTAAAAAGATGCAGCAAATGAGTCAGAAAATGCAAAAAGCAATGATGGAGATGCAAGAGGATTCTATTGAAGAGAATATGGACGATTTGCGTAAAATTTTAGAAAACCTAATTACATTTTCTTACAAGCAAGAAAGTTTAATGAAAAAATTTAGTACCATTTCTACCAAGCATCCAGATTTTGGAAAATCATTAAAAAAACAACACGAAATAAAAACGTATTTTGAGCATATTGATGATAGCTTGTATGTTTTATCGATACGTTTGCCTAAAATTTCAGCAAAAATTCAAGATCATCTTGCTTCAGCACATTATAATTTAGACGAATCTTTAGAAAATTTTACTGAAAATAGATTTTCTAACGGAGTTTCGAATCAACGTTATGTAATAACTGCAGCAAATTCTTTAGCAGATTATTTAAGCAATATGTTAACGAATATGAAGAACTCAATGTCGATGTCTGGAAAAGGAAAAAAAGGAGGAAAATCTTTTAGTTTACCAGATTTAATTGAAAAACAAAAAGGCCTTTCGGGTAAAATGAAAGAAGGAATGAAGAAGGGAAAGAAACCTGGTAAAAAAGGAGAAGAAGAGGGTAAGAAGGGTAAAAACGGTAAGAAAGGAAAAAAGGGAAAATCTGGAATGGGCGGAAAAGGAGAAGGCGGAGATAAGGGTGAGCAAATGAATGGTGAATTGTATAAAATTTATCAAGAACAAAGTTTGTTAAGACAGCAATTACAAGAAGCAATTAATAGCGGAAAATTAGGAGAAAAAGGAACTGCTTTAGCAAAAAAAGCACTCAAAACAATGGAGCAATTAGAAAATGAAATCCTTGAAAAAGGATTTAACAATCAAACACTTCAAAAAATGCAAAAATTTAACTATGAATTGTTAAAACTACAATCAGCAAAACAAAAACAAGGAGAAGATAAAAAAAGAAAATCGACTTCAAACTTAAAAGAATATCAAAAGAAAAAACTCAAAGAATTACAATTCAAAAAGCTGTTTTATAAACAAACAGAAATATTAAACAGACAAACCTTACCTTTGCGCCAAAATTACAAAAAAAAGGTGCAGGATTATTTTTCTATTCCTGTTAAAAAAGAGTAAAATGATAACGTTTAATTACGAAACGAATTTTAAACTTAAAGAAGAAGTAAAACTTTTTAATTGGATACAAACTTGTATTGAAAACGAAGGTTGTGAGTTAGGAGAAATCAATTATATTTTTTGTGATGATCCGTATTTATTAAAATTAAATATTGAATTTTTACAGCATGATACCTTGACAGATATTATAAGTTTTGATAATAGTTTGGGTAAACTAATTAATGGAGATGTTTTTATTTCAGTTGATAGGGTGCAAGAAAATGCTCAAAAATTTAAGGTTTCTTTTGATGATGAGCTGCATAGGGTAATGATTCATGGCGTGCTGCATTATGTAGGATATAAAGATAAATCATCTGAAGAGAAAAAAATAATGAGGAACAAAGAGAATGAATATTTAAATATCATTAAATAACTAATAATCAATATATTATACGGATTGTTTCATGTGGAACAATAATTTTTATCTATAATAAACAAAAAACAAGAAGCTTATAAATTAATGAGTTTATTTACAACAACATACGATGTAATTGTAGTCGGAGGAGGTCATGCGGGTAGTGAGGCAGCAGCTGCAAGTGCTAATTTAGGTGCTAAAACCTTGTTGATTACAATGAATTTGCAAAACATTGCACAAATGAGTTGTAATCCTGCGATGGGAGGAATTGCAAAAGGACAAATTGTAAGAGAAATTGATGCTTTGGGAGGTTATAGTGCTATTGTAACCGATAAAACAGCAATTCAGTTTAAGATGTTGAACAAATCAAAAGGGCCTGCAATGTGGAGTCCGAGGGCGCAGTCAGATAGAATGCGTTTTGCGGAAGAGTGGAGAAATACTTTAGAACAAATAGAGAATGTAGATTTTTATCAAGATGCTGTGAATGGCTTATTGTTTAAGGACAATAAAATTGTAGGAGTAAAAACAGTTTTGGGTTTAGAAATTAAAGCGAAAACTGTAATTATTACCGCAGGGACGTTTTTAAATGGGAAAATTTATATAGGTGAAAAAACTTTTGGAGGTGGTAGAGCGGGAGAAAATTCTTCTACAGGGATTACAGAAGATTTAGTTGCAAAAGGGTTTGAATCTGGTAGAATGAAAACAGGAACACCACCAAGAGTAGATGGAAGGTCTTTAGATTATTCTAAAATGACAGAGCAACCTGGTGATAAAAACCCTGAGAAATTCTCTTTTTTAGAAGCTATAAAACCGCTGGTAAAACAACGATCTTGTTATTTAACACATACCAATTTAGAAGTACATAATTTGCTTCGAGAAGGTTTTGAAAGATCGCCAATGTTTACAGGGCGGATTAAATCTACAGGACCAAGGTATTGTCCGTCAATTGAAGATAAAATAGATCGTTTTGCGAGTAAAGAAGAGCATCAAGTATTTGTAGAGCCAGAAGGTTGGAATACGATAGAGGTTTATGTAAATGGTTTCTCTACATCTTTACCAGAAGATGTACAAGACAAAGCGTTGCGCTCTATGGCTGGTTTTGAAAAGGTAAAAGTATTGCGTTATGGTTATGCGATTGAGTACGATTACTTTCCGCCAACTCAATTAACACATTCTTTAGAAACAAAATTGATTGAAAATTTATTTTTCGCAGGACAGATTAATGGGACTACAGGATACGAAGAAGCGGCTGCTCAAGGTTTAATGGCAGGTATTAATGCTGCGTTAAAAGTGCAGGAAAAAGAGCCTTTTATCCTAAAAAGAAACGAAGCATATATTGGTGTTTTAATTGATGACTTAATTACAAAAGGTACTGACGAGCCGTATAGAATGTTTACTTCTCGTGCAGAATATAGAACTTTATTACGTCAAGATAATGCAGATATTCGTTTAACACCATTGTCTTTTAAATTAGGTTTAGCATCAAAAGAAAGGATGGATGTTGTGACTGAAAAACAAGAAAAAACAACACAATTAATTAAATTTATAAAAGGTTTAAGTGTTAAGAAAGAAGAAGTAAATCCTATTTTAGAGGCAAAAAATTCTGCGTTGGTTTCGCAATCTATGAAGCTGTTTAAATTAGCTTCAAGACCCAATATACCTTTTACAGATTTCTTTGCAATTGATAAATTGAACGAATATATCGAAGAGAATAATATTGATAAAATTGTTATTGAACAGGTAGATATTTATTTAAAATATGCGGGGTATATCAATAAAGAAAAGAACAATGCAGACAAGTTGAACCGATTAGAAAATGTTAAAATTCCAAGTAATTTCGATTTTCATAAACTAAAATCAATCTCAACAGAAGCAAGACAAAAACTTACTAAAATTCAGCCCGTAACCATATCACAAGCAAGTAGAATAAGTGGTGTTTCGCCAAGTGATATTTCTGTCTTATTGGTGTATATGGGGCGATAATCTTACTTATGTTCCACGAGGAACAATTATTAAAAAACAACATTGTTCCTTGTGGAACATTTTGTATAATACTAATTAATGATAGCAACAAAAGAGCTTTATAAAAACCTTCAACCTTTTTTAAATTGTAAAGATTATACAGTTTCGGGAGAGGAGTATAGTGTAAAAAAAAATTCAGAATATGGATTTTTAGTAACGACACCTGTGCCAAAAGAATTAGAAAATTATTATAAAAGTGATGATTATATTTCGCACACTGACAGTAAAAAATCATTGTTAGATAAAGTGTATTTTTTGGTAAAAAATTATACACTCAAAAAAAAACTATCCTTATTGAATTCTTTTAAATCAGAAGAAAAAACCGTCTTAGATATCGGAGCAGGTACAGGAGATTTTTTAACTGTTTGTAAAAATAATAATTGGAAAATTTTTGGAGTAGAACCAAGTTCTGATGCACGAAAAATTGCAGCTAAAAAGAACATTAACTTAAAAGAAACAATTGCTACTTTTAAAAAACAAGAGTTCGATGTGGTTACACTTTGGCATGTTTTAGAGCATGTAGAAAACTTGCAAGAATATATTTTAAGTTTAAAAGAATTACTAAAACCAAACGGAACATTAATAATTGCAGTACCTAATTATAATAGTTATGATGCAAATTATTACAAAGAGTTTTGGGCAGCTTTTGATGTGCCAAGACATTTATGGCATTTCTCTCAGGAGTCAATAAAAAAACTGTTTACAAAAGTTTCTATGGAAGTTGTAAAAACGCTTCCTATGAAATTTGATAGTTATTATGTTTCGTTATTAAGTGAAAAATATAAATTAGGATTTACAAATCCAATAAAAGCTTTTTATATCGGATTTCGATCAAATTTAAAAGCAAAGAGAACCTCTGAGTATTCTTCGCTTATTTACATTATAAAAAAGAAGCAAAAACTTATTTAAACAGTGTTTTTACACACGTACTGTGTAGTAAACGACTTGTACATCTATTAACCGCTTGAAACACTTTAAAAGCCTTATAAAGCTTATTTAAACTATAAATGTAATTTATGTAAAAACATAAAAACATAAAATTTATTTATAATAGTGGATTTGTTTTAAATAATTAAGCAACGATTCATTTAAAAACTAAAAATCCTCAAAATTATATTTTTGAGGATTTTTAGTTTAGAAATTTTATAGAGATGTATTAAAACTTCATCTTCTGAATTCTTACAGCATTTAAAATTGCTAAAAGTGCC
>Ga0256845_1003064_pt1 | contig 11570 bp, 10 predicted proteins | sample RiftiametaG_FD_189101 | JGI IMG/M metagenome (GOLD analysis project Ga0256845, IMG submission 189101) | Tube worm associated microbial communities from hydrothermal vent at the East Pacific Rise, Pacific Ocean - Riftia | ecosystem: Host-associated > Annelida > Integument > Unclassified ... | reverse complement strand
ATTTTCTCTATTCATTCAATAAACATAGCAAATCAACCGATTGAATGCAACGACTTCCCTCTTTCCCATTTCGTTCGGAGGTTTTATCAAAGATCCATTTTTTTACCTACAAAATATGAATCACACGAAACCAGAAACAGTATGTTTTATACTCGCACTTTGGAGCGAAGCGGAAAATAATTTGCAAAGCAAATAATGACCGAAGGGAATGGTTCGCACACAAGGTCGCAAAGAAAACCTAGGAGAACTAATTAAATACATTCATCTGTTAATTCATTTGCAATTAATTCAGCTTGTTTTAATACAATTTCTGTTGCCAATTTTTGCATATCAGGCGGATAACCATATTGTCTCAAGGTTCGTTTGATTATCACTTTCAGTTTTGCTCTTACGCTTTCTTTTATTGTCCAGTCAATTGATGCGTTTGCTTTTACTCTTTCAGTCAATATTACGGCAAGTTCTCTTAATTTGTCTTTTTGCATTAATTCTCTTGCACTTTCATTGTCTGCCACTGCTGTGTAAAAAGCATATTCAAAATCTGTCAGACCAAGTGATTTGGCTTCGCTGTCCATATTTACAATTTCTTTACTCAATTTAATGAGTTCATCCATCACCTCGGCGGCTGTTAGTATTTTGTTGTGATATTTCTTAATGGCATTTTCAAGCATTTCCATTAATGACTTACTTTTCACCAAATTCTTTTTTGAGCGAGATCTAATTTCATCATTTAAGAGCTTTTTCAAAACTTCCATTGCAACATTTTTGTGCTCCATTCCTTTCAGTTCTAAAAGAAATTCTTCTGAAAGTATTGAAATATCAGGTTTCTTTATTCCTGCGGCATCAAAAATATCAATCACCTGTTCAGAAACTAAAGCTTTGTCAATTACTTGGCGAATTGTCGTTTCAATTTCTTCGTCTGTTTTTCCGGAACCTATTCCTTCAAATTTTGCCAACCGTGCTTTTACAGTTTGAAAAAAGGCAACTTCATCTTTTACGTCCATGGCCTGTTCGTGTGGAATGGCAATGGCAAAAGCTTTTGAAAGTGCTGTTACTTCATTGATGTATCTTTTTTTACCATCTTCCAAACTCAAAATGTGTTCTTCTGCTGAAAGAATCATTGCAAGTTTCTTTGATGTATCTGCCGCAAAATATTCTTCGTACGGGAACTTATGAAACATCTGCGAAACGATTTCTAATTTTTCCAACATCAAATCAACAGCTTGTTCCTGCAGAATGGTCGGGTCGCCTTTGCCTCCTGCATCTGAATAAAATGAAAGTGCTTTTTTAAGGTCGGAAGCTATTCCTAAATAATCAACAACCAATCCACCGGGCTTATCTTTATAAACCCTATTAACCCTTGCAATTGCCTGCATCAGATTATGACCTCTCATTGGTTTATCAATATAAAGTGTGTGCATACTTGGGGCATCAAAACCAGTCAGCCACATATCTCGAACAATAACCAATTTAAGACTATCTTCGGGGTCTTTCATTCGTTCTGCCAATATTTTCCGTTGCTGCTTTGTGGTGTGCTGTTTTGCAATTTTTGGTCCATCTGAACTTGCCGAAGTTATTACAACTTTTATAACGCCTTTATCCAAATCGTCTGAATGCCACTGAGGTCTTATTTTTATGATTTCTTCGTAAAGGTCAGCAGCAATTCTTCTCGACATTGAAACAATCATTCCTTTGCCATCAAAAACTTCCTGCCGTGCTTCAAAGTGAGTTACAATATCTTTTGCAATATTTTCAACTCGGTTTTCACTTCCAATGAGTGCTTCAAGTTGTGTCCATTTGGCTTTTGCTTTTTGTGTTTCGGTTAAATCTTCATGTTTTAAATCTTCCTCCAGCTCTTCAACAAGCTGTTTCCCCTCATCGCTTAAATTTATTTTTGCCAAACGACTTTCATAATAGATGCGAACTGTTGCGCCATCTTCTACCGATTGTGCAATATCATAAACATCAATATAATTCCCGAAAACGGCTGGTGTATTTACATCGGTGCTTTCAATAGGTGTTCCCGTAAAACCGATATAAGTGGCATTGGGCAAAGCATCACGCATATATTTCGCAAAACCGTATTTAATGGCTCCTGTTTCTTTATCTAACTTAGCTTTAAAGCCATATTGCGTTCTGTGTGCTTCATCCACTATTACAATGATGTTTTCTCTTTTTGATAATGTTTCATAAATATTTCCGCTTCTAGGTTGGAATTTTTGAATAGTTGAAAATATTACTCCCCCTGAAGCGACCTTTAATTTTTCTTTTAAATCCTCCCTATCTTCAGCTTGTTTAGGTTCTTGTCTTAAAAGCTGTGTGGATGCGGCAAAGGTATCAAACAACTGATCGTCTAAATCATTGCGATCTGTGATTACCAAAATGGTCGGATTATCCAAAACCAAAACAATTTTTCCAGTAAAGAAAACCATTGAAAGCGATTTCCCGCTTCCTTGCGTATGCCAAACAACTCCACCCTTTCTATCGCCTTTGGGTTGTGATTTCACTCCTGCCACTCCGTAGCTAACAGGATCTTCCATTACTACGCAATCCTCACCCCCGCTTCTATCAAAAGGAGAAGAGCCATATCCACTTGCTCTTAATGCGGACTCTACAGCTCGATTTACAGCATAATATTGATGATAAGCAGCAAGCTTCTTAACAGTTGAGATGCTTACAATTCCTGTTTTAGAATCTTCCTTTTTTGATTTTTCAAAAACAATAAAATGACGGATTAGATCCAACAACGTCTCTTTATTAAGCATTCCGTTAATTAGCGTTTCTAACTGGCTAACCAACTTTGACGCTTCTTCTTTTCCGTCGGCACTTTTCCACGCCATAAACCGGCTCCAATCGGCAGATAGTGAACCAGCTTTCGCTTCCAATCCATCTGAAATAACCATAAAACCATTATAGGTGAAAAGCGCAGGTATTGCCTGCTTGTACGTTTGCAATTGTTTGAATGCCGATTTTACCGTTGCGTTTTCATCAGCAGGATTTTTCAATTCAATAACCACCAATGGAATACCGTTTACAAACAGAATTACATCAGGGCGTTTATTATTTCCGTTTTCAATAACTGTAAATTGATTAGCAACAATGAACTCGTTGTTTTCCGGATTTTCAAAATCAATCAGCCAAACCAAATCACCTCTTTGCTGTCCATCCTTTTGATACGAAACATTAATTCCTTCAGTAAGCATTCGGTGAAATGTTTCATTATTGGCAAGCAGTTCAGGTGAGTTAATGCGTTGAATTTCTTTCAATGCCTCTTTTTGTGCATCAACAGGAATTGTCGGGTTGATTCTGTGAATGGCATTTTGCAACCTTTCTGCAAGCAGAACATCTTCATAACTTTTTCGTTCCGATCTTTCGCTATCGGGTGAAAAATCAGGGGCATAAACATACTGATAGCCTAATCGCTCCAACAGTTCTATAGTAAATTCTTCTATGCTGTTTTCTGTTATTTTAGTGGACATTTTTTTTACCTGTTATTCGTTTTATCTCACGGTCAAAGTCTGATATGAAATTTTCATCCTGTTTAACTCGGTACTTTTCAAACTCTTGCTCTGCCTTCAATTTTGCGTCTAATGCCGATACTTTACCCTTATGCTTTAAAATAGGATATTGAGCTAATTTCAGGAAATCATTTAGTAAAATTACCCATTCATCCATATTCGTAATAATTTGCCGTTTTGCTCGTAGTTCTGCAAGGTCTAGATAACCCGAAACAATTTGATTAAGCTCATCAATATGTGTTTTGTTCAGGTAATTTTTTGCAATAGAAACATCGGATTTGAGAATTTTTCCATCAGGTGCTTGTTTCCAAGCAGTAAGTCCCATATAGATTTTTTTTGCATCGGATTCGCTGTAAATAATTTCAGCAGCTGTTTTTCCTGTTATTGCCCAATGGAGTGTATTTTGAGCTGTTGAAAAGAAATCTTTTGTGGTAAGGGCATTTTTATCATAATCCGCAGAAAGTGCGTAAATATCTGTTATTTTTTGATAGAATTTTCGTTCACTTGCTCTAATTTCCCGTATTCGTTCAAGAAGTTCATCAAAATAATCTTTGCCAAAAACAACCCCACCTTGCTTTAAGCGTTCATCATCCATTACAAAACCTTTAGTAATATACTCTTTTAAGGTTTTTGTTGCCCAAATTCTAAATTGAGTTGCTTGATAGGAGTTTACTCGATAACCTACTGATATAATTGCATCAAGGTTGTAAAAATCAAGATTTCTTGTAACCTGTCTCTTACCTTCTTTTTGAACTGCTCGAATTTTTCGAGTAGTTGCTTTTTCATCAAGTTCACCTGTTTTATAAATCTCTTTGAGGTGGTATGTAATAGTATGACTCTCAACTCCAAAAAGCTGTCCCATTGCCTTTTGAGTAAGCCAAACGGTTTCGTCCTTTACAAACACCTCGACATTTACTTTGCCGGTTTCTGTCTGAAAAATAACAAAGTTTGAAATTTTTTCTACCTTACTGTTTTTATCTTTCATAATCTGCAATACTTCTTATTTGCCCGTAAATATATTGATACCCCAATCGCTCCAACAGTTCTATAGTAAATTCTTCTATGCTGTTTTCTGTTATTTTAATCATTATTCGCTCTCAACAAATGTCTTGTATTCGTTTACATAAGCCTGTTTATCAACATTAAATAAAATTTCACTTGCAGGATAAGAGTAATCATCCATTGTGAATTCCCCAAATGAGTCGTCCCAAGATTCGTTAAATTCTTCTGCTTCCCAATAATCTAAAGTATCTTCCAATAATTCGGCAGAAGCTCTTTTGTTCTTTGTTTCAAAATTTCTGATTAAAAAAACAGAAACTAATTCTACTGTATCAATTAAAAATTCTCTTGTAAGAATATCAACTTTATTGTTTCGCTCCTTTATTTCGTCTAAAGATTTACCGTGAGAAGTCAGACCGATATCATTTCGAAGTTCTCCGACTTGTTGACCAATTGTAGCTAAAGCAGATGAAACTTGATTTACCAAATTACTATTTGAAAACCCCATTGAGGTAAAAGCTTTTTTGAGAACAGCATTTACACTTGGATTAGTTTTTAAAATCACTCCATTATCGATACAAATCTGTTTGCCTACACTTTCTAATAAAGCTTTTGCATTTTCAAGAGAATGGCTAAAATCAATATCAATATGTGTTTCTATCCTCTCAACATAAGTTGAAAGTTCAGACCATTGCCCATATTCTTGTATGACTTCCTTTAATTTATTCATTTATATTATCTGCTGTTTCTTCGGTTACTTCATCTATTTTAAAACCATCTTTTGCTAAACTTGCATAGAAAAGTTTTGTTAATTCGGAAGTTAATAAATCATCATTTAAAAGTTTTAGAAATAAATTTTTGGAAACCTTGGTGCTCAATTCAAATTTTGTGTCATTTTCAGAATACTTCATGTTTTTTGTAGCAGGATGCTTCTTTGAAAATGAGATAATATCATTGTTTGGGATATGAAGCGTTAAAACAGGAGAATTTTTTGCCACTTTAGTTAGTTTGCGCGCAAAACTTATATCGTTCACCATTTCTCTCAAACTATTTATATCAGCCACAATATCCATTTCTTCAATAGTATTAATGCTTAAAGTTGCTTCTCGTTTTATTACATCCTGAAACCCAAAACTTTTCTCAACAGCATTTAAATCAAGGATAATTATTTCTTCATTAACTCTTATAATTTGAAACCTTTGACTAATTCTTAAGAGTTGCTCGTTAAACCGTTCCAGCCTTTGATTTGCTTTACCAAGAATATATCCGCCACGACCAAGAACCTCAATTGGAGATACCTTTTTGTAAATTGAAACTTCATCATCACCAACTGCTAATACAATAATTAATGAATCTATTTCCTCTAATTTATTTATCCTAAAATCAAATGTTTCTAAATTATCATTAGCAATTACGGTTTCAAGATTTGTTAACTCTTCGGGCAAATCTAAATCGTATTGATAAAAACAATTTCCTCGTTCGTCAGCAGTAGAAAGTGGTAGAATTGTATGCTCGCTTTTCTCAACAATCTGGAATTTGATTGCATCAACAAACATTGTAGATATTTCAGGCAAATCATCTGCTTTTATATCCAGTTTTTTAGGTTGCTCAACATCCTTCAATTTTGCATAAACAACCACTTCCAAAGGAGCATCGTCAGTTATTAAAAATTGTAACGATTCATTTAATTCTGTTTTATTCATATTATTTCACCTTAAATGCGTAATATATTCTTTCATCAAGTTTGATATATTTTACTCTATCATCTTGAGTTAATATTTCTCTTGTTATCAATATTCTGTTTTTACGAATATTGCCATCTCTAAATTTACCATTCACCTTATAAATTTTGTATTTTAGAACGGCTAATGTAGGGTTCGCGTAAAACATATCTGTTCGTACATAAATCAACCCTATCACAAGTAGAATCAGAAAAAAAACAATTTGATATCGAATGCTGGTAAAATTAAAACAAACTAACGGCACAATATAAGTAGTTAAAAATGTAAGATGTTCGTAATCTACATTTTCAATTTCAGTTATTTTAAATGAAAGTTCTGGTGAACCATTCATTTGAAACTGGAAATCAAAATAAGAAAAAACACCTATACCCAAAGCCAAAACACTAATGATAGGAAGTATATTGTTTGAAGTTAAATACTGAAAACCTACAAATTGCCATTCTTTGCCAAAGTACGTAGGAATATCTGCTGTAATTATAATCATCAACAAAAACAGTAACCATAATGACAAAAAGAATAATCCTATTTTTCGTATCATTGTTTTTCCTCTTTAAACTTCACCTGCACCTCACCACTCATCAGTTTCGGCAACAAGGTGTCCCGTAATTTTTCAAGTGTGCGGATTTGGATTGAATTTGTAATTACTTTATCATCAATCGGTTTTACATCATTTTGAAATAGTTCAACTAATGAGAATGGCGGTATTGAAATTTCAAATTTTTCAAAATCACCTTTGCTGATAGAACCAAAAACAGTTCCTTCATTATTAAACTGTTTTATTTCGTTCATTAAATATTTGAATTTAAAATATGTATATGTGTAAAATTCAGGTTTTGATTTATATCTAAATCTTGCAACACCTCGACCAATACAACATTCTTCAATAGCCATATTTTGTTCTCCAACAGGTGCTCTTACACTTATCAAAGTGTCGTATTTTTGGGCTAACCTTTTTGCTTCTGTTGTATAAATTCTTCTGTTGGGAAAACGAAATCCAAAATCAGCATTCCCTTGATACATTGGTATTCCTATTCCATTTTCATTAAAAGAACTTCCTTTCGGTGACTGTCCCATTAAAAAATCAAATTCATCAGGTATAACTCCAACCTCCCAATCCTCTTTAGCTTCCTCAACAAACCACTGTCTAAAAAGCGTTTCCGCCATTGCCTCTAATGTTTTGTTTTGGCGGTGGAGCAGGTCTATTTTGTCGTCGAGACTGCTTAGGACGGAGGCTATGGCACGTTGTTCGGTTGGATTGATGCAAACCTCAAATTCTAATGAATTTAATAGTGTTTGAGTAATAAGCGGATGACTAGAACCTCCTGCGTGCTGATTAAGGTCAATCTCTTTCAAAAAATAGTATAAAAACTTAGCATCATAATTTTCTTTTGGTTTTGCAGCTAAAGCATTATCAGAAATCCAAATAGGTTTGTTCTCATAGTAAATAGAACCACAATATGCACCTACACGTCCAATAATTATTGTTTCATCATCATAATTACTTTTCCCACAATAACCTAATATTCCATTACCACCATAGATTGGAATGTTGCCATTTGAGTCTGGTCGTTTTTTACCATTACCAAATTTTAACAAGTTGCTCAATTTAACTTCCTTCCACTCACTCAAACCATTATCAGAATCTGAAAGCTGTTCTTTTTCATAAAAAACCTTCCCCACTCTTTCGATATGCTCCAATAAATCGTGGTTTTCTATTTTTTGTTTTATAGACAAATCTATTTTATAGGGCAGCAACAGGTCGTCCAATTCGGTTTCAATTTTTAAAAGAGTGTCTAAATCCAAACTGTCGCCCGTTAAAGTAAGATCGATATCTGAGCCGTTGCGGAAGCTTCCTTTGGCACGCGAGCCGTAAAGTATGGCCTTTTCAACTTGCGGGTATTTGGCAAAAACCGAATTGATTTTTTCTATATCGCAGTTTTTTAGTCCGTATCTCATTTATAAATTTTCTTCTTTTTCTTTTAACTGCTGCATTTTGGCTTTAAATTCCACAAACGCAACAATGTAACTGTTAATAACATCCGACACAATCTCTTCGGCCGTTTCTTCATCATATGTATGCGATGTTTTATTACGGCTTTCTATCATTTTCATCCAAACATGGCCGTCATTTACCAATCCTTGCTTAAACGCTTCTCGTGAGGCATCTCTTGAACCGTGAATTTCAGAACTTCCTTGGTAAGCGGCAAAATCTTTCATTACATTCCACGCCAGCTCGTGAGTAAATTCAAATGCCTGTATCAAGCCTTGTTTTTCTAAATCGGTCAATGGTCTTTCCTGAGACAATTCTACGGCATCAGACAAACGCTCCAAAGCTTTGCAATAATTATTAAACCGCTGTATCCAGCGAATATCATTTTCATTTTCCATAGTTATAATTCCACCTTGTTAAGATTTTCCAAATTACAAATATAAAATACTTCCTTCCACTCACAATTCGACAGGCTCATTGTATTACTCATCATCACCTCCATTTCCAAGATTTGTAATCATTTCCACTGTTTTCAAATCCATCATGGAAAAGGCAAACCATTTTTTACCTAAATCTTTTAAACTTGCCCCAAAATGGTAAACGGTAGTTTCATCAATAATTAAAAAGCGGTCGTGAGCTTTAGTAAATTTTTTAATACTAATAACAGGATACTGGCTGTTATGTTTTTCCAAATCTTGTTTTAATATTTTAGAAAAGTTTTTGGTGTAAATATTTACCTCTACATTTTTCTTCCGTTTGGTAAATAGTTGTAAAACGGACTCATCAATATAATTATCAATCAGCAGAATAGAGTTTTTAGCGGACTTGATTAAATCGGCAATAAATAGATAGGCATCAAAAACCTGTCCGTCATAAAAAATGCCTTGTTTTGGTTTAATGCTTTTATCTTCAAGAGCTTTGAAAATCTGTTCAAATTTTTGGTCGGTCTCAATCTGTTTTTGTTCTACTTTTTCCAATCGTTGAAAAACACCTGCATTTACAGAGATAAATTTTTTCATTTCCACAAATGCCTGTATAATCTGGATTGAGACTTTTACTGCTGTTTCACTACGCAAAACCGATGAAAGCATTGCTACACCTTGTTCGGTAAAAGCATAGGGTAAATATCTTCTTCCTCCATGTGTCCTTGAGGTCACAGATTGTGACCTCAAGTTTTTAAACCGGTCGCAATTTGCGACCAGTTCTTTTTTTTCTGTATCATTTAACTGAAATCTAAATAGTTCGGGAAATCGGTTTAAGTTTCTTTTAACAGCCTGATTCAAGACTTTTGTTTCAACTTTATACATATCAGCTAAATCTCTATCTATCATAACCTGAACGCCACGAATGGTAAAAATCAAGTTTTGTATATTAGAGATTGGTATTATATTATTTTCTTCGCTCATAATAGTTTCCATTTTAAACAGGTCGAATTCGACCTATTATTCCTAAACCCATCGAATTCATGGGAATTAAAACTACTCATCCTTCAACTCAATTTTAGCAATATTTTCCAAAATTCTTTTATTCAATTCGGCTTCCTCTTTTAGCTGCTCTTCAAACTCGGCTTTTAAACTTGTAAAGCGTTCTTTAAAATCAAAATCATCCTCTACGTCAGCCAAACCAACATACCGCCCAGGCGTTAAAACATAATCCAGCTTGGCCACCTCTTCTATCGTTGCCGATTTACAGAAACCTTTTACATTTTCATAATCACCATCAGGATTTCGCCAGTTATGATATGTTTCGGCAATAAGCTTTATATCATCGTCTTCGGGGTCTTTACTTCCATTAGAAAGCTCTCGTGTTCTACGGTTGATCAAATGCCCCATATTTCGGGCATCAATAAAAAGTATTTCACCGTTTCGTGTAGTTTTATTTCTTCTAACAAACCAAAGCGAGGCAGGAATTTGGGTATTGAGAAACAATTTTGCAGGTAAATTGACAATGCAATCAATCAAATCGGCTTCTATCAAATTTTTTCTTATTTCTCCTTCACCAGAAGTTTTGGTAGTTAAAGACCCTTTTGCCAAGACAAAACCTGCTTGTCCGCTGGGTGCAAGATGATAGATAAAATGCTGTATCCACGCATAATTGGCATTTCCTGTTGGAGGTGTTCCATATTGCCAACGCCCATCTTTACGTAATAAATCACCGCTCCAATCGCTTACATTAAAAGGCGGATTGGCAATAATGTAGTCGCTCTTTAAATCTTTATGAGCATCATTTAAAAACGAACCTTCGTTGTTCCATTTCACCTGTGAGCTGTCGATTCCCCGAATGGCAAGATTCATTTTTGCCAGTCTCCACGTGGTCTGATTGCTCTCCTGTCCGTAAATGGAAATATCGTTTATTTTTCCCTGATGTTCAGTTACAAACTTTTCCGATTGAACAAACATTCCACCAGAACCGCAACAGGGATCAAAAACTCGTCCTTTGTATGGCTCCAACATTTTAATCAATAGTTCAACAACACTTCTTGGCGTGTAAAATTGTCCGCCTTTTTTACCTTCGGCAAGAGCAAATTCGCCTAAGAAATATTCAAAAACGTGTCCGAGCACATCGGCACTTCTCGATTTGGCATCTCCAAGAGCAATATTACCAATTAAGTCGATAAGTTCTCCCAAACTCGTGGGGTCAAGGTTTTGCCGTGCATAAACTTTAGGTAAAACACCTTTCAATGACGGGTTTTCGCGTTCAATGGCATCCATTGATTCATCTACCGTTTTTCCTATTGTTGGTTGCTTTGCATGGCTTTGAAGAAAACTCCATCGAGCAGAAGGAGGAACAAAAAAAACATTTTCCGCTTTGTATTCATCCTTATCTTCGGGATCGGCTCCTGCGTATTCACCTTCTCCGGCTTTTAGTTTTTCAAACAGCTCCTCGAAAGCATCAGAGATATATTTTAGAAATATCAAGCCAAGCACAACATGCTTGTATTCCGCTGCATCAATGTTTTTTCTTAATTTATCAGCCGATTTCCACAGTTGCTTTTCCAATGGTTCGCCTGTCTGCGTGCTACGCACAGGCAGGTTTGTTCCAGTATTTTTCTTTTTCGCCATTTGTTTTATTTCCCTTATTCTTATTCTATCATCACCCGTTCTAAGCACATCATTTTCTTTGATCCATTAAACAGCTGTTTAGGCCAGTTTGTCGATGGTATTTACAAATAAAAAAAACAGCTTGGAACACAATACTTCTTCTTAAATTAAAAGTTGTCAGCGTATCGTGTAAGATGAGCCTGAAGGTTTTTTTGTGAGGGATAATATTTTTCGTTCGAGGGGAGCTGAATCGAGTTTCCTGCAAATTGTAAGATCGAGTAAA
>Ga0256845_1003063_pt1 | contig 11574 bp, 12 predicted proteins | sample RiftiametaG_FD_189101 | JGI IMG/M metagenome (GOLD analysis project Ga0256845, IMG submission 189101) | Tube worm associated microbial communities from hydrothermal vent at the East Pacific Rise, Pacific Ocean - Riftia | ecosystem: Host-associated > Annelida > Integument > Unclassified ... | reverse complement strand
TTGCAGACAACGGGTGCGGCAGAAAACTTGGTTTTATACTGCAGGAAATGCACAGAGAGCTGAACACAATGGGAGCAAAAGTAGACAGTGTTGATGCAGCCCACAGTGTTATAGAGATGAAGGACATCCTTGGTGGCCTCCGGGAACAGGTTGCAAATGTTCAGTAGTGGTATTCTTGTTGTTCTTGCAGGCCCGTCCGGTGCTGGAAAAACCACCCTGGCTCATTTCCTTGTAAACAAATTTCAAAACACGGAATTTTCTGTTTCAACCACTACAAGATTACCCAGAGGTTCCGAGATTGACGGAGAAGACTATTTTTTTGTGGGCGATGAAGAGTTTACAGAAAGAGTAAATAACTCTTTTTTCCTCGAGTGGGCGGAGGTTCACGGAAACAGGTACGGTACAGAGAGTTCGTGGGTCAGAAAACAGATGGCTGCAGGCAGGAATGTTGTTTTAGATATAGATGTGCAGGGGGCAGTGCAGGTTAAACAGGCCATGCCTTCGGCTGTTCTGGTGTTTGTGCTTCCCGCTGGCAGGGCTGTTCTTCGCCGCCGGCTTGAGCACAGGAATACCGATTCGGGAAAAACCGTAGAGAAGCGCATGGAGGCAGCGGCAGGCGAGGTGTCGTTCATGGGTGTTTTTGACTATTTCATCTGCAACGATGTTCTTGAGAAATCACAGTCTGAAGTTGAAAGTATCTTTACGGCAGAGAAGCTAAAACTTCAGAACATAGGATGGCCTGAGCAGGCTTTAGACTACCACCCAGGTTACATGAGGGGGCTGAGTTTCTGGCAGGGTAAGCGTGTGGTTGTTTCTTCCGGCCCCACAAGAGAGATGATCGATGATGTGCGGTTTGTTTCCAACCGTTCAAGCGGTCTTATGGGCGTGTCACTTGCAGAGGCCTTCCTTGCTGCTGGGGCAGAGGTTGTTCTGATAAGCGGGCCGGCCTTTCACATGGAACCGCCAGGCTCTGTTCGGCTGGTACAGGTTACAGGAGCAGAAGATATGCTTGCGGCTCTGAATACGGAAGCAGCTTCAGCTGACCTTGTTGTAATGGCTGCTGCCGTTGCAGACTTCAAGCCTGTTTCAAAATCAGTCGGTAAGTTGAAGAGAGGGAAACAGAACATTTCCCTGATGCTGGAACCCACACCGGACCTCACACAGTCTGTGTCTGCTTCGTGCCCTGTGCTGTCTTTCGCGCTGGAGTACGGGGAGGGATCAGAGAATAGAGCTTTGGAAAAAATGAAGAAAAAAGGTTCAATTGCGATTTTTCATAACAGGGGAGACCTGCCTGGCGTGGGAATGGAAACAGCATGTAACTCCGGTATTGTGCTGTTTGCTTCAGGGCAGAAGAGCGCAGAGATTCCCTACGGTTCCAAGAAGTTTGTTGCATTCGGTATAGCGTCAGCAGTGGGACGGGAAATGGAGAAGCTTCAAAATGGCTGAGAACACAGATCCGTTCTGGGGAGCTGTTGCTAGTTTCGGGGTGGAACAGGTTTTTGTGCTGCCTGAATGGATACAGCAGAAAGTTCAGAATAACAGCGTTTCTTCTATCGGTGTAAAAGGTGATATGGAAGCACTCAGGAAAGAAATTGCCGGTTGTATGAAGTGCCCTTTGGGCGCAACCAGAAAAAGCATTGTTTTTGGAGAGGGAAATTCTGAATCAGGGATTCTTTTCGTTGGAGAAGGGCCTGGCGCAAATGAAGATGAAACAGGAAGACCTTTTGTAGGGCGTTCCGGAAAACTGCTTGACAAAATATTTGCCTCGATTGAGCTGGATAGAAGCAAACTGTTTATTGCAAACATTGTGAAGTGCCGCCCGCCTAACAACAGAACGCCGTCTTCTGAAGAAGCAGAAATTTGCGGCAGATATCTTGAACGGCAGATTGAGATAATGAAACCGGGAGTTATCGTTGCCCTGGGGGCCAGTGCTGCAAGAACTCTGCTGGGCACCAGAAAGGGAATTGGTCTTCTCCGAGGCGATTTTCACCGCTATATGGATACACCTGTTATGGTTACATACCATCCTGCTGCACTTCTCCGGTCACCGGCACTGAAAAGACCAGTGTGGGAAGATATGAAGAAACTGAAATCATTTATGGAACAGACCGGGCTGCCGCGCAGTGAGGGAGAAACAAATGGTTGAAGTTAAAAAACACCCCTGGAGCGACGAAGCCGAAAAGGGGGTACTTGCCGGCGTTCTTCTTAACCAGGAGATAGCCATTGAGGTTTTTGCCTTTCTTGCTGAAAGCGATTTTTACGACAGGAGGCACAGCAGAATATTTCAGGCGGCAAAAACAGTTGATTCAAGGGGAGAGCCCATTGACATTGTGACAGTATCGAACGAACTCGCCAGAACAGGTGAACTGGACGATATAGGTGGTCTCACATTTATTTCGGATATGCTGTTAACTGAGTTTGTGCTTCTTTCCAATGTTCTGTCATACTGCCGGATAGTGAAAGACAATTCATTGCTCAGGCAGTTTCTGTCTGTAGCCTCAACGGGAATAGACAGAGTCTACTCTACAAATGTTGATGCTCATGAGCTTCTTGACAGCGTGAGCCAGAAGATGTTCGACATCGGTACTTCTTCTTCGCAGAGGGATTTCTTCAGAGTCAGTGAACTTACAGAGGGGGCCATTCAAGACTTTCAGACAATGAGAGATGCAAAGGACGGAGTAACCGGCCTTTCAACAGGTCTTGAACCGCTGAACAGAATGACCACTGGTTTCCATCCTGGTGAAATGAATGTAATTGCAGCCAGACCCGGAGTTGGAAAAACCAGTCTGGCTCTGAATATTGCACGCCATATTGCAGAGCAGAATAAGGGAGCGGTTGTATTTTTCAGCCTTGAAATGACTGCCCACGACCTTACGAAAAGGCTCATCAGTTCCATGTCTGGAGTTGGTATTCAGGCCATTATAGACGGCACTCTGGCTCCCAGGTTTTACGAAGACCTGAACAGAGCTGCCGAGCAGCTGAAAGAACTTCCAATCTACATAGATGAGACTCCATCAATTTCTTCTGCAGAAATCAGGGCCAAAAGCAGGAGGCTTGCTCACCGCGAGAAACAGGGCATTGCAGCTGTTTTTGTAGACTATCTTCAGTTGATGCAGGGAGATGACGGTGTGGAGAACCATCAGCTTAAGGTGGCAAAGAATTCTGCCGATCTCAAAGGGCTTGCGAAGGATCTGAAGGTTCCTGTTGTTGTTTTGTCTCAGCTAAGCAGAGGGGCTGCCAAACGCGAAGGTCCTCCACGGCTAAGCGATCTTCGAGACTCCGGAGCAATTGAACAGGATGCCGATGTGGTGATGTTTCTTCACGACGAGCATGCCGATTCCGGCAAAGATGAAGATCGCTCGCTGAGTATGGACAGGCCGATTCTTTTGAGAATAGCAAAACAGAGGAAGGGGCAGCGAGGAGACATCAGACTGATCTTCAAGCCGGAAACCACTTCTTTCTGGCCTGATGATTCACAGGACAGCGGTTTTTGATGGCAGGGAAGAAGCCGAAGTCTGTATTCTTCTGCAATGAGTGTGGAGGTGAATCACCTGTTTGGGCCGGGAAATGCCCGCACTGCGGAAGCTGGAACACCATGGTGGAACAGGTTGTTGAAAGGCCGACAGGCTCTGTTTCGTCACAGCATTCTTCCAGAGTTGAGGTTGTCAGTATTGCTGATGTTGCCCGGGAGGATGGAGAGAGAATATCAACAGGTATTGATGAGTTTGACAGGGTTCTGGGCGGCGGAGCATTCAGGGGCTCAGTTGTTCTGATCGGTGGCCAGCCAGGCATAGGGAAGAGTACCCTTATGATACAGGCTGCAATGAACATGGCTGCTTCCGGTTTGAAAGTGCTGTATGCGACTGGAGAAGAGTCTCCTGAACAGGTGGCAGACAGGGCCAGAAGAGTCGGTGACCCGCCAGGCGGGCTGATGCTTCTGCCAACGGCGGATCTGTCTGCAGTAGAGAACAGAGTGAAGGCAGACAACTACCGGGTTCTTGTTATTGATTCCATACAGACTCTTCACACGGATCTGCTTTCCAGCGCGGCAGGATCTGTTTCCCAGGTAAGACAGTGCGCATCGAGCCTGGTAAACCTGTCAAAACCGCTTGGCCTGACTGTTTTTGTAATAGGGCATGTAACCAAAGACGGATCCATAGCAGGTCCCAAGGTTCTGGAACATCTTGTTGATGCTGTAGTAAGTTTTGAAGGAGATTCATTTCATCAGTTCAGACTGCTCAGGGCGGTTAAGAACAGATACGGGTCTACAAGTGAACTGGGTGTTTTTGAAATGAAACACGAAGGATTGAAAGAGGTTGCTGATGCATCGGGCTACTTTCTTCAGAGGGATGGCGGTCTGGGGGCTGGTTCTGCAGTTGCAGCAATTATGGAGGGAACAAGGCCGTTTCTAGTAGAGATTCAGGCCCTTACAAGCACTACACACTACGGCTTTCCCCAGAGGAGGGCCACAGGTTTTGATTCGGGCAGGCTGGCTATGCTGCTTGCAGTTCTTGAGAGGAGATGTGGTATTGAGTTGGGCAATCAGGATGTGTATGTGAACGTAGCCGGGGGATTTACAGTAGCAGACCCCGGTGCTGATCTTGCTGTTTGCCTTGCAGTTGCTTCAAGTCGACTGGAAAGACCACTTAAAAAAAACACAGCGTTGAGCGGGGAAGTTGGTCTCGGTGGCGAGATCAGACCCGTGGCCGGATTAGACAGAAGACTGGCGGAATCAGGTAACCTTGGATTTTCCAACCTGGCCTGTGCCCGTGAAGAAAACACCGAAGCTGATTTCAGGTACAGCACACTTTCTGCTGCGATTTCCGGGCTTCTGGTGGAAAAAGGAGAACAATGGTTAAGTTGAAGAAAGGCTGGGAAGTGCGTATTCTATTTATTCTCGCCCTCGGTCTTGCAGGAACACTTGCTTCAGGAGATCTGATTGTAGGGTTCATCGGTCTCGGTATTGGAATAGTTGCCGCTATTCTTGAGAAGCTGATTGTACAGGTTTCAGCAGACAAACTGGTCTACTCGGTTACAGGATCAACTGTTGGTCTTGTTGTGGGTATTCTTTTCATTCTGATTCTGAAAATAGGAGTTCAGGGAGATTCGCCGTGGTCGGATCTGCTGGTTCTTATTCCCGTGGCACTCGCTTATGTTTTTGGGGTTGTTGCTGTTAACAAGGGCAGAAAGCTGCAGCTGATCAGTGTTGAGGAAGAGAGCGGTCCACAGTGGAACATGCCTGTTCTTGTTGACCTCTCGGCATCTGTAGATGGAAGAGTTGCCGATCTTTCCCTTGTCGGTCTACTGCCCGGTCCCTTTACCATTCCGCTCTCTGTGAAAAACAGTATTGATGAAATGCAGAAGGGCAGAAACATCGTCAAACGCGGCAGGGCCAGAAGGGCAACGGAAACAATCCAGAGGCTTGAGGAATCTGTTGGAAAGTCCGGCGGTCTGGTGGAGTTCCGTGATTTCGGTGAAGGCGAGCGAGAGAAGCACAGAATTCTGGAATGGCTTCGCAAGGAAAAGGTGTGCCTGCTCACCGGTGACACCGGTATGGCAGATACAGCAGAGCGTGAGGGTATTAGGGTTATACGGCTTTCAGAAGTAGGCCCCGCTTCCCGTGAGGTTGTTCTTCCCGGAGATTCATTTGTTGTGAGAATCCAGAAAAAAGGCAGAACTGTTACCCAGGGCGTTGGTTTTCTTTCCGACGGAACAATGGTTGTTGTGGATGAAGCAGGGGAACTGGTGGGCCGGGAAACCCAGGTTACTGCCCACACCACATTCCGGGCCAAGGGTGGGACCATGGTTTTCGGTAAAATTGCACCCGAAGGCGGAGACAGTGATCATGACTGATACCCTCTGGGGTGCGGTTATTGTTGCAGCAGGATCAGGCAGCAGGTTTGGCGGAGATATACCCAAGCAGTTCACTGTGGTTGGCGGTGAAAGGGTAATAAACTATTCTGTAGGAACTTTCAGCTCCCTTGTAAACCATCTGGTTGTGGTTACGCCTGCAGGTGAACACTGGCGCCGTTGGTGGATACCGCCACCTGGCGTGAACACAGTTTCCGGGGGCAGAAGAAGACAGGATTCGGTTATGAATGGTTTGAAGTTCCTCCGCGCAAAGGGAGTCAACCGGGTTTTAATTCACGACGCAGCAAGACCCCTTGCAGATACCGACTGTGTTCTGAGGGTAATGGATGCGCTCGATGAAAATATTGCGGTGATACCTGTTGTTCCGATAAGTGATACTGTTAAAAGGGTCAGCGGAAACACAGTAGAGAAAACACTTCCCAGGGAGGAACTCAGACTGAGTCAGACTCCCCAGGGTTTCCGTCTTCCAGAACTCATGGAAGTGCTTGCCGCAGCCGGTGATATTACCGATGAGGCTTCGGCTTTTGAAGAGGCAGGTATAGGGGTAAGTACCGTTGAAGGCTCCTGGAAAAACATCAAGCTTACAAACAGCAGTGACGGGGAACTCATATCTCTGCTGGCGGGAAAAGTTGAACGGGTGATAGGTACCGGTCTTGATTTTCATCCTTTTGATCCCGGAAGGCCGTTTTTTTTCTGCGGGTGCAGGCTTTCTGACACAGATGGTCTTCTGGGGCATTCTGACGGTGATGTGGTTCTTCATGCTGTGGCGGATGCCATACTGTCTGCGTCAAGGCTGGGCGATATTGGAACTTTGTTTCCCCCTTCAGAGAGCAGATGGAAGAATGCTGACAGCTCTGTGCTGCTGGGAACCTGCGTTAAAACTGTGAAGCAGGCAGGGTGGAGTATTCAGCGTCTGGATGTAACGGTTATAGGAGAGAGACCGAAGGTTTCGCCTGTAAGGGATATGCTTATCCGCAGGCTAGCTGAGTTAACAGGTATTTCCATGGAAAACATCTGGATAAAGGGAACAACCACAAACACCATAGGTGACCTTGCCAGTGGAAAGGGTGTAGGCTGCAGCGTGCTTACGGAACTTACCCGGAGGGTATTGTGACCGAAATAGTGTGGCAGTTCTTTCAGGGTGTAAGTACGGCATGGCACTCGGTTTTCATGGGGCTTCTGGCTTTCGTTGAAACACTGTTTCCTCCTTTTCCAGGAGATGTTCTTTACATTGCAATGTCTGGTCTAGGTGCCGCCAGAGGTATTTCTGCTGTTCTTTTGTGGCTTCCGGGCTTTCTGGGGTGCATGGTTTCAACGCTGCTGCTTTACAGCGTGGGAAGAAGCCCCGAACTTGAGAAGCTGGAATCTCTCATTGTCAGAACTTCCGGAAAAAATGGCTGGGATCGCTCGAAAAAGCTTCTTGCCAGCCACGGCGCGTGGCTTCTTGTTTTCAGCCGCTTTATTCCGGGAATTAGGTCTCTTCTGGTTGTTGTAGCAGCGTCAAGCGGTATGAAGAAGTCATTGGTACTTAGCTACACAGCCTTCAGCGTTGTTGTCTGGTACGGGCTTCTGGTTACTGCAGGAACCATACTGGGAGCGGAACTCGGCAGAGCTTCCGAGTTTATGTCGGATCTCACCGCAGTGCTTGTTATTGCGGTTCTTGTGGCTGTTGTTACGGGAGGGATTGTTTTTCTTGTCAGACTGAAGCGGCAGAATAGATGAACATTCTTCATGCGGCATCGGAGTTTTATCCACTGGTAAGTACAGGCGGCTTAAGCTCTGTTGTCAGGGCCCTTCCCGAGGCTCTGAACAAGGTAAAAGGCGTGGAATCTGCCGTTATCATTCCTTACTACAGCGGTATCGACGCAGGTAAACAGCAAGTGGAATGGCTTTCTCCGCAGAAGACCTTTGCAGGGGAAGAATTCGGTGTTGCCTGCATCAGTGTTTCGGGTGTGAATGTGTTTCTTGTGGCTAGGGATGAATATTTCGGCAGGGAAGGCATCTACGGGCCAACTCCGGGATCTGCCTGGAACGACAATGCAGCACGTTTTTCGTTTTTCAGCAGAGCTGTTGCTTCCCTGTCCGGTATCAATGGTTTTACGCCGGATATAATACACTGCCATGACTGGCAGACAGCACTTGTTCCTGTTTACCTGCGGGAAGTGGATACAGCAACAGTGCTTACAATACACAATCTTCAGTTTCAGGGAAGGTTTCCCCAGTCTGATTTCGCTGCAACTTTGCTTCCTGATATGTTGTACAATATAGATGGGCTGGAATTCTGGGGTGACTGGAACTCGCTGAAAGGAGGAATTGTCTTTGCCGATCAGGTAACAACAGTAAGCCCCGGCTACGCCAGGGAAATAACAACACCCCGTTACGGTTGCGCTCTCGATGGTGTTCTGCGGAAATACAGCAGCAAGCTTACAGGAATACTCAATGGAATTGACCCTGTTATATGGGATCCTGCCTCAGACAGTTCTATCGCCAGCAACTACTCTTCAGGCAGCATAAGTGGCAAGAAAGACTGCAAATTGGCATTGTGCAGGGAGCTGGGTCTGGAGCCTTCTCATGATTCACCGCTTTTTGGAATGGTAACAAGACTTACTTCTCAGAAGGGTATTGATCTTGTTATTTCAGCAATAGATGAACTCATGGAAATGAACATAAGCCTGGTTGTTCTGGGTACAGGTGAGGGCTGGGCGGAAAAAGCTCTTGCGCAGGCGGCAGAGAAGTATCCGGGCAGGATTTCGTTAACTGTTGCATACAACGACCGTCTTGCTAGACGGATATTTGCCGGTGCTGATGCTTTTCTTATGCCTTCGGTTTTTGAGCCATGCGGTCTTGGGCAGATGATGGCCATGCGGTATGGAACTGTACCCCTTGTGAGGTCGGTTGGAGGGCTTTCCAACAGTGTAACGAACGATACAGGATTTCTGTTTTCCGGTGGAAACGAAAGGTTTTTGGCTGCAGTACACAAGCTTCTGGAAGCATGGCACGATCGCAGACGGTGGGCTTGGTTTCGCAGAAGATGTATGAAGGCCGATTTTTCATGGAAAAACAGAATTCCCGACTACATGGAAGTTTACCGCAAAGCACTGGAGGTATAGCCCGTTGAAGTCTTTTTTCGCTGTGTTTATTCAGTTTTACGCACCTGATACAGCATTTGCCATGGTTACCGGGAATCAGCAGAACAGGGCACTGGCAGGTGCAGCAGTACTGATACTGTTCGTAGGCGTCAGCCCGTTTTTGTTAAGCGGGAACGGTGTTCGATTTGATCTGATGGTTCCGGTGCTTGTGCTGATGGAAAGGGCAATTCTGGCCTCAGCTGCCGGGCTTGCGGTGTATATTCTGTCGTTTGCCATAGGCGGAAGAAAACCCCTATGGCCTGCTGTTACAACAAGCTTTCTTTCCATGGGAGCCTTTGTGTTTCTTGTGGCAGTTCTGGCATTTCTGTCGTATCTGCTCTCACTTCCTCCCGGGTTTTCATGGAGTCCGGCTGAAGCAATGCTGAATCTTCCTGTTACAAGGCTTTCAGTGTTTACTGTTGTGTTCTCTTCCAGGCTGGATATTGCTTCTCTGGTAACGGTATACCTCTGGGGCAGGGGGCTTTCCACAGGGTGGGATGAAAGCACGAATTTTGGGCAGAGACTTGCCTGGACTGTATATTTGTTCGGGGTTCTTTTACTGACACTTCCGGTATTCATTGCTCCCCAGGGGGGTGAAGGAGGATAATGACAGTACTTTTACTGGCTACTGCTGCTTTTTTTACTGCTCAGGCAGGGGATATTTCCGCACGGGAACTGGATCTTGCAGGCTGGGTGGCACTTGCGTATCGCAATTCACCAGCTGTTTCCTCGGCTGATGCTTCACTGTTTTCGTCACAGGCATCTCTTACCAGTAGCAGATCGTTTCTGTGGCCCACACTGACAATGTCTGCCAGTGCTACCAGAAACTGGTCAAGTGCATTACTTCCCAGCGGGGAAACAGTGAACAGTGAAAGCAATTTTTATTCTACTGGGCTGTCCCTTTCTCAAGAGTTGCTTCAGTCAGGCGGTCAGAACTGGTTAAATATGCAGGCATCAGAGTTATCGCTTCAGGCAGCGGAGGCAGATTATGAAGGTAATATTCTTGGTGTGACCATGGATGTTATCAATGCCTACTACGCTGTTCTTGAGGCTGTGGAACTGAAGAAGTCTGCAGAAGCTGCCTACGAGAGATCCGTAAGCCAGCTTCAAAGAACGGAGGCGCTTTATCGCATCGGCGGAGTAACAACCCTCGAACTGCTTCAGGTACAGGTTCAGGAAAGCAGTGACAAGCTCGCTGTAAGCAGGAAGGATCAGTCTCTGTTTGCTGCATACAGCAGCCTTTACAATGCCTCCGGAGTACAGCACTCGGAGGATTCGGCCCACACCGTAATTAAGCTTGATGCAGTACTGGAACCACTTTCCATGGAATCGGTTCAGAATATTCCACTTGATTACTCCGGGAATCCCGGCCTGGTCGCTGCTTCCCTCAGAGCACAGGCTTCGGAGCTGCAGGTAACCGCCGCAGGCAGAGGGTACTGGCCAAGTCTTCGGGCATCCGCAGGCTGGAGCTGGAATGATAATACCCTTGATGACGTTGACAGAATGTTCGATAATGACGGGTACAATGTTGGCCTTCACCTTTCCTGGAATATTTTTGACGGGTTTATCCGGGAATCAAGAATAAACTCCGCCAGGGCATCAGATATTGCCTCCCGTGCAGCGCTGGAAACAATGCAGAACAGCGTGAGAACATCTGTTGAATCACTCAGCAATTCGTTGAAGATTGACATTCAGTACTACAACGATTCAAAACTTATGCTGGAGCAGGCTCAGGAACAGTACAGATTGTCTCTTATGTCTTACGAAATGGGTGCTCTTTCTCTTATGGATCTTCTTAAAGCTCAGTCTGATCTTTCGCAGTCCGAAGCAAATATTGTATCGGCAAAGGTAGCTGCGCTGAAAACAGAGGCCTCTCTGATGGTGCAGCTGGGTATAATGCCAAGAGTGGGAGAGTAGTGCGCAGATACCTTTTTCCCGCTTTGTTCCTGCTGGTCACGCTTGTTTCTGGAAAGAATATGTGGGAGATCCACGGTCACAACTTTTCGTATTCCCCGTATGGTTCTGCAGGAGAACGCACGGTTGTGTTTCCAGTGGCCTGGGATGTAAGATCTGCCAACAATTTGTTGAATTCATGGAAAGAGGCTTCAACACTGCTGTTATGCGGGCAGAACTTGCAGACAAGTGGTTTCCCTAGCAGCCCGGTGCGTATGGAAACAAGTTTTTTCCGTTTGCCTGCAGTGTAAGAGAGATGGGACTCAATATTATAGCTGGCGGTATAGAAGCCGACCTGGATCAGTTTGATCATAACCAGTCGGTGATAGACTATCTTAGCTTGTACATACCCCTCGCAGCCTCGGAGTATGTAGGTGGTGTAATTGGCATATTTACATTCGATAAGCCCGATGTAAAGTGTCTTGAGAATCCATCTCAGAGAGATAAGTGGGTTGAACTTGTTTCTTACTGGAACGAAGTGTGCTGATCCGAGCTGAATCTTCCGCACTCTGCTTACTGGGAAGTGCTTTTTTGGTAAAGCCCACATCTGCTTCTTCCTGTGTATTCGGTGCAGACGCTGTTCGGGGAACAGATAACAGGAATGATCTGACCGTCACCGATA
>Ga0256845_1003062_pt1 | contig 11575 bp, 9 predicted proteins | sample RiftiametaG_FD_189101 | JGI IMG/M metagenome (GOLD analysis project Ga0256845, IMG submission 189101) | Tube worm associated microbial communities from hydrothermal vent at the East Pacific Rise, Pacific Ocean - Riftia | ecosystem: Host-associated > Annelida > Integument > Unclassified ... | reverse complement strand
AGACCTATTCCACCACCGTGTGCGAGCAGTGCCTCATTCACCTCCTCGCAGTGGGGTGAATTCCCTACCTGATACACCACAGCGCCGCTTAGATCTTCTCTGCCAAGCCCGGATATGGGAACACACCTGTAGCCCTCAACTGGAAAAGCTGTTGATGGGATAGCCACTGTCCAGTTAACATTGGCCCGTGTAAGAGCCAGTATTCTTCTGGCATATCCTGCAAGCCCTGTGGCCTGCGGCGGGAACGGTGTAACCAGTGTAGCCTTTATCATTTTACTTTTCCATGCCAGGTTCTTACTCTGAAATCCACCAACTGCACAAACATTTCAAGAATAGAAGCAAACTTGACAAATGCGATGAAACCGCTTCTGACACTTTCAAATGATACTGCTCCAGCTCTTCTTTGGTAGTGACTTACTGGAATCTGTACAACTCTGAACCCCAAATCCCTGGCAAGTGTTAGAATTTCAAAATCAATCACTCCACATGTAGACCTGGGTTTCAGTGTTTTGAATATGGATGCCCTGTAAAGCTTGAACGACGCATCCACATCCTTAAAACCCCTGAGGAACATCATCATTGTTAGAGTATTCCAAAGAAGTGAATAACCCAGACGGGTTGCCGGGTCTTTCCTTCTGCGTCTGTAGCCTGAGACTATGTCTGCTTCATGCCGCTTTTCCCACACAAGTTCCAGCTCATCAAGGTTAAACTGCCCATCGCAGTCTGTATAGAATATCCAGTTCTTTGTTGAGTTTTCTATGCCCGTTCTTACAGCTCTACCGAAACCGAGATTTCTGTTGTGAGATACAAGCCTTATCCGGGAATCTCTTCGGGATAATGATTTTGCAATTTCTGCTGTAGTGTCTGTTGAACCGTCGTCTACAACCAGTATTTCCCAGTTCCCGCCTGCAATTCTTTTCAGAACATTCTGTGCGTTCGTAACCATGTATTCAACGTTTTCTTCTTCGTTGAATGCGGGGAAAAACAGACTGATTCCATCTTCTGAGATACCACACCCCCTCGCAGAAATATACTACTTTACGGGGGAATATTAGCCTGAATTTTAAATTCTACAACCGACACATCATGTCATGACGCAAACGTAGTAAGAAAGGGCACCGATTGTGAATCAGGTGTAACTTCTACCATATCAAGCTCCAGAAGTTTTCTCATTTCCTGAAGAATGCTGTTCTCGCGCAGCCTTACCACATCAGCAACTTCCACAGCTCTTACCAGCATACATCCTTTGATTCTAGCACGAGTGCTGCTTTCAATTCTGAACAGTACCGGTTCCGCTATTCCTGGACCTTTCAAAAAAAACATTCCCGATGACAGTATTACAACGGCGGCTTTTGAATCTGTGTTAAGCACTACTGCTGTTGTTCTTCTTGCTGAACCCTCTTCAACAGCTGCCCACACTGCGCAGGTGCTGTGATCTCCTTTTTCTGTTTGAACAGTCCATCTGTTGTTCATTATTCACCTCCACCCACACTATACAAAATCTATACCATAATGTAAACACCTGTTCACCTCTTGGTTAATTACTTGGGGCACTGTATTTTGCCGCTGCCTTAAACTTACTGTGTATCCAGCCTGTTCTTAAGAAGATATATAAGTTCCAGTGATTTCAATGGCGTTAAACTGTCTGGGTCCATCTTTCTGATTTCTTCCAGAACGGGATGTTCCGGATTGGCAAGGGGCAGTGTCATCTGCCCTGTCTCATCTGAACTGCCCGATGGAAGAAGGTGTTTTCCTGCCTCCAGGTCGCGAAGAACCTTCTTCGCTCTGCTAAGAACTGTTGTCGGAACACCGGCCATTGCGGCAACATGTATACCGTAAGAGCGGTCGGCTGCCCCTTCCTCAACTTTGTAGAGAAACGCAATCTTGTTTCCGTTTTCCTTTACCACCGTGTTTGCATTTGAGCACAGCGGCAACCTTGAAGCAAGAGATGTAAGTTCGTGATAATGAGTGGCAAACAGAACCATAGGTCTGTGGTCTCTGTTATCGTGAAGGTATTCAAGCATCGCCCATGCTATTGACAAGCCGTCATAGGTACTGGTACCCCTTCCAACCTCATCCAGAATTGCAAGGCTGTTCTGCGTGCTACCGTTAAGAAGAGTTGCTGCTTCAGCCATCTCCACAAGAAAAGTAGACTGACCTCTGGACAACCTGTCGCCTGAGCCAATTCGGGTGTATATCCTGTCTACCGGACTGAATATCATTGACTCTACTGGAACAAAAGAACCGCACTGTGCCAGAATTACCAGAAGAGCTGCCTGCCGGAGGTAGGTTGATTTTCCCGCCATATTGGGGCCTGTTACAAGAAGAATCCTTTGACTGCTGTTCAACTGAACGTCGTTGGGAACACACTCTCCACGGGGAAGAATATCCTCAAGAACCGGATGTCGGCCCTCTGTAATCTCCAATACAGGTTCATCTGAAAGTTCAGGGCGAACCCAGCCTTTTTCTGCAGCTATAACTGCAAGGGAACAGAGAACATCGATTTCAGAAAGAGATCTGCCAGCCTCCTTGATTCTGCCCACAGCAGAAGCCACAGAAGCAAGCAGCTCGCCAAATATCTGCGCTTCCAGAACTGATATTTCTTCGTCGGCATGAAGAATTTTCTCTTCCATTTCCTTTAGTTCCGGTGTGATGAACCGCTCTGCCCCGACAAGAGTCTGTTTTCTTATGTAATCTCCTGGAACCAGGTGTTTGAAAGAATTCGAAACAGACAGGTAGTAGCCGAACACCCTGTTGTATCCAATGGAAAGCTTGGTGATCCCTGTGCGGGCTCTCTCCCGCTCAAGCATTTCGTTCATCCACTGTTTTCCACCAGTTTTTACTTGTCTCAGGCTGTCTAGTTCAGCTGAAAAGCCCTGCCTTATGTAACTCCCGTCAGAAACCCTTGCCGGGGGATCATCCGAGAGAGTTGAGTCTATTCTTCGGGCAACGTCAGAGAGAGAATCTATTCCTGCCAGCTGCTGAAGCAGCTCAGATACAGAACCGGATAGAAGGTCTTTAACAGGCTCTATAAGAACCGCTGTCTGCTGTATTGATCTTAAGTCTCGGGGACCTGATCTTAGCGTACCGAGCTTGCCTCCGTGGCGCTGCAGATCGGAAACCCCTTCCAATATCCTGCGCAGATCCCTGAAGATACCTGTGGCAATCAGATCCGCCAGGGCTGCGTGACGTTTCTCTATTACAACCCTGTTCATAGGCGGAAAACTCAGCCACTGCCTCCACATTCTTCCGCCACCTGCTGTGTTCGTTCTGTCTGTTCTGTTGGCCAGAACTGTATCTTCCTCGCCAGGAGAACAATCTGTTATTCCCAGGGATCTCGAACTTGACCTGTCCAGCAGCATGTACTCGTTCTGCCTGTAAACTCCACGAAACTCAAGATGGGAAACACTGGATCTTTTTGTGTGCCCTATGTAGGCAAGCAGCGCTCCCATTGCAGAAAGCAGTACCGGGCTGTCTGAAAAGCCGAATCCATCTGAAGAGGCTCTGCCGAAAGTATGCTCCACCTCCCGTTTTCCGGTGCCGGGATCAAATTTCCAGCTTTCCAGAACGGTTACTTCGCAGCTGTCCGGTACTGATATATCTGTATCTGATGAAACTATAACTTCTTTCGGCAGCCCTCTTGCAAGTTCCTCAGCAACCTTTTCAGACGGCAGTTCTGTTGCTCTGATATCTCCTGTCGACACATCGCAAAACACAACAGCAGCCCTGCTGCCTATAACAGATGCAGAAGCCAGAAGTGCCGAAAACCTCTCATCGAGAGCAGAACCGCTTACCAGGGTTCCCGGAGTTACAATTTCTACAACATCTCTTTTCACAAGACCCTTTGCCTTTTTAGGGTCTTCTGTCTGCTCACATACCGCCACGCGGCATCCAGCTTTTATTAATCTGGTAAGATAACCGTCGAGAGCGTGATATGGAAAACCGGCAAGTGGAATGCCTTCCCCTGTTTCTCTGTTCTTCTGCCTCGATGTAAGTGCTATTCCCAGTATGGATGCAACTTCTTTCGCATCATCAAGAAATGTTTCGTAAAAGTCACCCAACCTAAACAGAAGCACAGAGTTGGGATACTCTTTCTTCATTGCAAGATACTGCTTCATCATGGGTGTTTTTACCGGATCAGACACATGGCCTCCTGAAAAACTTCCCTGGGAACAATCAGTCTTCTGCACTGCTGATGACCTGCCGGACACTTCTTTCCGCCATGCCGGTGACACGGTCTGCATGGAACTGGCTCAGCAGCGAACATACCCCTGAGATTCTGCGGCCAGAAACCGAGGGCAGGTGAAGTAGATGTAAAAACAACCAGTACAGGTACACCTAGGGCAGACGCTATATGCGCTGGTCCGGAATCCGGAGAAACAAGCAGATCAAACCCTTCTATTCTGCTGATCAACCGGGCTATTCCCCCTTCTCCGGCAACATTTTTTACATTCCTGTACCCACAGTCATCTACAATGTGCTGTGCAAGAAGCGCATCTTCAGAGTTTCCGATAAGAAAAACATCCGCCCCTTCCGTGTCACAGAATAACCTTGCCAGTTCAGCTGTAACGCCAGCAGGTATTGTTTTCAAAGGCCATCTGCCGCCTGCTACGATTCCCACTGTCAGCCTGTTACCAGGGGGCATTGCGTACCTGTTGAGAACCGGGACAGGATTACCCTTGTTCGACCAGGTTTTTAGGTACTCCTCTGCCCGCCAGGGCACACGAACTCCGGTACCGCGAAGAACCTTCCGTCTTAAACTGCGGTTAAACTTGAATCTCTTTACATTTTTCCCTGCGAATGCAAGCCTTGTTGTGAAGTTGTTCTGCAGATCAACAACCGTACTGAAACCTGATGAAATACTGCGGAGTTCTCTCCAGCCGCCTGACACGGGAATAGCTTCAATATTCCCAGGAATTCTTTCAACCACTGGCTTGTACTGTTCTCTGCAGGCAAACCCGACAAAACTGGTTGCAGACATCTCTACTGCAGTTCTCGACGCGAGAACTATGTCTCCCAGGGAATGCAGCCTGACCAGGAGATTCCTGTTCATCTAGAATTGCATCTTCCAGAGCTTGTAGTACTTTCCACCAAGGGCGAGAAGAGTTTCGTGGGTACCCTCCTCGATAATTCTGCCGTTGTCTATGTAAAGCACTCTGGTTGCTTTTTTTATGGTACTGAGTCTGTGTGCAATAACAAGCGAAGTTCTACCCTCTACCAGAGCATCTATAGCCTGCTGCACCAGCTTTTCGCTTCTTGTGTCAAGCGCACTTGTGGCCTCATCAAAAACAAGAATCTGTGGATTTTTTAGAACTGCTCTGGCAATGGCCAGCCTCTGGCGTTGACCGCCTGACAAGGTAACCCCCCTTTCACCAATAACAGTTTCAAATTCCTGCGGCAACGCTTCTATAAACTCAAGAGCATTGGCAACTTTCGCTGCCTTCCTTACCTGATCTATTGAAATACCGGCAGAACCGTAGGCGATGTTGTTAAACACCGTATCATTGAACAGCACAGTTTCCTGGGTAACAACACCGAGCTGACTTCTAAGCGCCGAGACAGACAGTTTTCTAAGATCAATACCGTCGAATAGTATACGCCCGCGGTCAGGATCGTAAAACCTTGGAATCATGTCTGCAAGAGTACTTTTTCCGCCTCCACTCGGCCCTACGAGAGCTATTATTTCACCTGCTTTTATCTCCATGTTTATGTTTTTAAGCACAGGTTTATCCGCATCGTACCCGAATGATACATTCTCAAACCGTATAGATCTTGAGAGCTTCTCCGGAACAATTGCCGAGCGGTATTCTACTATGGCAGGTGGAGTGTCTATTATTCCAAATACCCTCTCTCCGGCGGCGAGCCCTGCCTGTATCGCTGCGTATGTTTTGCTTATACCCTTAGCAGGATCCATCATGCTCAATGCTGCAGCTAGAAAAACCATAAATTTTCCAGGGGACATACCGGAACCGTCAATTACAGCATTTCCTCCGTACCAGAGAATAACACCAGCTGCTACAGCCCCCAGGAATTCAGTAAGAGGGCCGGAGAGCGCCTTCATTCTTCTTAGAGATATTTCGTACTTTCGATGAGCATTAACGCTTCTAAGAAATCTCTGCTCTTCAAAGTTTTCCATTGCAAACGCTTTGACCACTCGTATGCCTGTGATAGTTTCGCCCAGAAAACTTGCGAAATCAGCCATTTTTTCCTGAGACCTGTGGCTCTTTCTCCTGAGACTTTTACCCAGAAGCAGAATAAGAGCCATACTGGGAGGGAGAACTGCAATTGTGACCAGTGTAAGTTTCCAGGAGACCCAGAGGGTAATGAGAAAGTAAACTGCAAGCAGAAATATCTGCCTGACAAGCGTGATAAGAGACTGGGTTACGGTTCTCTTTATTCTAACAACATCAGCTGTAATACGGGTCGTCAGCTCGCCGGAACGGCTTCTTGCAAAGAAACCTAAGTCAAGCCTCAATAGGTGCGAATACACCTTCATTCTTAGATCTCTGAGCATGCCTTCTTCTACGGATGCGATAAAAAAAGTCTGAAGAAAGAAGGCAAGGTTTTTGATGAGAATCAGAGAAACGATTGTAACAATCACCGCAAGCAGTGCCTGGGATGGAGTTGATCTGTGTATTCCATCAAGGAATGCGCCAGGTACAGCCTTTACGCTCTCCAGAGCAGAAGAAATATCGCCATGAAGCACCGAAGCCCAGAAACCATTCAGCTCGGGCACAACCGTTTGCGACATAGCCTGTTCCAGAGAAAGTGCTGAAATATTTTCTTCCTTTGTTCCAAACACATCATCGAATACAGGCAGAAGCATTGCCAGGGTGGCTCCACTTGACGCTGCAAATATCAGAGCAAACAACAGAGCCAGAGCAACCCGCCCTCTGTAGGGCTTTGCCATAGCCAGCGTTCGAAAGAAAACATTGTTTTTCATAGTGCCTATTCTGCTCAAACAAACCGCCTGTGGCAACCGTGGAACAAATAGTGACCCTCCGGGTAGATATGATTAGATTACAGAAATCACGGAGGAAGCATGTTAAGGACAGGCGTGTTGAAGAACGGTAATGAAAAGGATCCAAGGTCTGATTCGCAGCTGATGATTGATCTTTGCGAAGGAGACGAAGATGCTTTCAGTCACATAGTTAAGAGGTTTCAGCGTCCACTGTATTCTCATCTGATTCGTATGCTCGGTAACGAAGAAGATGCCGAAGAACAATTGCAGATGACGTTCTGCAGAGTATATCGATACAGGCACAACTACGATCCCCAGCGCCCCCTTATTACCTGGGTATACACCATTGCCAGTAATCTTGCCAAAAAAGAGTGGAGACGCCGTTCAAGATGGTCCATGGTCTCTCTGGAAAAAGTAGTTCTGAAAGGTTCACGCAAGATGACCCCCCACTACCGAGAAGGCAGAAGAGAACTTGGCTCCAGCATTGAAGAAGCGATTAATGATCTGCCCGAACACTACCGTGAACCCTTTCTTCTAAGGGAAAAACAGGGGTTTTCCTACGAAGAGATTTCAGATATCCTTGGCATTAAGATCGGCACTGTAAAGTCTCGCATCAACAGAGCCAGGGCTGGTCTCCGGGAATCTCTGGAGGATGTATGGGAGATGTGGAAATGAACTGCAACGAAGCCCTTGTTCTTATAGACGCTGTCATCGACAGAGAAACCACCCCTGAAGAAGAACAGCTGCTGCAGTTTCATGTCAACGGGTGTGAATCATGCAGAAAGGCTCTTCACCTCAGCAGGTCCATAAGCAGCCATGTTAAAAACCTGGAAGAACCGGTTCCCGACTCCAGTCTTCTGGAAACTGTTCAGGTGCGCCTTTCTTCGGGAAATTACGACAAGTCTCCCCTTTCTGCCGGAAAGCCAGCCAGGCGGCCTTTCTGGCGCATTGCAGCTGTTATTCCGTTTGCGGCGGCACTGGTTCTTTTTATACACGCTACCGACCACAGAAACTCAACAGACTATACTGGCCGATCAATTGAAGCCAAAACAGCCGGTAACACAACGATTCACTACGCGCCTGCTCCTGTTGTAGCTTACTCAAGGCCTTCCTCCGTTTCAACATTCTAGAGACCATGCTTATTCTGCTTGCATCCGTTGTTTTTTCTTCCGGTCTGTTCCCATCATTTATGAATTCCCCGGCCATTTCCGTTGGAAGAGCCGGAGATGACGATGCTTACGTAGAGGTGTGCAGCGGCGTAGCAGTATCCCCAGCACATGCCGTAACCCTTTTCGCATTTACCAGAGACTCTGATGTGTTCCTGATAGAAAAGGGCGGCAGACTGTATCCCGATTCAATCGTAAATTTCAGAGATATGGGGCTTTCCATGCTGGTTTTTGAGAATGACGTGTTTGCATCTTACGAACAACCCAGATCTACACATCCGGCAAATGGAGCTGCTCTGATGATCGTCGCGGATTATCCCACCGGTCTCTCTGTGGTAAGAACTTTTCCAATGGAACAACTGTCAGACGGTGCACTTCTGCTTGCTTCGCCCCCGGAATCGGAACTCATGGGTGCCCCTGTGTTTGACGCATACGACAGGCTTTCAGGCATTATTACAGGCTCATTCGACCCGGAAGACGGCAGAGGAGAACTCATGGCAATGATTCCCTGCAATCTGTGGTATTTCTGGGTAGAAACAGTACTTTCCAACGCTGGCATGAATACACCGCTTTTCGGGATAACTGCCATGCCGGCAACATCAGGTCTGTCTGCTGTACAGGGCATTCTTCTGCTCGATGTTGAGGAAGGATCTCCAGCGGAGTGCTGCGGGCTCAGAACTGGTGATATCATTACCAGAATAAACGGTGCAGAAGTTTACCATCCGGAAGCACTGAGGGTGATGATACAAAGCTCTGCAGAAGAACTAACATTAACTGTACAGAGAAATACAGAAACCACCGTAATCGTTATTCCCTCACTTCAGCAGTAGGGTAACTGAACTTCCTTCCGCAACCAGAGCCCGTTCACAATCATCAGAAACTGTTACCATCGGTGTTTTACCGAAATCTTCGGTTTTCCATGCTATCTCTCCGTTGCCCAGGCACACCACAATACCCACAGACGGGCACACCGCAAACACACACGACATATTGCTGTCGGAAGATGCCAATGCCGGTGTTTCCGGGAAAGTAAACATCACCTGAATCTTCAGGTCAAAAGGGGAGCATACAGCAACTTCGTTCCACTCATCGGTGGAGAAAAGCAGATTATCCTTACCTGCCCTGGTTAAAAATGCCAGCGAACCGTTAAGCTTCTCTTCAGCAACTTTCGTAAATGCCGGTACAGAGAAGGAAACCAGTCTTCCATCAGGGTATCCGGCAACCAGAACCCCGGGAAAACCCTGAATGTATGCAATCCCTGAATCAGGTGAGAATGCTCCGGCAGGAGAAAGATCAGAACCATTGTATTGCACAAGAGAACCATCATCAAGAAGAACAACAGGAACGCTGCCGCAGAGCGTTACAGCCTCAGCAATACCCGGCAGTATGCACGAAGCAGAAACCTCAAGGCCGTTTGCGCGAAGCAAAACATCATCATGTACCGCAAAAATACTGGAGTCGGATGCGGCAAGACCTGTAACTACCCCGCCTGCAGGTATTTTGCCGTGAATTCTTCCGTGACGGAGTTCCATGCAGTACAGGGTGTCACCTGAAGCAACAACTCCATAGTTGCCGGAAAATACCGGAGCCAGTTGCAGAACAGTTGGAAAAGATGCCTCTCGTTCCACGTAAGTGGGAAACGTAACAACCTCATCTGCTCCTGTTACGCACGAAGCTGCAGGAAGCAGAACTGCCAGCATTAGCAGCCTTGTTCTAGCGAACAACAGCTAGTTTCCTTGTAAGTGTGGTTCCTGATGTACGCATGGTTACGAAGTACACGCCGGGAGCTATCCCCGAAGCATCAAAACTGACTGATCCTCTGCCAGCTGGAACCTCTTCATTCCTGAGTGTCTGAACTACCCTGCCTGCAATATCCATCACAGTTATGTTCACTCTTCCATGCTCTGGAACCGTGTAAGAAACCTCTGCTGTACTTCTTACAGGAGCGGGAGTTACGGGATCAAGACTTACAGGGAAGTATTCACCGGACTGTATACCGTTTGTAACGATATCAATTGTTCCAGTTACAGAAGCGTAGTTGTGCAGTCTGGCACCATAGTAGAGATTTTTGCCTTCCAGCGCGGTGAAGTTTAACCATACTTCACCTGCGCTGTTGGTTATCTGCTGTTCGTAGAAAGACTCTGTGTGAGAAGAGTGGTTGCCAATACCGTCTGTTACTGTTACAACAACGCCTTCAACAGGAGATCCCCCTGATGTAACAGTGATATGAAGTGTGTTGGGCCCTGCATTTAAAACTGAAGGTACATCAAAGTCAAGAGCAAAAGGAGTTCCGCTTACATCACTGTTTGGAATATCCATGGACGGATCACCAAACCAGTGGTACATCTTCGCATTGCTAAGACCAGTACCACTGAACATTTGAATAATCTGCGTCTGAGTTGCTGAAAGCACTTCTCCGGCACATGTGTTTCCCTTATCAAATATCTCCCAGAAAAAATCTCGCTGCATTCTGTTGTTCACAGTGGTGTAAGAGGGAGCACTGGCAGCCAGATTGCCGCTTGCACCAACACCAGGAGCATCCATCCAGCTTTCTGCAAGGCAGTTGTATGTACGATCGTGTACACCATTATTGCAACAGACATTAAAGACCGGAGGGAAGAAAGTGTTTGTAAGACCGTAAATGCGGCCTGCATTCCAGCTGCCCTGCCACTGCCATGATGTAATTGAACCGTGCCCCCTGTAGTTAACTATTCCCACTCCGCTGTTGATTGCATTGGACACACTGTCCGGGGTTCCGCCCTCAAGCGGATAAACAGTTTGAAAAACAATATCTGCAAGCTGATAATCCCATGTTCTTACAGCCTCGCAATTAGCTGTGTATTTATTTGGATAATTTTCCTCATGTGCCGCAAGTACAACACTAGCTGCAATAGAAGGCCCTGTCTGCCCTATATAACTAACATAAGACATTGTTTTAGCCATTTGATTACCCAGATGCGCCGCATTACCAGAGTATCTTCCCACTGCGAGATCAGGATAGTTATCGGGACTCATAAGTTCGTAGTAAAAGTCTCCGTAGTAATTACCGTAATTCTTTGATTCCAGCTGCTGATGGCGCGCGGGAATCAACACGAATCTTGTTTTTCCCTCCTGGTACTCATCGAATATGGCATTTCTGATCAAATAGCTTGAAGAACCAGTAGCCATCTCTATGATTTTCACATGGTAACCAAGCGCATTTACCATGGCAAGCAGAGGTGTTGCAGAATCAAGATTCTCCGGCGGTACAACGCAGATATACACATTGTCATCCATTGACACCGGGGAAACATCCACCGGTATTCTCAAAGCTTGGTAGTTGATCACCTGTGAGCGGTGCATGGCAGCTGTTTCCGGCCTTGCAGAAGTCTGGCGTTCACGGCTACCGGTGAAGTCTATTCTGGCAGTCATAGATGATGCCACCTGAAACTGACCGGTAGATGCGTCC
>Ga0256845_1003061_pt1 | contig 11575 bp, 4 predicted proteins | sample RiftiametaG_FD_189101 | JGI IMG/M metagenome (GOLD analysis project Ga0256845, IMG submission 189101) | Tube worm associated microbial communities from hydrothermal vent at the East Pacific Rise, Pacific Ocean - Riftia | ecosystem: Host-associated > Annelida > Integument > Unclassified ... | reverse complement strand
TTATCGAAACAAAAATGTTGTTTTTGCCTTTTGACACGTTTGAAAAGAACCCATATGAAAGTATTTATTCTGTGTAGTAAGATACACCTAATGGCAAAAAATTTCAATTTTGCTTATTAATTTATATGCTGTTTCTTTGAAGTTCTTTTTCAGTATATTCATCCGTAAACTAAAAATACGACCTATAGCACTAAAATATGACGCTAGTTAGTTATTTTAGCGATATACCTTCATATTTCATGGTAAAATTCTGCCAGTTTACTAAGCTAATACTCATATATAATCTAAATACTTAATACTCGATTCATTCAAGAGGATATGAAAATGAAACAACCTGTTCGCGTAACAGTCACTGGAGCCGCTGGGCAAATTTGTTATTCGTTACTTTACCGTATCGCTTCTGGCGAAATGTTAGGTAATGATCAACCAGTAATTTTGCAGTTATTAGAAATAACACCCGCGTTAGGAGTTCTAGAAGCAGTAAAAATGGAACTCAATGATTGTGCTTTTCCGCTTTTAGAAGATGTGATCTGTACAGATGATCCGAAAGTAGCATTTACTGGTTCTGATTATGGTTTAATGGTAGGCGCTAAACCTCGTGGTCCAGGCATGGAAAGAGCTGATCTGTTAAAAGATAACGGAAAAATATTTAGTACACTAGGAAAAGTAATTAATGACGTAGCCAATCCTGAAATGAAAATTGTGGTTGTTGGTAATCCAGCCAATACAAACGCCTATATCTTAATGAAAAATGCTCCAAATCTAAATCCTAAAAATATTACCGCATTAATGCGTCTTGACCATAATCGAGCGATTTATCAACTTGCAGAAAAATCTGATAAATCAATGAATACGATTAAAAAAATGACTATTTGGGGAAATCATTCGACTACACAAGTACCTGATATAGCACATACAACTATTGGCGGCGAAGCAGCTCCAAACCTCGTTGATTCTAAGTGGGCAAATGAAGAGTTTATCCCTAAAGTAGCAAAACGTGGTGCGGAAGTAATTGCTGCAAGAGGCTCGTCATCTGCAGCATCTGCAGCAAATGGCGTGATTGACCACATGAACTCTTGGGTTCTTGGTACAGAAGATGGTGACTGGGTTTCTATGGCTGTTTGTTCAGATGGCTCTTATGGAATAGAAGAAGGTTTAATTTATTCTTACCCTGTAACTTGTAAAAATGGCGACTGGTCAATCGTAACTGATCTTAAAAATAGTGATTTTATCACTGAGAAAATGAAAGCGTCTGAAGCGGAATTACAAGAAGAAGCGAAAACTTGTTCTGATCTGTTTTAGATTTAAAACCTGTCTTTTAAGTTTAGAACATATGAAAAATAAAAATGGGGCTTAATAGCCCCATTTTTTATCACCAATTAATTTAAAAAAATAAAACTATTTTAGGTTTATAAAATGTTCTCGATAATAACTCAACTCTTCAATTGATTCTTTCACGTCATCAAGCGCTAAATGTTTATTCTGTTTTTTAAAACCTTTTAAAATTTCCGGTTTCCAACGTGATGCTAGTTCCTTTAAGCTACTCACATCTAAATTTCGATAATGAAAAAAGTCTTCGAGCTTTGGCATGTATTTCACTAAAAATCGTCGATCTTGTCCAATGCTATTACCACACATCGGTGATTGTCCTTTTGTTACCCATTTTTCTAAAAAGTGAATTGTTTCTTGCTCAGCCTTAGCATCGTTAATCTCAGATCCTAAAACTCTCGCAGTCAAACCTGAATCACCATGATGCTGCGTACACCAATCATCCATAGAATCCATTAATTCTTGAGACTGATGAACAATCAGCGCAGGACCTTCTGCTAAAATATTAAGATCTTTATCGGTCACAATCGTTGCTATTTCAATAATTCGTTCTTTATCCGGATCAAGCCCAGTCATTTCTAAATCAATCCAAATGAGATTTGTTTTTTTATCCACGAAAAATTATTACCTTTTTAAAAATATTCTACAAGAAAGTTCACAAAACGTCTTATTGTATAGTTTAGCAGGAAATAGAGGCTTTGCTATACTCAGATACAATAGTTCAAAGTAAAAACAACAAAACCAGCACAAAATATGCTGGCTTTTAAAATGGAATAGTTAATATGCAAGTTTCTGCTAGTTTTCCAATAGTTCACCTATCTGAGAAGCCGGAATTCCAAAACCACCAAAGGGCTGAATATAATCGACCTGATATTGACTCCCTAAAAACCAATTTTGAATAGTAATTTGGTCGTTAGAATTATTCGAAGTAATTACTAAATCATCTCCAATTTGAGAGTAAACTAAAACAGATTCAATCATATCATCAGTAAAAATTAACCAGTCGACACCATCGTCACCCACAGAGTTGTCAATGCTATCTAGACCGTCTCCGGTTCCATAAACGTAGGTATCATCACCACTACCTCCTATCAGTAAATCATCGCCAGCATCTCCACCGAGTTGATCATTTCCATCACCGCCAAATTGAATATCTGCATCGCCTCCGCCATCAAGATAATCATCGCCAAGACCACCAGATAAATAATCCTCACCATCAAAACCAAACAGTTGATCATCACCACCTAAAGCAATTAAATAATCACTTTGATTGCCAATGTACAGCTGTTCTGCATTATCAGTACCCGTTAATTGATTGGCATAGTCGCTTGGATCAGGTTCATCCCACTCTTCTGAAATAGGAGGTTCTAGATCATTATTATCTTCGTCACCATCTCCTGGTAATTCATCATCATTCAACAGATTATCTATTTCGCTAGCGGGTATGCCGGTCGAGCCTGATGGTTGAATATAGTCTATGTGGTAGTCAGCACTGACAAACCAATTAAGAACAGTCACTTGATCGGTTGAATCATTGATCGTAATAATTAGGTCATCGTTATTCCTAGTGTAAACCAACCGTTCACTCGTTATATCATCAGTAAATATCAGCCAATCAACGCCTTGATCGGTTGTATAGTTGTTGATGGTATCTTGGCCACTATTCGGTCTAAATACATAAATATCATTGCCTTCACCGCCATTTAAATAATCATTTCCGAGATCTCCGCCCAATTGATCATCACCTGCCCCACCAATCTGAATATCATCACCGGCACCGCCATCAAGATAATCATCTCCATCACCACCATTTAAGTAATCATTACCTAATAAACCAAATAACTGATCATCACCGCCTAAACCTAAGACGTGATCGTTTTGATTAGAGTAATATAGTTGCTCACCCTCATCCGTTCCCACCAGAGTATAATCATAGTCCGAAGGATCAGGTAGTTCATCAACTACCGGAGGCTCTCCGCCTAATGCCATCACTGAAATATTGACACTTGCAGTTGATTCTAACTCCCCATCGGAGATCGTATAACTAAAACTGGCATAACCGCTATAACCCGCGTCAGGGGTAAAAGAAATGGTTTGTTCGATGGTATTTAATAGCGCAACACCCGCTTGACCGTCAAACACACTGAGCAATGTTAATGCATCGCCATTGAGATCGATATCATTAGCTATTAACTCGCTAACTGTAATTGTTAAGATTGAATTCTCATTCACCTTAAAACCAAAATCAGCATTGGCAATTGGAGCAAAAGGAATATTTGCTAGCACCCTATCTCTCACTTGATCTTGAGTCCATGTTGTTTCGCCAAAAATAAATTCCATTGATTTAATGATATTCAAACTAGTGTCCGTAATTTCTAAGGCACCGATAAAAGTGACCTGATCACCCCGATCATTCCAATTCAAGATTAAGTCTGTTTTTGCTTCGTTCATCGTAAACTGAAAATCATTTTCTGTTAAAGAGGAAGGAAAGTGGTAATACAAGTTTTCACTCGTCGTATAACTCGCCACCCGATCAACACCGTCACCTATTTCAAAATGGACATGCGTATTTTTGTCTATATGAAATGTATCTGCTCCAGCACCACCACTAATATGATCTACACCATCGCCGTCATAAATGTCGTCATCACCAGCTTCAGCAAATACATAATTATTACCGCCGCCCAAATAAATGTCATCATCTCCATCACCGCTGTATATCAAATCATCACCGTTTTCAGCATAAATAGAGTCTTGTAGATTAGAGCCAAAAATAATGTCATCATCATCACTTGCATTGAATTCATAAGAGTTAATATTAGAGCTAATATAAGTTTTGATATTACCGTAATCAATTGACCAGCTAGATAAATAATCATCGATATTGCTTTGGTTTTTTAAATCCAAATAGACACCATCAAACGCCACATTTAATAAATCTGTTGGCTCTTGCTCACTGAACTCAACCGATATTTGCTCATCAATACCATAATCTTTATTAAATAAATAAATCCTAATAAAGTCTTTGGGTAAAGAGGGCATTTCATCATCAGCTAAACCACTTCTCCAATCGTTTGTACCAATGACTAAATCATTACCAAAGCGATAATATTTCACATTACTTTCAAGAATGGTTTCATCAAAAACTAAAATCTCAGAAGCACCTTCTGTTATTGACCAAAAAATATCCATTTCATGCCCTTTGGAGAAAAGAAATCGGTTCATGCCCTCCCCACCAGATAAACTATCATCACCAATGCCACCAATTATAATATCATCTCCTTTTTTTCCATTTATATAGTCGTCTCCAGCTCCCCCATAAAGCTCATCGTTATCAATACCGCCATGAAGATTATCATTTCCCGCAAGCCCATAAATGGTATCAAAATCTTTAACCACAAAAACGACATTATCTTCATCATCAATATAATGTTGTATTCGTTGTCTTAATTCTTCACTATCCCAAACGGCACCATTACTAAAGACTATTAGATCGATGGGTAAACGTAATTCGCCACCACTAAAGAAGTTCTCTACTATGATCTGATCATTTTGACTTCCATAGTTTATCCAGAGCGAATTACTAACCTCTGGACTTCTGTATAATTGAACGTCCTCAGGCAAAATTCCACTCAAAAATTGAACGGTATCTAATTCGGTATATTGAGCATTATCGTTGTAAAGCGTGCTAATTGTATCAATGCCATCACCAAGCGCGAATACAAAAACATCATCGCCATAACCGCCTCTTAAAATGTCATTACCGACTCCACCGGTTAACGTGTCATTTCCTGAACCACCAGATAACCTATCATCGCCTTCAATCCCACTTAATAAGTCATCGCCTGAACCACCGTTAAGAACATCATCTCCATCAGTTCCTACAAAACCATTTTCAGTATTGATGTCAATGAGAAGTGGAGCAATCCCTGTGTAAGCACTTGGATCAGCCGCAACAATGATCACATTCACATCACTTGTGTCACTAATACCGGGGGTTCCTGAAAGCGTTAAACTGACTTCATCAAAAGATAGCCAACTGGGAAATTCACTGCCATCACTCATAAAAGCGCGAACTTCAAGTTGATCGCCATTAGGATCACTAAACAGATCCGTTGGAATGGTAAAGTTAAATGCTTTGCCTAAATCAACCGATTGATCTGCTAGAGTATAATTGGCAACTGGTGAACGATTACCCGTAATCAAAGCTTCAATATCTGTAACAGAAAGAGAACTTCCATTAGCAAATTGTAGTGATTCAACTTTAAAATCTGATTCTTGGAACCAGCCTAAAATATAAAGCGCATCTTTAACTTCTAAATTATTTTCGTCAGTCGTTGTCATGTTAATCAACAAACCATTCTTTTTTTCTTCAACCGTAATATCGTTTGATAAAATTCCATCAGTAAAAATAATTTGATCAACTCCTGACTCATCAAAAATTAAATCACTGCCATCCCCCGGTGAAAAGTAATAAATATCATTGCCTGTACCGCCAACCACTTGATCATTACCTTTTCCTGCGGTAATTAAATCATCGCCCGCTTTGGCATCAATTTCATCAGCACCCGATAATGCATCAATGACATCATTAGAATCACTAGCGGTTATTTGATCGGCAAAAGAGGTTCCTGTAAACGTTGATGCCACATCACCTAAATTGGTTAAATCAATATTTTCATTATCAAGGTTTAAGGTATTTAAATAACTCGATGAATCTGCATTAAACCAATTGGTTAAAGATAGCTGTTCATATTCAACCCCATCAATATTGACCGTTTGCATACTATAAATATACCCTGCGTCAGATAAAGCCACCGGATCAATCCAGCTTTCAGGCGATGAAGCTGTTGTTGATGCCGTTTCACCTGTTGTTGCTGTATTTGCTTGTGATTGAGTCGTTTGCCCTTCTACAACTTGTCCTTCAACTACAATCGGTAAATAATTAATCAGTAAAGAGTTATTGGTTCTCAAAAAGCTTAACTCTTCCGCAGTAACTCCACTAGCTAATGGGATCTCTGTCGTGGTGGTTGGTGCTGGAGTGTGTTCTTGAATTAAGTAACTCAAACTAACACTGGTACCATTGGAAAAATTAACATTCCACGCTCCACCCATGCTATTACTCTGAATAAAAACTGAGTCGTCAGCGGCATAATCTAAAAATACACCAGTATCATTGATCGCCACTGAAATAGATTGAAAACTAATGCCTGCGCCAAAATTAATTTGATTCGCCCCTTCACTGTCTTCAATTAGAGTTGATCCATCACCATAATTGGCGATGTAAGTATCATTCCCAGCATTGCCTCTCAATGTATCAGTCCCTTGACCACCACTTAAAACATCATCACCTGCATCGCCTTGCAAAATATCATTACCGGAACCACCCGATAATCGATCATTACCATTCTCGCCATACAAATAATCAATCCCCGAGCCGCCGACTAAAATATCATTGCCTTCACCGCCAACTAACTGATCATCATCAGCGCCGCCATCTAATAAATCATCACCTGCTTGCCCGTGTAAAATATCAACACCTTCGCCACCAAATAATTGATCGTTATCGTCTTCTCCCTGGAGTTGATCATCACCTTTTCCGCCATCAAGAACATCATCGCCTTTGCTTCCAACTAAAATATCATTACCATCTTGACCAAATAAACGATCATTGCCACCTTGTCCAATTAATTGATCATTACCTAAGCCACCATAGAGAATATCATCACCGTGAATGGCTTCATCCAGCTCAGAATAATCACCCCAAAGAAAATCATCGCCGTCATCACCATATAAAGTATCATCGCCGCCAAAACCATAAAGGCGATCAACACCTGCGCCGCCATGAAGAATATCTTCACCGTTATATTTTGGATCATTTTCAACTTGAAAAACGGATAGGTTGTCAGCATCTTCACTGCCAAGCGTTGTACCATCCGCATAAATGTAATCGTTTCCATCACCGCCAAAAATAGTATCGTTTCCCGATCCGGCAAATACGCGATCATTGCCATTTCCAGCGGAAATTAAATCATCGCCTGCAGCATCTTTCACTTCATCGCGGTATACAATATATTGCAAGGAACTATCGAAATCGAGAAGAATATCTACATCGCCATAAATCAAATCATCGCCGTCACCACCTTCAATTTTGTCTGAGTGTGCGCCACCAAAAATCATGTCATTTCCTGCGCCGCCAAATAAAAAGTCATTGCCCGCATTGCCATAAATTTGATCATCACCTGCATCACCAAAAAGCGTATCGTTTTGAATCTCAGCATCATAAGTTAACATTGCGTCCTGAAATCCCTGATAACCATATTCATAAGTTGAACCGTCTTCCGTTAAATAAGTAAATTGATAAATCGATCCACCAAGCAATGTATCATTACCATCCCCACCTTCTATCCAGTCGTTGCCTTCTATACCTACTTCACCATTTCCAATTCCAAAACCAGTTCCAAAACCAATCGGACTTCTCTCACCGTTAACTGTGTCATCACCGCCACCTGCTTGAATAAAATCTTCACCGCCATCGCCATGAATATATTCAATTTGGTCATTGCCAAAAATTCGATCATCACCAATACCTGAAACAATGGTTCCAGCAAAAACAGTGTCATTGGTCACTATTTGGTTATCAGTTATTGTTTTTCGTGAGCAACCTCCAGTATTGTTGAAAATAATTTCTTGGCTAAGGTAAATATAACCCTTGCTATCTGGTAAGCCTGTATTTACTTTTTGACATTGATTAGTCGTTTCGCCGATTGGCGTATTGATAGACGTAAGAAGCATGGTTTTAACAGTGGTATCTTCAACCTCCTCAACCTCCGTTGGTAAATTAATACCAAGGTTGCCGTTAGTGAATTTTGGAATGGTCACACTGGCTTGTAGTTTTTCATTTTCTTCAAATTGAATGATTAATGTATTTTCAATTAACGAGTAACGGATTTCTTTTTCTTTGTTATAATAAATGTTCACGTTCTCGGATTTGCGAATTGCGCCAGAGCCATCCACGATTTTATTTTCATATTTTATTACGCCAATATCATCACTTTTATCATCTTCAAAATTAAATATTTGATCATAACCTGAGTTTTTTGTGAAAACATAAGTGTCGTTGCCTTCGCCGCCGTCTAGAGTGTCTTTTCCTTTTCCGCCTTCGAGGGTGTCGTCGCCTGTTCCGCCAAGTAATATGTCGTTGTTATCACCGCCATTTAATGTGTCTATTCCGGGACCGCCTTCTAAATGATCATCACCAGCAAAGCCATCTAACGTGTCGTTACCTAAAAGACCATATAAGTGATCTGACTCTGTTGCTCCATCAATTAAATTACCAGAGTCATTATCGAATACAACATTAGTTTGTACGCCTAACTGATTAGAAGAATTAAAGAATATTTCTCTTCCTTCTCGTAAATAAGAAGTAATGCCACTTTCTACTAAGGCAAACTTATCGGTGATATTATTATCTATACTAAGACGAGCTCGATTCAATTTATTATTTTCTAGCTCGGCTACCAACATACTCGATAAGTCATAAATGGCGGTTTTAGAAAAATCATCAGGATTAATTTGACCATACTTGGCAGATGCATGTTTAAAGATAAAAGATAAGCCATTTAAAGCCGAATAGATTAAACTCTTTGTTGATGTTTCATCAGTTTCAGAATCACTTATTAATACTGTTGCTGTTTTACCAGATAGGGAGTCTACCACGGCATCATTAAGAGTCGACTTAGAGTTAGCTTCTATCGCATCCCATAAATTAACAGCTGTTGTATCAAACATCAGTTTATTGAGCGCGATTGCCATTATATCCAAATCTTGTGATTCAACAGCGTTAGAAGAATCCATAATAGAGGAATGCATGGCTAAATTATAATTGGGTGCAACTTGATTAAAATTCCATGCAACGCCAAGTGAATCCACTAATAAACCCGAGCTATGAGAATCTAAAGCAGCCCAACCAGGAAAAAAGTTATATTCAATATTGACAGGAATACGTATACCATTTTGCATAAATTTAGTATCACTGGTTGTCAGCTCAGGTCCATCTTCTGCAAACACATTTGATGCAGTTATATAATTATTATAATCCGAAGCTCCGCCAATTTGAGAATAGAAAATGCCTTCATTAAATGGTCTAAATTGATAATCACTGTAAACACTTTGAATTTTTTGACCAATCACTAATTCAGCTGCACGAAAGACCGAAGCCCCCCAACCTGCAGTACCAGCTGAATTATAGGTGTAAGAGTCCTTTGCATTAGTAGAAAACATGCGTCCAAACGCAGAGGTTAAATTGCCACCTAAGCTATGACCAACGCCATTAACTGATTCATCTCCAAACCAGTTACCATGACCATATCCATCATTTCTATTACTAAATGTCACTTCGTCTCTAAATCGATCAACCACTTCTGCATATGGATAAGCCACTCCAGAGTTTGTTTTTAGTCTTTGCACGTAATTGTGAAGTTCTCTTACTTGATTAAATGGGACTCCGGTCACAGTGATGCCGATAATGTCTTCCCAATAATCAGGTCCACCATCAGTTCCGCGCGAAGCAAATGTAATTTGGCTACCACCTTTTCGCTGGAATAGTGTCGCTGAGAAATCTGATATTTCTGTATCAGGTTGATGATGTAGCAAGGAAAAATGCTCCAAAAATATACTTCTCTTCCCACTATTTATATCGCCAGCCCAGTCTTTGGCAAGCGCCACATTATTTAAATAAGAAGTTAGGATTTCATCACTTCCCTCACCAAGCGGAAATTTTACATATGATGCTGAAGCCATCATAGAATTTTGAAATAAGTCCTTTATTTCTTTTGTAGCAACTGGTTCAGCTGCAACCAAATAATTAACTCGAATAACTGCGGTTAATAGTGCAATAGCTACAATACCGTTTTTGTTCATAAATTTTATTTCCATTTTAGTTTTTCTCCCAATTAATAAATGTACGTTCTAGAATATGTTTCTCTCCCAGAATAGGACCACAACCACTAAATCTATATGGTAATAAATAACTAAAAGATACATTACCTTGTGACCCGCTTTTATAAAATGACTCAACGCTAGAAATAATAGACTCTTGCTCAAAATCATTTATATAGTAGCGACTACCACTAATACTCGTAAGCAAAACATCTTCTTCAGAATAGAATAAGCCATATCGTGCATATGGTATTGCTTGCTTTAATATTGTATCTATTTCTTTAACTTCACTACCTTTATGGTAAACAAAATTTTTCAGTTTTGCTATTTCAACTCTTGATATATAATTTCCAGATTCATCTTTCCAGTCACGATCCTTCATCGGCGCAACCACGTAGCTAGAAAAATATTTGGAATACAGGCGAGCTGTTGATCTGCTGTATATCAAGAAGATTTCTGATTGTTTTACCTTTCCACTAGGGTAAAAATTACGTGCAGTAGAACAAGCAACTTCATAAGTTACCCTTTCATAAATATATATATATAAAGGTAAAGCCCCTATTAAAATTGCCAACCCTATTCTTTTAAAAAAATAGAATCTTATTTTTGGTTTTATTTTACTAATTGCATACACATAGCAACCAACCCAAAATACTAAATAAAATATTGAAACTAATAGACCGCTCACAAAACATCCTTCGTTTGAATTATTTAAAAATGATAATCAGATGGACTAACAATCATTCCCTTTGTTTTTACAACAACTCCTTATAAACCAAGAGCTAATATAACCGATCGGTTTTAGCTCGAAAAGTACAAATATCATACGCTCAGTTATTTAAGTAAAAAGATAACTCTGTCACAGAATTATTTAAGCTTTATACGAATGCCGGATCTTTTTTACTTTATTGTAATAAATATTTGCATTATCAGATTTACGAATAGCGCCAGCACAATTCCATTTTCATATTTTATAATGCCGACATCGTCACTTTTGTCATCTTCAAAATTAAATATTTGATCATGTCCTGAGTCTTTAGTGAAAACGTAAGTGTCGTTGCCTTCGCCGCCGTCTAGAGTGTCTTTTCCTTTTCCGCCTTCGAGGGTGTCGTCGCCTGTTCCGCCAAGTAATATGTCGTTGCTGAGGGATCCCCACGAAATATTATCCCTCACTACGGATTTTTGAGTAAAGTCAGCAATGGCGTTAAAAATAATTCTAAGTTCTTTAACTCTTATTTGATAACGCTTGTCATATATAATTTGCATCGCCAAGTAAACATTGGATAGAACTGTTTTATTTCGAACG
>Ga0256845_1003060_pt1 | contig 11576 bp, 9 predicted proteins | sample RiftiametaG_FD_189101 | JGI IMG/M metagenome (GOLD analysis project Ga0256845, IMG submission 189101) | Tube worm associated microbial communities from hydrothermal vent at the East Pacific Rise, Pacific Ocean - Riftia | ecosystem: Host-associated > Annelida > Integument > Unclassified ... | reverse complement strand
TTTTTCCGCTTTTGGTGTTCTACTTGGCACCGCCTCAAAAGATCAGAGCTTGATCCCACCCGCAAGCAACTTCTCTAAGTGATCGATATTGATCAGGTTTTCATGCGATTGCCCTAACCTTTAAGGCGACGGGATAGGAAGCAGGCAAATACTCTCGAAGACATGCTGCGACGTGTTTGACCCTATCTTTTAGCTCCAATTGGTCCAAACCATCGAGTCCAGCACAAATAAACTCCTTGTCCTTCAAGCCCGGATGGACTTTTTTTAGATTGCGAGCGAGTCGAAGAAGCGCTTTTTCGTCGAGACCTTCTTTAAGAGGAACCTGAGCCATGGCTTCTTGTAACAGTGCGCCGAGTAAATTCGACCCTTGCTCTATTGAGGGCTAACAAGAAAGCACCAACATGAAGGTCGTGATCGCCGAAAAACCATCTGTAGCTCGAGAGATTGCGAGTTACTTAGGAGCCACCGCCAGGCGCGATGGTTATATTGAGGGAGCCGGGTACCAAGTAACTTGGGCATTGGGGCACTTGGTCTCCCTCAAGGAGCCCGACGAATACGACCCTGCTCTCAAAAAATGGAATTTACAGAGCCTCCCCATCATTCCAGCAAATTTTCAACTAAAGCAGGTTGGTGACGCTGGGGCACGTAAACAATTTAAAACTATCAAAAAACTCCTCTCACAGGGGAGTGAAATCATTTGCGCTACAGACGCGGGGCGCGAAGGGGAACTCATCTTTCGCTATATCTTAGAACTAGCCCAAACCAAGAGACAGCGCTCACGCCCGGTACCAATGACACGCCTTTGGCTCAGTTCCCTTACTGAGACTGCAATTGGTCGAGCATTTGAGAATAGAAAGTCTCTTAGCTTCTACGATAATCTCTCTGCTGCCGCACGCTGTCGCTCAGAGGCCGACTGGATTGTCGGTATGAATGCCACCCGCAATTACACAGTTCGCTTTGGAAACAATGGTATTTTATGGAGTGTTGGTCGAGTTCAAACCCCCGTTTTGGCCCTTTTGGCGCGACGGGAAAACGAAATTCGACACTTTGTTTCTTTGCCTTGGTTTGAATTGCTCACGAGCTACCGCGAGGTAATTTTTAAGTTGCGCGCCCCCCGCTTTGACAAGAAGGAAAAGGCAGAACAACTCAAACAAGAAATTACAGGGGGAACTTTAACCGTTGAGCGGGTTTCGTCGAAGTGTGAAAAGTCTCTTCCTCCCCAATTGTACGATTTGACCGCATTGCAGCGCGATATGAATCGACGCTACGGTTTTTCGGCTGCGGACACTCTCAAGTTCGCGCAAACTCTCTACGAAAAAAAGGCGATTACCTACCCTCGTACTGATTCGCGCTATCTCACCAAAGATATGCACCGTGAGGTGCAAACGGTCTTCGCGCAGCTTCAGTCTCGTCGAAAAAAAGACCTCGCACCCATCAACATCAAAGAGCTCTCAACAAGCAAGCGAATTTTCGACGATAGTCGGGTCAGCGATCACCACGCCATCATAGTCACAAAAAAGACCCTCGCCGCGGACAACTCCCCTCTGGGGCGCATCCTAGAAGCAATAGAAACCCGTATGATTGCAGCGTTCTCAGCCCCTTGTCTCAAAGAAGTAACAAGCGTGGATGCACTCGTTAAAAAGGCGAAGTTTCGCGCTCGGGGCGTACGCATTGTCGACCCCGGTTGGACGAGCCTTTACCCCAAAAGAAAGAATTCTCGCTCGGAGGGTGCAGACTCCGACTACGACACTCAAAATTTACCTTCTTTTCACAAAGGCGAGAGCGGGCCTCATGCGCCCTTTGTAAAAGAAGGAGCCACACGCGCCCCCAAGCATCACACAGAAAGCTCCCTTTTGGGCATGATGGAGACCGCCGGGAAACTGGTAGACGATGAGCAAATTAAGGCAGCTCTCAAAGCACGCGGTCTGGGTACTCCTGCTACCCGCGCTGCAATTATTGAGACCTTACTTCGTAGAAAGTATGTCGAGAGGAATAAAAAGGAGTTACAGATTACCGATTTGGGTCTCTACCTCATCTCGCTCATACAAGATCCACTTCTTAAATCCCCCGAAATGACTGGCGAGTGGGAAGAAAAACTAGCTCATATCGAGCAGGGCTCTTTCTCGGCCCAAGCTTTTATGATCGAAGTGGAAGAGTTTACCCGCGAATTGATCGATCAAAGTGATGCCTTAGTTTCTCCCGAACAATTGGGTTCTTGTCCTTTGTGCTGTTCTCCCATTGTCGAGGGAAAACGAGGTTATGGCTGCTCCAAATGGAAAGAGGGCTGCCAGTTTGTGTTGTGGAAAGAGTACAAAGGACACAATATTTCGCACGCAGAGGCCACTGAACTACTAGAGCGCCACTTGTCTTCCGAAAGCGTTTTCTTGCCCCAGTTAGACCACACGGACAATGAGCATTGTGTGCTCTATCTCTCCGAAGAGGGCAAAGTCTCCCATTTAAGAGACCCTTCCCGTTTTTCTCAAGGCACGAAGACCTCGCGAGAACCTACTTCCTCTAGTTTCTCCAACGGAAAGTCCCCCGCCCTTGCCCCCTGCCCCCTCTGCAAAAGCGCTGTGCAGGAAACACCCAAGTCATTCGGTTGCACTCGTTGGAAAGAAGGGTGCTCTTTTGTAATTTGGAAAACTATAGCCGGCAAGAAGGTCACCATTGCCATGGCACGTAAACTCATCAGCCCGGGGAGAACCCAGTTGCTGAAAGGCTTCAAAAGTAAGGCTGGCAAAAAGTTCGACGCGCGCCTCAAACTCGAAAACGGCCAAGTGGTCTTCGAATTTGAGAGATAGCTCTAACGCAAGAAAACTTCTGAACACCTCTCTAAAAGCTCACGTAGAGACACTCGACTTTAGAGCAAAGCGGCGAGTGCGCTGAGGGTACCTGCGCCGGCTAACACGCTCATGATGCCCTGAGGCATGAGCTGACGAGTCTTGACAAAGGCAGGTATAAATCGCCCTGCGAGCAGAAAGGACGTGACGCCTCCCACGATTAAACCCACGGTGCTCGCCCCAGTTAAGATGAAAAATGTCGCCCCCAGAAGCAGAGCACCCGAAATACTGCCAGCTATCAAAGAAGCACGGCTACCCGCTTTCTTAAAACCGAGCACGCCCCCCGCAATTGAAAACAAACCCGAAACACCAAATACTGCAACTGCAACAACCATAAACTGGCCTTAGCACGAAACGTCTCGGTCGAAATATTGACAAGATTGTTGGGGGAGACAGCAAAATCGCCCTTACAAGCCTTTGGGTCAGTTCGGTAAGCACCCCTCAATCAGAGTAGCGTGTACACTAGGTTGAGAGAGGTGAGTGCGTCGAACTTCTCGATATCGGGTAGGGGGTTGTTGTCGTATTTAAGGCCAATTGTGGTCGCCATCGAGAAACGCCCTGCAATGGCGGAAGTAAGAGAGCCCTGCCAATTGATGCGCCAGTTTTTTGTAGGATCAAATGCCTGCAGATACTCAAGCCCCGTATCAAAAGTCACCCGCTCGTTCAGGGTATTTTCGTACCCAAAGAAGCCACGAGCAGCATGACGTACTTCGGAACGATCCAGAGGAATGCCTTCGGCCTCGCCAGCTAGTAGGGCTGCATCGTCGCGAAGATCGTACTGCATATCGTAGCCACCTTCTATCCATAGACGATGTTTGGGCGCCGTGAGAAAATAGTAGGCAGCGCCTGGATCGATATTCGCACGAAGGTCTAAACCCTGAAATTGATCATGGCGGCCCGAGAGACTGATAAAGAGAGACCAGCGTTCGCTCAAAAATCGATCGTAGCGCAGGCGCCCTTGGTAGTTCTCGACGGTCGTTTCAAGAGGAGCGTCAGACTCGGCGGCAGATCGAGCGTAGTTGGCCGAAAAGTCAGCCGTGTATTGATTGGCTTCGCGCAGAACGCGTAAATTAGCTGAGCCTGTTGCTGCCAAAGAACGTGAGTTACCGGCCGCAATCAAGGCCCCCCCCGCAAGCTTGAGTGATGTGAGGCGTCTTTCTTCGCCTTGCTCTGCCGCCCCTTGAAAACCTTCGACGGCAACCTCAGTCGTGCCTTCGCTGGCACTTTTGTCAGCCATGAGGCCGTCCTGCGCCAGTGCACTTTGGGGAGAAAAGAGCGCAATGAGAGCCACGGGGAGTGTTAAAAGGAACTGGGTACCCAAGGGCTGATCTCTTTTCGACTTCATTATGATCTTTCTTATCGCCCCGACATTGTAAAGCGAACAGTTCGGCACTTGTAACCAATGCTGAGGGTGCAATGCAAACGCAGGACTTGCCACGATAGCTACGGGAACAATATTTGTGTGACGCTTGGGGTGCAGAAGAAAAGCACACGTCATGATTACTGACAGAAAGTACTTGCCAAGTCCCCTCGTTTTCCAGCACTCTGCCTCTTGTGGATGCATCTCAACTAACAGAACTAAAAACGAAGATACTGAGCATGGTGGCCGAGTACGCCCCCATGGTGCTTTTGGCTTTCTTCACTCTCATCATTGGCCTCCAGGTCATCAAGTTGGTGATGAGGGGAATCGAAAAGGCTCTGAGCCTGCGAGCGGTGGACTCAACCCTCGCTCCTTTCCTCAATTCCATCATCGGTTGGGTGCTACGTCTGGTACTTTTTCTCAGCGTTGCTTCGATGTTGGGCATTCAGACAACCAGTTTTATCGCGGTCTTGGGCGCGGCAGGGTTGGCAATTGGCTTGGCCCTGCAGGGCAGTCTCTCCAACTTTGCGGGGGGTGTGCTCATTCTCCTCTTTCGCCCCTATAGGGTGGGCGATCTCATCGAGGCCCAGGGCGTACTGGGCGTCGTGCAAGAGATTCAAATCTTCACCACAATTCTCCTCAATCCGCAAAATCGGCGAGTCATTGTACCCAATGGCTCCCTTGCCAATGGCAATGTGGTAAACTTCAGTGTCGAGTCCTCCGTTCGCGTCGATACAACGGTGGGTATTTCATACAGCGCTGACATGAGGCAAGCGCGCGAGTTGCTCCTTCAAATGGTCTTGGATATTCCCGGTGTGCTCTCCGAGCCTGCACCCACAGTCGCAGTAGCCGAGTTGGGGGATAACTCTGTCAATCTCGTGGTCCGCCCCTATTGCAAGCCCGACGACTACTGGGATGTACGTTTTGCCATCATTGAAGGCACCAAGAACGCTCTGGACGCAGCAAACATCGGTATTCCCTTTCCCCAGAGGGATGTGCATCTCTTTCAACAAAAGTGATCTTTTGTGCTCTGGCGTGATTCGGCGCTGGCTTGTTCCGGCGCTGGCTTGTTCCCGCTCTAGGCTGAGACCATAGTCGGCCCGTGAGTCACCCCCATAGTCAAGTCCCTTCCTCACCCGCCAAGCCACCTTCACGACTACGCACGTTGCTAGCTCGTTTTGGAAGACCCCTTCTCTTCGTCTTAGGGGCCATCGCGCTGGCGACCTTGATTGGTAAACTGGGGCCACTTGTCGTTTGGAATGCCCTCAAGGGCGCGGGCATTTGGTTGCCGCTTATTTTCTTACTTGACCTAGCGTGGCTCACGGTCGAAGGCGGGGCTATTTTAATGCTCTACGGTTCGGACGCCAAAAAAATACCCAAAGTCGCTTGGGTCGAGGCGACGCTGATTCACTTTACCACCTTTGTGGTGGTTCCCATGGGAAGAGCCAGTGCCGAAGTGGCTCGGGCTGGCTTGATGGGTAAATACGTGGGTACCTCCAAGGCTGCCGCAAGTGGCGTCCTCATGCAGTCCTTCACATTGATATCTAACGCCACTCTCAGTGTTTGCTCTCTACTTTTTGTCTGGGTGGGCGCACGCAGTATTCCCCTACGTGGAGCCATCGGCCTCAATATCGCAATCACCGGCGTATTGGGCTTGGGCGCGTATTTGTTGCTTCGCCACGTAAAGATCGGCGGATCATTGGGTCGATTTTTTTCAAAGCTTTCCCACGCGGGACCTCAATTGGACGAAAATATTCAAGAAAGTAGGCGTCGTCACCTCCCGGCGCTGGCTATCTGCTTCTCGGGGCGTACGTTGCAAACTTTGCAATACGGAGTCATCTTCATTGCAATAACTGGAAGTGTCGACTTTTTAGATGCTTTTACGGCCCAGGGCATACAGTTGGTGAGCCGTACCCTGGGAGACGCGGTACCCAACCAGGTGGGGGTTACAGAGACGGCTTTCGCCGCTGGCGCCCAAGCGTTGGGCCTGGCGGCTCATCCCGAGAAAGCGGTGGCCATCGCCTTGCTCGCGCGGCTCTCCAATCTCTCAGTGGCGGGTCTTTGCGCTCTTTTGGTACAAGTCCTCCCGCGGGTAAGTCCCCTGCAAGAGACAAGTTCTTGAGCCTGTAGGCCCAAGGCACAGCACCCGAGCCCGGAGGATAGCAAAAAAAACTTATGTGAGTTTCTTGAAGTCTTTGAGATTTAAGAACAGGGCTGAGGCAATGATGAGTGCGCTCAAAAGAGTGGCGCCACCCAAGCCGAGAAAAACTGGCGAGCTAAAAAAGAAGCCCACAGGAAAGAGCAAGAAGATCCCCCCAAGCAAGGCAGGTTCAAAGCCTCGATGGGCATTTTTAGTCACGGTGTACAGCACAAGCGAACCACTGATGCGAAAAGACAGAGTCAACCAAAGGGCCGCTGCCACCCAAAACTGTACGAAATTGAAATGGTACGCCAACGAAACCATAGCGTAAGCCAGAAAGAAAAATAGGCTCAGGGTGCGGTCTTTATTCAATTGTTGAAAATAGAAGCGGATATTGGTCACATTTCCGAAAGTCATGAGGCACAGAACAATCATCACAAAATAATCATGATGCTCTGTTGCAGCAGGAACAAAACGAACAATCAATGCAACGACAGCCAATGCGAGCGAAAGCAAAACTGCTGAGGCAGCTCCTCCCGTGGGAGGGTAAACAAACTTACCAGTCGTACGGTAAACTAAGAGCTGGGTATGATAGACCATGGCCCCCGTCGTCACAGCGAGAGAAACCAAGGGTCCCCGCGCTCCGATGGAAGCAGGTAGCGCTAGTATTAAAAGGGTAACAGAATAGCTGTCCACCCAATGGTCGAGAATTTCCCCCAGCTTGGAGCTCTGTCCAGTATCGCGAGCGTGCATACCGTCCAAATGGTCTGTGACCATGGACCCCAAACAAAAGAGCCCTGCCAAAAGCCCGTAAAGAAGCGCGAGGTTTTTATTCTCGCTGCGCGCGGCCAAAACCGCCACGACAAAGCAAAGGGTGGTGAACACCGGAGTCACCATCGTAATTTGGTTGGGCGTCACCTTGCGGGGAATGAAGGCGGCTAAGGGACGAACAAATTTCTCGATGATCAAGATATCGAGCGCTTGGGTGCGCACGGCAACAAAATCGGGAGATGAAGTAGGAGAGGAGTCAGACATCAATTCAAGAGGAGCGAAAGGGCATTGGTCACCCGGGGCGTCGCCTAGCTACCTTTCCCAAACTGTTCGCAAGGAAACAAGGGGCGAAAAGGCGCACTCTTTTCAATAAATGCGCTTTCACTTATGTTCCGCACCCGTTGCGCTGGCCTCAGGGCGTGCAATGGCTCATTTACGTGAATTTCTCGAATCAATCGCAATAAAAATGTTCTTATACGACGCGGCTCCAGGGCCCACGACCTCATCGGTCAAACGAGTAGATTGAATGGACGTCATATTATTGGGGGCTGGCAGGCCCGCCGGAGGAGCAAAACCTTCGGCACTCAAGAATGTTGGGCTCAACACCAAGGCCATTGACTGGCAACTGCGCACCTTAAAGAGCGTGAATGAGACGGCCCATCTCAAGTACATCGGTGGCTACCACGTCGAAGACGTCATCTCCGGGTACCCACATCTTGCGTTCACAGTTGTGCCAGACTGGGAGCAGCAAAGCATTTTGCACACTCTGCTGCAGGCGCCCTTTTCAAAACAGGACACCCTTGTCACTTATACCGACACTGTATTTCGAAAAGAGGCGATTCAAGCGCTAGTCGATTCGAAAGCCGCCGTCAGCTTCGGCATCGATTGCAATTGGGTGAGTCGTTACCAGCCTCGCTCTGCTCAAGATATTGCCCGTGCAGAAACAATCAACCTCGAAGAGTTTGAGAGAGCACGCAAAGGTAAGGCTGAATTTACCGGCCTTCTCCACCTCAAGGCTCCGGTCATTGAGCATCTCTCTACATTGAAAGAATCCGATGTGGGGAGCAATCTCATCGATTTAATCCACTACCTGCGCGATCAGGGGTTCAGTGTTGCCCCGGTAGATATCTCGGGCAGTTGGGCAGAATTCAACTCTTCTGCCGATATTGCTCGCTTCATTCTAGGCACCAAAGCCGAAACATTGGCCCGCCTCGAACCAGTGCTCACCAATGGGCACATCGGAAAACAGGTAAGTTTTACCACCACCGAATGGAACAATTCGAGAGGCGGCCCCCTCGCGAGAATTAAGGAGATCTTCAAGGGCTCGTTGCTTGTCGTGCGCAGTAGCGCAAAAGCCGAGGACAATTGGCATTCTTCCAATGCTGGTGGTTTCGACAGCGTGCTCAATGTTCAAGGAGACAACACCGAGAGCATAGTGCAAGCCGTAGAAAAAGTGATTCAATCTTATGGCTCAAAAAGTTGTGCCGAAGACCAAATTCTCGTGCAAGAGCAAGTGCGCGATGTTCGATGCTCGGGGGTAGTTCTCACCTGTAGCCTCGAAACCGGCGCCCCCTATTATTGCTTTAATTTTGACGACAAGACTCAGTCTACCGAATCGGTAACAGGCGGTTCAGGAGCCGATTTACGCACTATCAACATCGCTCGTTCCCAACCCCATAGTTTGGAGGAAATTGAGCCCCAGTTGGTTCCTGTCCTTCACGCGGTGCAAGAGCTCGAAGCCATTTTAGAGTTTGGCCGCCTCGATATCGAGTTTGCGGTGGACAAAAGTGGACGTGTACATGTATTTCAGGTGCGCCCCATTACGGTCAACCACGACTCTTTTGAGGTCGAAGACGGCGCATGCCTAGAAAGCCTTGAAGCCAATCGTGAGTACTTTCAGTCACGTCAAGCCGCCAGCCCCTTCATCTGCGGCTCACGCAACATATTTAGTAATATGAGCGATTGGAACCCGGCTGAGATTGTTGGCATCCGCCCCAAACCCTTCGCGCTCAGCCTCTACCGGCGTCTCATTACCAACGAGGTCTGGGCACAACAACGAGCCGAGTTTGGCTATCGGGACGTTCGCCCCCAACCGCTCATTTCCACGTTTTCTGGGCAGCCCTATGTCGACGTGCGCGCAAGTCTCAACTCGTTCATTCCAGCAAAACTGGACGAAACTCAGGCAGAAGAGCTCGCCAGCGCCTACTTGGAAATCCTCGTCAGCTCTCCCCACGCCCACGATAAAATTGAATTCGAGGTAGCATTCACCACCTGGACCCCTTCCTTCTTGGAGGAGGCTCAAGCGCGCTTATTGCCCCATGGCGTCAGCCTTGAGACGATAGAGTGTCTAGAAAATGAGCTCAAAAGCATTACCTGTGATGCTTTGCAGCGCTTAGAAGATGATATTGCTCCCATTCAGCGCCTTTCTCAGCGTAGACGAGCAATTCGCAATTCGAAAATGTCACCCGTTGCACGGGTCTACGCACTTTTGGACGATTGCGGGCGTTATGGCACCCTACCCTTTTCTCACGCTGCCCGTGCGGGATTTATTGCCACTTCGTTTCTAAAAAGTTTGGGGGCAATGGGCGTTTTTACCCATGAGCGACACGCCGCTTTTATGCAAAGCGTTTACACCGTGGCTAGTGAGTTTCAAAACGATAAATTCGCCTGCGCCCAGGGAAAACTTAGTCAAGATTCTCTCATTGAGCGCTACGGTCATTTGCGCCCTGGAACCTACGAAATCAGTGCTCAAGCCTATTGGGAAAATCCAGATCTCTATCTTTCTCTTGAGGGCGCAAGCCCTGCTCCCCACGGAGAGAAATTCGTCCTCAAGAAGGAAGAGACCCATGCCTTAGAGAAGATGCTCCTCCAGTTGGGCTCCAATCACAGCCCAAGCTCATTCATGGATTATCTCAAACGCGCAACTCAAGCACGCGAAGGGGTCAAGTTTGAATTTACCAAAAGCCTCAGTCGCGCGTTAGATGTAGGGGTCGAGATGGGCGTTGAGTTGGGACTTAGTCGAGACGAAATGTCCTATTTGGAGTTTGCCGATCTCGAACAGCTTCGCCTCAACATCTCTCCTCTTGATGCTTTAAAGAAACAAATAGATTTAAGAAAGAAGCGCTACGGGGTCACTCGTTTGATGCAACTGCCCTCCGTGATTGTAAGAGACACTGATTTTTGTGGATTTGAGCGTCCCTCGTCAGAGCCTAATTTTGTCACTGCCAAAAGAGTCGATGCTGAAATATTAGTCATGGGCGATGATGAGAGTTTAGATGTAAGAAACCGTATTGTTCTTGTGCCTCAGGCCGATCCAGGTTTTGACTGGCTCTTTGGACGAGGAATTGCCGGCTTGATTACCATCTATGGTGGAGCCAACTCCCATATGGCAATACGCGCCGCTGAAATGGGGCTACCTGCGGCAATCGGTGTAGGAGAAAAACTCTACGAATCGTTCAGCCGCATGAATAAAGTTCAACTCGATTGCGCCAATCGCATCATTCGGGAGCTTCAATGAAACGCGTTGGTATCACTCAAAGAGTAGAGCATATTGTAAGCTACGGAGAACGCCGCGATTGCTTGGATCAAAGGTGGAGCGAGCTTGCGATGCACCTCGAACTCATTCCCGTGCCCTTGCCCAATATCATGCCCGAGGCGGTGCCCGATTTACTCGACTCGTTGGAGCTCGACTGTTTTATTCTGAGCGGAGGAAATTCGCTGAGTTCCCTTGAACCCCAAGCAAAAGATGCGGCACCCGAGCGAGATGCCTTTGAAGAAAGCCTGCTGACCTGCGCCAGAGAGCGCAAAATACCCTGCCTGGGTATTTGCCGCGGCATGCAGATGATCAACTATTACTTTGGTGGTAAAATGGTCCCTTGTCGGGGGCATGTGGCAACGCGCCACTCTCTCTTAGTTGAAAAAGACTATGAGCATTTGCTTCCGACCGAGGTGAATAGCTTTCATGGTTATTCACTCCCCAGCACAGAGCTAGCAAAAGTACTGCGCCCTATTGCTGTAGACCTAGAGGGGCACATTGAGGCGTTTGAGCACTTGAGCGAAAAAATTACAGGGATCATGTGGCACCCCGAAAGAGAGAAAACCTTTCATGCACAAGATCTCCTCCTCCTAAAGAAAGCATTAGAACTATGACCAGAGCACTCATTTTGGCGGCCGGCCAAGGCACACGTCTTCGCCCTCTCACTAACGACAAACCTAAGTGTTTGGTCCCCTTGATGGGAAAATCACTTTTGGAACGACAACTCACTACCCTGCGAGCCTTGGGGGTAAGTGATCTCATGGTGGCAACTGGCTACCGAGCAGACCAAATTGAGGCCCTCAATCTTTCAACAGCTCACAATCCCGAGTTTGAAACCACCAACATGGTGGAAAGCCTTTTTTCGGCGCGCTCATTTCTAGAGAAAGAAGGAGATCTCATCATTGCCTACGGCGATATTATTTATGAGGA
>Ga0256845_1003059_pt1 | contig 11579 bp, 9 predicted proteins | sample RiftiametaG_FD_189101 | JGI IMG/M metagenome (GOLD analysis project Ga0256845, IMG submission 189101) | Tube worm associated microbial communities from hydrothermal vent at the East Pacific Rise, Pacific Ocean - Riftia | ecosystem: Host-associated > Annelida > Integument > Unclassified ... | reverse complement strand
AGGAAGGGGTCATGTGTATTGTACAATATAAAATCGTTTTTCTATCTCACTCACCAATTTATACCAACGTTCATCAATGCTTTCTTTCTTGATTTTTGCTATTGGATAACAAACGCTACCTGGGTCCAGATGTTCCGCCGACCAATAAATAAACAGGCAAAAATAATAGCCTAAGACCTGATATTGGTAAGTGTGACCTTGCTCATGTAACCCAAGATTAACAAGCGGGTTGTTAGCTAAATCAAATCCATTTTCATATAAGGCTTTAATACGTCAGGCACTCGAATATTTCCATCTTTAGTTTGGTAATTTTCGAGTATTGCCACAAGTGTTCGACCAACCGCTAAACCTGATCCATTTAAAGTATGTACTAACTCAGGCTTACCTGTTTCAGGATTTCTCCAACGAGCTTTCATTCTTCTCGCTTGAAAATCACCCATATTGCTACAAGAGGAAATTTCCCGATAAGTGTTTTGTGCGGGTAACCACACTTCTATATCATACGTTTTAGTGGCGCCAAAACCAATATCACCGGTACATAAAATAACGGTTCGATGTGGTAACTCTAATAATTGTAGAATTTTTTCCGCATGACCAGTTAGTTCATCTAATGCCTCAAATGAAGTTTCAGGTTTAACAATTTGTACTAGTTCTACTTTTTCAAATTGATGCTGACGGATAAGTCCTTTCACATCTTTACCATATGATCCTGCTTCACTTCTAAAACAAGGTGTGTGAGCGGTTAGTTTCATCGGCAAATCTTTGGCGTCAATTATTTCATCTCTTACACTATTAGTTAAAGGTACTTCAGCGGTTGGGATCAAATAAAGTGGTTTACCGTCTTGAGTTGTCCCTTGAACACTAAATAAATCTTCACCAAATTTTGGTAATTGAGAGGTTCCAAAGAGTGATTCCGGATTCACCAAATAAGGCACATAAGTTTCTTGATAACCATGTTTTTCTGTATGTGTATCTAGCATTAATTGAATCAAAGCCCGATGCATTTTTGCGATGCCGGCTTTCATCACAACAAAACGGGAGCCACTTAATTTTGCAGAGGTCGCAAAGTCAATTCCGCCTAATTTTTCACCTAATTCTGTATGATCTAATGGTTCAAAATCAAACTTAGGCACTTCACCCCATTTTCGGATTTCAATATTGTCATCTTCTGACTTTCCATTAGGCACTTCATCACAAATTAAATTCGGTAATCGCGCAAACAAATCATCTAATTGAGTTTGAATTTCATCAAAACTGCTTTTAGCTTCATCTAACGATTTTCCTAAACTTGCCACTTCATCTAGTAATGGCTGGGCGTCTTCACCTTTTGCTTTTGCTTGACCAATGGACTTTGATTTAACTTTACGCTCATTTTGTAATTCTTGAGTTTTAATCTGAAGAGATTTTCTTTGTTCTTCAAGAGCTAAATAATGTGCTTTATCAAACGCAAATCCTCGACGTGATAAGTTCTCAACAACGCTATCTAGGTCATTTCTGAATAATTTTGGATCGATCATAGGTTATAAGTCGCTATATTTTAAAAGTGTTAATACTGGAAAAGTATCAATTAGTCATAATTACGAAACGGCGTGTATTCTAGCACCAAGATAGGCGCCAACAAACACGAAAATAAGACATAAGAAGCAATTTATAAAAATATTAAGAGCAAATTTAAAAAAATGCTGCTCTTGGAATAAGAAAAAGCTATCTAAAGCAAATGCAGAGAAAGTTGTAAAAGCACCTAAAAATCCTACAAAGAAAAAAAGCATTCGGCCTTGGCTCCATGAATTACCGTTAGAGTCTAACCAGACATAAACTAATCCAGAAAAAAAACAGCCTAAGACATTCACAAAAAGAGTCGGATAAGGAAATTCAGTTCCTGTGATACTTGGTAAATACTCTCTCACCCAAAACCGCGCGCTCGCACCTAATGCGCCACCTAATGCGACAGTTAAAGTCGGTAGCAATTTTGTAATCATTGATTCAATCATAATCTTATAAAAGTTTCTTAAATTTTGGCTTTTAAGTAAGCCATTTTTTCTTTAATTTGTTTCTCTAATCCACGTTCGACAGGTTGATAATAACGTTCTTCCTTTTTATTTTCAGGAAAATAAATCTGTCCAGCAGCAAAAGCATCCAGCTCATCGTGATCATAACGATACGCTTTACCAAAATCGAGGGATTTCATTAATTGTGTGGGGGCATTTCTTAAATGAATAGGCACTTCATGACTAGGATCAGATTTAACATCGGTCAAACAAGCATTATAGGCTTTATAAACGGCATTACTCTTAGGCGCGACAGCAATATAAGTAATTGCCTGAGCTATTGCTAGCTCACCTTCTGGACTGCCTAATCTTTGCTGAACATCCCAAGCGTTTATCGCTACTTGCAATGCTCTTGGATCAGCATTACCGACCTCTTCACTTGCCATTCTAACAACCCGCCTTGCAATATAAAGTGCATCACAACCGGCATCTATCATTCGACAAAACCAATAAAGTGCAGCATCGGGATTAGATCCTCTGACTGACTTGTGCAAAGCCGATATTTGATCGTAAAAAATATCACCACCTTGGTCAAATCGCTTAGAGTTATCTCCCACGAGTGATTTAATTAAGGCTTCACTAATAAGCATTTCACCAGAATCATCGACTGATGATAAGTCAACCGCCATCTCCAATAAATTTAAAATACGACGCGCATCACCATCCACCACTTGCGTTAAAATATTTTTGCAATTCTCATTAATAGTTAATTTGATATCACCATAACCATGTTTTTTATCCGTGATGGCTCTATGTAATACAGTTTCTAAATCGGATTGAGTCAGTGGTTTTAATACGTAAGTTTTAGCTCGAGAGAGCAATGCATTATTTACTTCAAAAGAAGGGTTTTCCGTTGTTGCTCCAATAAATATAAAAGTGCCATCTTCCACATAAGGTAAAAAGGCATCTTGCTGAGATTTATTAAAACGGTGTACCTCGTCAACAAATAATAATGTTTGAATACCCTGTAGTTTTTTATACTGAGCTTGTTCAACTGCCGAACGAATATCCTTAACACTTCCTAAAACGGCTGATATAGAAATAAAAAAACAATCACAATGATTAGCAATAATTCTAGCTAACGTGGTCTTTCCTGTTCCCGGAGGACCCCATAAAAGCATCGAATGAGGTTTAGATTGAGTAATTGCTTCAAACAGAGGTTTACCAGATTCAAATAAGTGCGTTTGTCCTGCATATTCGGACAATGACTGAGGTCTCATTCTGGCCGCTAACGGAATGCTATTTGATATTTTATTTGTGTCAGGTTTGCCCACAATTGAATTTGAAAATAGATCAGCCATAGATTCGTTTTTTATTCACTTAAAGTTGTTCTCGAGAGTCAATCACATCCGTTCCATCGGGCGTTTCAAAAATAAATTCTTGTACATCTATTTTTTCATTACGAATGACATTCAAAAATTCAACCGTTGTTTTACTTCCTAGCGCATCCGTTAGAAATAATTCGGTAATTTTTTTATCTTTAATTAAAATATGTACACTTTCAAACAAGCTATTTTCTTTTGGCTTTAATAAAAATAAAAATTCATTTGGTTTCTTATTATTTTCATCTTTACCGATATTTTTTATTCTTTTTATATCATAAGCTTTTACTAATTCTTCAACGCCACTTGTCAATAAAAGAAGTGGCGAGTTTGTTAATACTAAGTTTTGGTTTTGAATAGTCACTTGCTCTAAATCTGGATCGTAAGTCCATAGATGATCACCGTCGGCTATAATAATCTGCTCATAATCCGTCTTAGTCTGCCACTTAAAATGGTTAGGACGATGTATCAAGAAACGTCCAGTTGTTACATCTGGTTCAGTCGCGTCATCTCGAAAAACACTTTGTTTAAAATCAGCTTGATAAGTCATGGTTGATTGTAATATTTCAGCTAGTTTTTTCGCATCTTTCAGATCGAGTAAATTTTCATTTATCGGTGATAAGTGATTTGATTCAGCGTTATTATTTTCTTCTGCAATAGAAAAGACATTTATAAATCCAAAACCGAGTATGATGCAAAAAAAAGCATGACGAAAAGTTAAAATGATTTTATTTTTCATTCTGTTCCTATTTTTAGGCGGGCGGTGGAGGTGGCGCTAATACTTCTCGCGAACCATTGGATTGCATCGCAGACACAACACCTGCGGCTTCCATGGCTTCAATCATTCTAGCCGCTCTATTGTAACCAATCTTGAGTCGTCGTTGTACGCCAGAGATTGATGCTTTACGTGTTTCTGTAACAATTTGTATAGCGTGATCATACAACTCATCTTGCTCTTCCGCATTTTCACCTTCTGGACCACTCATACCGGGAATATCAGTATCAGGAGCACCAGCAGTAATAGAGTCTTCAAAAACAGGTTCACCTCGTTTTTTCCAATCAGCAACCACTCGATGTACTTCGTCATCATCTACAAATGCACCGTGAACTCGAATAGGAATACTCGTTCCTCCAGGGAGGTACAGCATGTCCCCCTGCCCTAATAATTGCTCAGCTCCCATTTGATCTAAAATTGTTCTAGAATCGATTTTTGATGAAACTTGAAATGCTATTCGTGAAGGAATATTAGCTTTTATTAATCCCGTAATTACATCGACCGAAGGTCTTTGCGTTGCCAGCAGAAGATGTATCCCTGCCGCTCTTGCTTTTTGAGCAATTCTAGCAATTAATTCTTCAACTTTCTTACCTACGATCATCATCATATCAGCTAGCTCATCAATAACGATTACCACTTTAGGCAAGCTCGTTAATTCTGGCGCTTCTTCTTCCAAGCCATCTGTTGGTTTCCACAGCGGGTCTTTTAATGGCTCTCCTCTTTTTATTGCATCATTAATTTTTTTATTAAAACCCGCTAAATTTCTAACACCTAAAGCAGACATTAATTGATAACGGCGTTCCATTTCTGCAACCGCCCATCTCAAAGAATTAGCGGCTTCTTTCATATCCGTGACAACCGGCGTTAATAAATGTGGAATACCTTCATAAACTGAAAGTTCTAACATCTTTGGATCAATCATAATCATGCGAACTTCTTCAGGTGAAGACTTATATAAAATACTCACCAGCATCGCGTTAAGCCCAACAGACTTACCTGAACCAGTTGTTCCAGCAACCAACAAATGAGGCATTTTAATCAAGTCAATCACTGTTGGCGCACCAGAAATATCTTTACCTAGCGCCATAGTTAAATGTGATTTTGATTGATCAAAAGCTTTACTGGCAATCACTTCTTTTAAGCGAACAATCTCTCGGTTTTCGTTAGGGACTTCAATACCAATGTATGGTTTACCAGGAATGACTTCAACCACTCGCACGCTTGTTGTCGACATCGCTCTAGCCATATCTTTTGCCAGTCCAGAAATCTTAGCAACTTTAATTCCTGCCGCTAAATCCAGTTCAAAGCGAGTGATAACCGGTCCCGGATGAACCGCCACCACTTCAGCCGTTACACCAAAATCCGCTAGTTTTAATTCAACCAAACGAGACAATGCTTCTAAGGTTTCATCCGATAAACTATGTTGAGGCGCTTGAGGTTCGTCCAAGAGTCTCACTTGAGGAAGCTCGCCTACCACCGGTTCATCAAACAAACTACTTTGACGCTCTTTTTCAACTCTTAAACTTGGCTCAATTCGCTTAACTTCTTTCTCAATTTTAACCGGCTTTCGTTTAGCAATTTCAATCCGTTTTGTTATGAAGGTTTCTTCTCGCTTTGCTTGTACTTCTTTTTGCGCTTTATTATCACGATATTTATCCAAACGTTCTCGATAGACACGAGCTAACCACGTGAAAAATTCTAAAGTGTTTTTTCCAATCCAATCCATTAATTGAAACCAAGATATTCCGGTAAATAATGTCATTGACGCAAAAAAAGAAGCTAATAAAAGTAAAGTTGCTCCAATCGCATTAAACCAAGAGACTAATAAATCAGATAATAGTTTACCAACGACCCCTCCCGACAAATAAGAATCTGTCATTGCCGGTTCAACAAAATGAAGTGATGAAATAGCTGCACCTAATAGGAGAGTAAAAACCAAACCAAACAAACGAAAAGACCAAAACATAAAACTATTGGGAAGTGTATTTTTGCGTTCTCTAAATAATAAATAGCCCGAATAAATCACCATAAATGGAAAAATAAAGGCTAAATAACCGAACAAGTGTAAAAATCGACTGGAAAACCAAGCTCCCGCTCGGCCACTAGCATTTTCAATTTCTGAAATAGACGAAGCTAATGTCCATCCTGGATCATTGGGTGAAAAGCTAATAAGAGAAATCAGTAAAAAGATGGAAATCGCTACTAACAGTATAAAACTACCTTCTTTGAGCCTAATCATAAGAATATCGGCTACTGGGTTTTCATTTAGATTCTTATGTTTTATTAATTCTTTCATATTTCATTTATTTATCTTGAATTCAAATATTCATTAATTGGTTTGTTTAAATTGACTAATTTATTTGTAAAGCTCTGCTCTCTTTAACTTCTTCCATAACTACATAAGTTCTTGACGCGCTAACACCTGGTAACGTTAATAGAGTCTCACCTAATAAAAATCGGTAGGAAACCATATCCGCGACTCTCGCTTTAACTAGGTAGTCAAAATCACCCGAAACTAAGTGACACTCTAACACTTGAGGTAATTCGATTACAGACTTTTTAAACTCATTAAAAACACCTGGGGAGGTATGGTTAAGACGAATTTCTACGAAAACTAATAACGAAGATTGGAGCATTTGTGGTGATAAAATAGCTTCATATCCCTTAATAAAACCATTGGCTTCCAAGCGTTTAACCCGTTCTAAACAGGGGGTAGGACTTAAACCGACTCGTCTTGCTAACTCAACATTGGCTAACCGCCCATTGCTTTGCAACTCTCTCAGTATCGACTTATCAATTCGATCGATTTCTGTTGGTATCAGCACCACTTAATTTACCTTCTTAATTGAGAACGCACTCAAGCATTATACATTTATCACTGCAAACTAACACTTATTCGAGATTATATATCGAATAAGTGATTAATAAAGTCGAATTATCTATAAAAACCCCTGTAAACTAGCGAAATATATCGACCAAAGCTATTAATCTATATTATATATCGGAATATCGGAGAATTAAAAAATGTTGATCGGCGTACCTAAAGAGATAAAAAACCACGAATACCGTGTTGGAATGATTCCTGCCAGTGCGAGAGAGCTAATTAGCCATGGACATCAAGTAGTTGTTGAAACAAATGCTGGTAATGGGATAGGTTTCGATGACCAAGCATACATCGATGCTGGTGCAGAAATCAGAAACAGTGCAGAAGAAATCTTTGCTCAAGCTGAAATGATTGTCAAAGTAAAAGAGCCATTAACAAATGAACGTGCAATGCTTAAAGAAGATCAAATTTTATTTACCTACTTGCATTTAGCACCAGATCTACCACAAACCAAAGATTTGATCGCGAGTAAAGCTGTTTGTATCGCTTATGAAACTGTCACCGCTAACAATGGTAGTTTGCCTTTATTAGCTCCCATGTCAGAAGTTGCTGGACGTATGTCGATCCAAGCGGGTGCTCAATGTTTAGAAAAGTCAAAAGCTGGTCGTGGCATGTTATTAGCCGGAGTGCCTGGAGTATCCCCTGCCAAAGTTGTTATTATTGGTGGCGGTGTTGTTGGTTCAAATGCTACACAAATGGCGATAGGTATGGGTGCAAATGTTGTGATCCTTGACCGCTCTATTGATGTATTAAGACGACTAGACGCACAATTTGGTGCTCAGTTAGAAACTGTTTTCTCAAGTAAAGACGCATTGGATCAACATCTTTTATCTGCTGACTTAGTGATAGGTGGGGTATTAATACCAGGAGCTGCCGCACCAAAATTAGTGACGGAAGATATGATCAAACGTATGAAGCCTGGCGCAGCAGTCGTTGATGTAGCTATTGACCAAGGTGGTTGTTTTGCAACCTCTAAAGCCACCACACATGATGATCCAACTTACATAGTGGATGATGTTGTACACTATTGTGTTGCTAACATGCCCGGAGCAGTTCCAAGAACATCAACATTCGCACTAAACAATGCAACGCTTCCTTATATCATCAGTATTGCTAACAATGGCTATAAAGTGGCACTAGAGAAAGATGTACATTTGATGAATGGCTTAAATATTCACAAAGGTGTTGTTACTTGTCACAGCGTTGCTGATAACCTTGGATTTGATTATGTCGATCCGAATGATGCAGTGAATATGTAAATCAACTTGACCATTACAACTAAACAATTAGTTTAAAATGTGAAAGGGTAAAGCAAAAGCTTTACCCTTTTTTGTTTCAAGAAAGAAGATAAACGAATATAATAGCGCCAATATCCACAATAAAATTTTCAAATACAATGTCGTCACTTCAAGATCAATTATTAAAAGCTGGACTCGTCAGTAAAGACAAGGCCACAAAAGCGAAAAGTGCCAAACGCAAACAAGCTAAAATTAATCGCAAACATAAAATTGAAACGATTGATGAGAATAAGCAAGCTGCAGAAAAGCAAATGGCCGAGCAAGCCGAAAAAGCAAGAATATTAAATCAAGAAAAAAATGCTAAAGCAGAAACAATAGCCATTCAAGCTCAGATCATACAACTCATACAAACGAATCAACAAAATACGGGAAAACCAAGCGTTACTTATAATTTTACCGATAACAATAAAATCAAAAAACTTGGAGTATCAAAAGAAATTAACAAACACATTTCTTACGGCTTGCTAGCAATAGCACGTTTTAATAATGGATATGCTTTAGTGCCCAAAATGGTTGCTGTTAAAATTCAACAACGATCAGATGATGTTATCATTCCCCTCAATTATGAAGAGCCGGAAGTTTTAGAAGATGATCCTTACGCTGAATATCAAATCCCTGATGATTTAATGTGGTAAATCACTATTAATATCTTTCTAAATAAGCATATTTTTTATTGTTATCTAGTCATACGTTTATCTTACTCTAACAAGGATGTTACAATGAAAAACTTAAACACCTTTTATACTCCCATCACCATTGGTAATCATCTTATGCGGATCCGCACTTTATTTTTTTCTTGTTTACTAGGATTAAGCACAATAGTTTCATCTGCTCCATGGGTTGATACCAATGATGCAGGGTTAAGAGCTGATATCCAACTTTTATCTGATACCGGTGTATTAAATATACCAGTAACCACTTATCCTTTAATGTGGTCTAGCATTTCACCACATATAAAAAATATTGATCCAAACTCGCTATCAAGCTCTCAGTTTAACGCTTTTATCCATCTACGTAGGAAAGTGAATGCATTAAATTCTAAATCAATCAATAATAAAGCTAGTTTATACTTATCAAGTAACGAACGACGCTTTACTTCTTTTGGTTCAAGTGATTTTGAACGCTCTACAGCATCTATTTCCTCAGAGTACACCGGAGAGAATTTTTCTGGAAAATTACAAATTAACTATAACAAAGCATACAACCTAACAACTAATCAAGATAAGCAAGATCTCGATGGAAGCTACATAGCTTATCGGTATGCTAATTGGGTGATGGATATCGGAGCTGTCGATAAATGGTGGGGACCAGGCTTCGATACCAGTTTGATACTTTCAACAAATGCCCGCCCCCTACCCGCAATTTCAATAAAACGAGATAACACATTACCATTTGACACGCCTTGGCTAAGTTGGATAGGTCCATGGAATTTTACTGCTCAAATTGCTCATTTAGAACACGACCGTTTTGTTCCCGATGCAAAATTGTGGAACTCAAGAGCAACCTTCAAACCTTTTAAAAGGTTGGAGTTAGGTTTATCTTGGTCGTATCAATGGGGTGGAAAAGGTCAACCAGAAACTCTTAATGATTTTGTTAGAGGTCTTTTAGGAAGAACAGAATGTGTTGATGGCTCAGACAACTGTGGAGAAGAATTAGAAACTAAGCTGGGCAATCAATTAGCTGGATTTGATGGTCGTTGGGCAGATACAATATTAGGAACGCCTTATGCTATTTACGCTCAATCCATAGGAGAAGATAGCCCTAGCCCTGGAACTCTACAAATAACTGATAAAGCCTTTTTGTATGGCATTGAAACCCAGTTTTCCATCGGGGAACAACAAATATTAATGAACTTTGAATATAGTGATACACAAGTTAGTTGTGCTTCAGCAGAAGATACATCTCAAGATTGTTATTATGAACACAGCATCTATCGTTCTGGTTATCGTTACAATCAACGAAGCATTGGCTCCACTTATGATAACGATGCTGAAACAAATACGTTAACGTTGATTGGCAGGCAAGTTAATCAAAATTCATGGCTCATTAAATTAAAAAACTCAAAGTTAAATACCAATGATCGAGATCGCTTTCCAAACAACTCGTTACTAGGCAATAGTGTAAGCAAAGTCGCTGAAAATATTACCCAGTTAACCTTTGAATATCATCTAATTCTTGACACGGATCGATTAACTTTAGGTAGCACTCTTAGCCAATCAAAGATTAATCTGGAAACAGAAAAAGATTATAATTTTTATTTGAAATATGAATATAATTTCACCGAATAAAGTTTATTTGGATGAAGGATTTAGATGGACAGTCTCTTTGCTGAGTACCTTTGCTGAAATGAGTGAAATGTACGCTTGAGCCAGCGAGCGCCATGTTCCAATATCTGACCAACCGACATCAATAGGAATCACCAATGCTGATTTAGCGTTCTGGAATTGACATAACGGCTCCATGATTGCATGATCAAATGAAATTGCAGGACATTGACCAAAGCTAGCAGGATCAATTTCTATTATCCCACTAAAATTCTTGGCACCATCTAAACTTGATTTACAAATTTTTAAAATCTCAGGCTGATAGTTTTCAAATTCTTTTAAAATTCGACTTGCCTTAAACGCATAAATACCGCTATTCCAATAATATTGACCACATTCTAAATAATTTTTTGCTGTCAATTTATCAGGCTTTTCAACAAATTGGTTTATTTCAAAAATATCAAGTTGGTTTACTTGTCCATCAATTCGTCTATTAATATATTTTTCGCCTTGATTAATATAACCATAAGCCGTTGACGCAAACTTTGAAACACAACCAAATGCGACAATATGATCATCTTTTGCCAGTTCAACCGCGTTTCGCACAGTATTAGTAAAAACAGTCACATTTTGAATAATATGATCCGCAGGTAAAATCAATAAAACAGGATTTTCGTTATTTTTTATTGCATGTAAAGCACTTAATGCAACAGCTGGTGCTGTATTTTTACCAACGGCTTCTAATAATATTTCCGCAGGAGAGTTTATCTTTTCTAATTGAGAAATGACTAAACCACTCTGTTGATTATTACAAATAACAAGTGGATTAAAATGGTTTAATTTTGAGAAACGAAGAATTGTATTTTGTAGAAGAGAATTTTTACCGCAGAGGTAGAGTAGTTTGACAAAAGCTTTGGGACGGGAGTTTCTTGAGAGTGGCCAGAGACGGAGTCCTTTTCCACCGGCAAGTATGATTGGTTTGAACATT